>JGI990J12352_1000098_pt1 | contig 19057 bp, 13 predicted proteins | sample Intmic4MA4BA4MSA_FD_12352 | JGI IMG/M metagenome (IMG submission 12352) | reverse complement strand
AAAAATTTTACGATTATCTCTGTGACGAATTACTGTATATTCAAGGTCAAAAGGATAATCTTCATAAGTATTGGGAAGTTTTAAACACAACTCTATAATTTCTTTTTTTGTCATTGTTGCTATCTCAATTTATTCTTTATTCTTTTTTGTACATTCAAATTCAACAGTTGTTGAAAATCAGTTTCGCAGAGTGTGGTTGCGTGTATCCGTATCCCACAAATGTTTGATTATGCTTTATCAAAGAAAAAAACCTTTTTAAAATTGCTTTGGATAATTCTGTAAATATCATGAGGATATCGCATTTTTAAACTATGGACTTTTTTACCCCTAAGTATGTCACGCATAGTACTAGAAAATCGGTTATTTTCTACGTCTGGGGGTTGGTTTTTTCTTGGGTGCAGTTGTGAATACTGTCATAGGATGAGGATGATTTTCTTCTATGGGGATAGATTTTTTTATTAATTTTTCGATATCTTCAAGATATTTTTTTTCGTCAATGTCACATAATGAAACCGCTACCCCGTCTCTACCTGCTCGGCCTGTACGTCCGATACGGTGTACATATGTTTCAGGCTCGTTGGGTAAATCATAATTAAATACGTACGTTACAGTATCAATATCTATACCTCTTGCCGCAATATCGGTAGCAACTAAAACGTGACATTTTCCTTGCTTAAAGGTATCAAGTGCATCTTGACGTGCGTTTTGCGATTTATCGCCATGAATCGCTCTGCAACGAATGCCTGCTTTTTTTAGTTTGTCGCTTAGTCGGTCTGCCCCATGCTTAGTGCGGGTGAACACAAGTGTTGCGGAATTTTTAGGCAATTGGCTAAGTGACCAAATCATAAGGTCGGGTTTTTGCGCTTTGTCGGTTAACATTACCCATTGGTCAATACGCTCGGCCGTGCTAGAAACAGGAGCAACTGCCACATGTACGGGGTTGCTTAGTAAAGAATCGGTTAACTTTTTAATTTCGTCAGGCATAGTTGCAGAGAAAAATAAAGTTTGACGCTTTTTAGGAATGAATTCTACCACTCTGCGTACATCAGGTAAAAATCCCATATCCAACATTCTATCGGCTTCGTCTAATACAAATAAGTCTATGTGAGTCGGGTCTATATGCCCTTTCCAAACCAAGTCAATAAAGCGTCCTGGAGTTGCAGTTAAAATATCTACACCTGCCTTCATACTTTTAATTTGACTTACTTCACTTACGCCCCCCATTACCAAACCCGTTTTAAGCGGTAAAAATTTTCCATATTTGTCAAAAGATTCGTCAATTTGCACCGCAAGTTCACGAGTCGGCGTTAAAATTAGCGCACGTAATTTGCGTTTTTCACCTTTTTGCGGAATGTCTTTTGCCAACGCATTAAGTATCGGAAGCGCAAAAGCACAAGTTTTGCCCGTACCTGTTTGCGCACACCCTAAAATATCTCTTCCCTCTACAGCGGGTGGTATAGATTGAGCTTGAATAGGAGTGGGAATTTCGTATCCTAGGGCGTTTACTGCATCTAAAATACGAGTATTTAAATTAAAATCATTAAATGTCATGAGTTATTTACCTTTGTAATTGTATGTTGTTTATATTTATGGAGTAAAGTATTGTATAAAAATAATGGAGGCTATAATTTTTCGTGATAATTTTTAATTTAAAGTGCGTTATTTATTGCGATTTATCACGCAAACTTAAAACTATTTTTGAAAGCAAAAAGACTGTTTCAAGTAAAAGTACGGTGAGTTATTACGCAAACTTAAAAATCCCAAAATAATTTTTAAACAATGCGGTTATTGTAACGATTATTGATAGGATTTTTTTTGTCGTATACAAATAGACGGTAGGTATTGTCTAATGGGAATTGCTCTACCCTGTACTGTATGCCTTTTTGAATATCATTAGAAAAGGCGTTTTCTTTAACTTTGTCACGCATAGTACAAATAATGTCTGGCATACTTAAGCCATTTCTGTCATAAGAGAAACAATCTAGCTTGATATAATGTGCCAATTCTATTGCTGATGCGCCGTTTTCTAGTAAAAAATGATGCAATAAAGCATAAGCATTTTTTAAGGATACATTAAATGACGATGTGTGTTGCAATAAATATTCTGTAAATTTTTCAAAAAAATCAAAATAAGAACCAAAAATTTTATTTGCAAAAAAATGAATAGTTTCGAAATATCCCCCGCTGTTGTAAAAACGGTCTATTACATGTTCCACTTTTTTGAGTCGTGCCATTTCATAAAAGGAAATGGTGTTGGTTTGAAAAACTTCGTAAGGTGCATAGGGTGCAAAAATAGCACCGAATTGCATCTTTAAAATATTAGCCCCTTTAAGCATTTTTAAAAAACCCAACTGCACACACTGTGCCCCAATCGCACAGCAAGCGTCAATGCCTTTTTTAAACATCTCAAGTGTTTCGGATGGTAAGCCTGCAATTAGGCCAATATGAATATGACAATTGCCAAAAGAGACTAATTTTTTAGTATTTGCAAGCACAATATTTGTATCGGTTTTACGATTTACTGCGGTCAATACGCTTTCGTTTATGGATTGAACTCCTATCTCAAATTGCACACGNCCAATAGGCATAGACTCTATGATACTAAATAANGTATCATCAAATAANTCTGCCGCTACTTCAAAATGAAAAACGCAAGTGGTATCTAGTTCTCGTACAAATTCTAAAATTTGNGCACAACGCTTTTTATCGGCGTTAAAAGTACGGTCTACAAATTTGATGGTTTGCNCNCCAAACGTAAGNAGTAANTGNAACTCTTTTTTTACACGAGTTATAGGCAAATATTCTACGCCCTGTGTAGCAGAAGANAAGCAATACGCACACGAAAATGGACATCCNCTCACNGACTCATAGTAGATGAGTTTTTTACCTACTGGGATTTTATCATTTGNAAGCGAATNAAAGTANGCCTGNGTAAAAGGNCTAGGAAAATTTTTAAAGTCTTTAAAGCAACCATCTATAAAGGGCGGAATNTCTCCANCATGGCTCACATTATTTTGGATATGCCNCACTACATCACAAAAGGCATCTTCTCCTACTCCTCTTACAATACAATCACAAAAAGGATAANNNTTTGCATGTTCTTCAAACGAAACTTCTGGGCCACCTAAAATAATTTTAATATCAGGACGTAACTTTTTTAACAAATTACCCAGCCGCACAACGTGGTCTATATTCCAAATATAGCAAGAAAACCCTACTATGTCTGGCATAGTACACAAAATCTCATGCAAAATTTCGTCTACATGTGTATTGATATCGGTTTCTATAATTTTTACGTTTGCGTCAAAAACCTGTTCTTCCATCCTTGCCTTTAAACACCACGGGGCTAGACTTTTGTGGAAATGCTTGGCGTTGATTGCAACAAGGGTTACATGCATAAATTCACCTTTAAGAAAAAGCGGTTTCAAACATATACATTGAAACCGCTTTTGCAATACTAGAGCGTTTTTGTGTTACGCTTCAACATCTTGACCTTTAAGTAGCGCAGCGAAAGGATTGTTAGATACTTCGTCAGTCCACTCTACGCCTGTGCCTTCGGTGGCAGCAGCTCTTTTAGGAGATTTAGATTTATCTGATTTACCCGCTTTCGCTTTAGAACCCGTACCGCTTGCGGCCTCACCGTCTTCAGTATCTACGGCAACTGCCTCTACTTCGGGCAAACATGCTTTAATAGAAAGTGTAATTTTGCGGTTAAGTGTATCGATTTCTTTAATTAAAACGTCTACCTCGTCGCCTACTTTTACTACTTCGCTAACGCTTTTGATGTAAGAGTGAGAAGCTTCTGATACATGAACCAAACCTTCTGCACCAGGGGCTACTTCTACAAACGCACCAAAAGGAACAATCGAAGTAATTTTACCTTTGGTAATGCTGCCTACGGGATATTTTTCGATACAAGCATCAAAAGGATGAGGTTGTAGTGCTTTGTAGCTAAGTGAAACACGATTACGCTCTTTATCTACGCTTAACACTAAAAAATCATAACTTTTACCAATTTTAATTACATCTTCTGCCGATTTTAAATGACCCCATGAAAGATCAGTGATATGCACAAGGCAATCAAAACCATCAACTGATACAAAAGCACCAAAATTAGTAATGCGTTTTACTTTACCGTTAACGATAACGTCAGGTTGCACCGCACTCCAGAAAATTTCTTCACGAGCCTTACGCTCTTCTTCTAGCACTTTACGTGCAGATGCAATGATTTTACGTTTTTTATCGTCTATTTCAAGCGCTGTAACACGCAAAGTTTTACCAACAAAATTTTTAAATTCTTTAAGAAACGCTTCACGAATTTGTGAAGATGGAATAAATACTGTATAATTGCCTAATTTAGAAAGTAGTCCGCCTTTGATATCTTTTGTAGGAACCAATTCAAAAATTTCACCGTTACGAATGGTTTCTACCATTTTATCGCCTTCTAGCATTTCGTCTACACGCTTTTTGCTAAGCAAAATGCAACCGCTTTCTGACCTTGTTGTAACAACAATTGCCTCTAGCTCTATGCCAACTGCATACTCGGCAGGGTTATATTCCCCTAAGCAAACTTCTTCAGCAGGGATAAAGCCATCTTTTTTAGATGCGATGTTTAACGAAATACCTTTTTCGTCTGCTGAAATTACTGTACCCTTTACATGCTTTCCTTCACGTAAATTCACTGGAGACCCTTCTATCGCTTCTAAAAATTCTGCGCTTTGAATCTCACTCTTAAATTGTTGAGCCATTAAGTTTTTTACCTCCGTTATCAACTCTTTAGGAGTTGATGCGCCTGCTGCAATTCCAATGCAATCAGACAGTTTAAATTGAATACTGCCGCCTAAAGCAGCTGCGTCAGATATCAAATGCGTACGCTTACAAAACTTTTCGCAAATTGCTACTAATTTTGTTGTGTTAGAACTGTTTTTACTGCCCAACACCAGCATAACATCGCATTTTTTTGCCAAATTTTCAGCCTCACTCTGACGCCTATAAGTAGTATAACAAATGGTGTCGAAAATCTCAACTAAATTTGCCAACTGTTTTTGAATTTTTTTTACGATTATTGCATATTTATGCACATCAAAGGTAGTTTGTGCTACCACGCACACTTTTTTTGGTGTGTTTTGAGAGTTTTTGGAATTATTCTTGTAATTTTCGTCCAAAACCAGCATACTGCTCTTTTTTGGTTTGTCAAAACCGTCTTGGGTGATGTTAGTGAGCAATTGTAAACCGAATTGTGATACATTTAAAGTTTCTATTTCTTCTTCTGATTCTATAATGTATGCGCTGTTGCCACACCAACCGTTAATTCCCACTACTTCAGGATGGTTGGCTTTACCTAAAATGATGATAGGGTTGCCCAAGTTGTGCTGTTTATGCACAATGTGTTGAATTTTTGTAACAAACGGACATGTTGCGTCAATCACGGTCACGCCTTTTTGTGCCAGTGTATCGTATACACTTTTAGCCACACCATGCGAACGGATAATAACGATAGAATTGTCGGGAACTTGTGTTGCCATCTCCAATTCTTTTACACCAAGACTACAAAGTTGATTCGTAACAATCTCGTTATGAATCAACTTACCTAGGGTATATATGGGTTTATTGGGGTGTTGAGCAATTGCGGCATAAGCCAATTCAACTGCCTTTTCTACCCCAAAACAAAACCCACTATGTTTAGCTACAGTTATAGTCATATTAAATCGGGAGAACTCGTTGTTATTTTATGCATAATTTTTTTAAACGGCAGTCTTAAATTTTTATGACCAATAACCGCACCTGCAATTAGAAATTATCATAAAAATCTAAAAACCCGATTTAAACGAGTTACAGGCATTGGTTATTTACAAAAAACTAACCTTTACTTTTATTTCAACTTAATTTAAACCTTAACAAACTCCAGCATTTTTTGCACTACTTTGTCAATAGTTAAATGGGTACTATCCACTTCTATTGCGTCGTCTGCTTTTTTTAGGGGAGCAAATGTACGGGTAGAATCGTTATGGTCACGGGTGGCGATATCTTTTTCTATTTGTGCCAAAGAGGTGCTTTCGCCTTTGGCTTGCAATTCTAGGTAGCGGCGTTTGGCACGCTCAGTTAAATCTGCCGTTAAAAAGAATTTATAGTCGGCGTTGGGTAATACGTAAGTGCCAATATCTCTGCCGTCTAAAACAGAATCGGTTGCATTGGCAATTTTGCGTTGCAATTCTACAAGCCAAACTCGTACCGCTGGAATTGCGGAAACATCTGACGCAAAGCTAGAAATTTGGTGTGCACGGATAGCATTAGACACGTCTTGCCCATCTAATGTCACGCTTTGCGTACCGTCTGTGTACGCTATATTAATGTTGGTGGTAGATAAAATGCTTTCTACCTTAGTGATGTCTTTAGGGTCTATGCCTAAATTAAAAACCTTTAACCCAACCGCACGATACATAGCACCTGTATCTAAATAGGCAATTTTAAGATGAGCTGCCAAACGTTTTGCAATGGTGCTTTTGCCCGCACCGCTAGGGCCATCAATGGCTATGTTCATAGTAGTTGTTCTCCAAGAATCTAGTTTCGTTAGGACATTATTTTGCACTTAAATCTTTGCGCAAGACCTTTGCACCACGTAAATAAGCATGTACAGGTTTAAAGGGTTTATCTGTTTGCACATGTAGTAAAACCCTAATACATAATTTTAATGCGTTTTTTATATCAGGCTCTAGACATGAAAAATACACCATGTCTTCGCCCAAAAGCCCACACTCTCGCATGAATTTTACAGGATAATCCGCAACTATGTCTGACGTAGTAGTGGAAATTAGTGAAATTAGGTCGTTTTTATGTAGTTTATTTTGTGAGAGAAGTGTTTCAATTAACTCTAAAGACGCCGCTTTAATGGTTTCTGTTGTATCAAATTCAATGGTTGTTGCGCCACGAATTGCGTAAAATTTGTTCATGTAGTTTAAAACCTCTTAAATGAGTAGTGTGGAAGTTCTTTAAACTCCCCTACAATTTTTTGATTATGTTTATACAATGGTTATTGTTTAGTTGTTTACTGGTGTTGAACAACGTATTTATACAATGCATACTTTATATAACTTTCTATATAACAATTTTATGCACCTTATATAATATTTTGGCAGTGCTGTCATTTTTATGACAGTAAGTGCACCCATGGCTAGAAATTATCATGAATATTTAAACTGCCTAATTTTGTGCGAGTTGCACGAAAGTGCGACCTCTATGGGTAAAGTTTAAAAATTAATTGCGGTTGATGTAAGAATTTTATAGGGGCTGGGTTTNTGTAGGCTATACAAAATCTAGAAATTATCAAGAAAATATAGCAGAGAGCAAGAACATACTTTATACAACATACAGCACTTCCATTTTTCTTTTAACAAATAACAAATGTTACCTAGTAAGATGGACTTTAGTATACAAGTTGTGCAACGGTGGTTGATTAATTCAGTTTTATGTTTTTGTACTTGTCTATCAACGCATAATTGGTTCTATCTAAATGTAGAGGCGTTATGGTCACAAAACCTTTTTTTATGCAGGCTACGTCACAATCGTTTTCATCTTCTGCATGTTGTACGGTTTCGCCTTTAAGCTGCATGGTGACAATGCCATCTTTTTCTTCACAAAAATCAAAGTAATCGTCATAAGAATTGATTCCCGTTTTAGTAAACACCGTACCACGATATTCACCCACTGGACAATTTATATTAAGCAACACCTTCCCTGCATTTGCCTTTGCGATATCTGCAAGCGCATCAAAATTACGTTTTACATATTCGGCAGCTACTTTGTAGGGTCCAGGTTTTCTTGTCCATGTACCTAGTGATAATGCTATGGTAGGAATACCTAAAAACACGGCTTCACTTGCGGCAGCAACCGTACCCGAATACATCACATCAGACCCCAAATTAGGCCCTGAGTTGATGCCTGATAGTACAAAATCGGGCTTGCGCCCCTTTAATAAATGTAACACTCCTAACTTTACACAATCGGCAGGCGTGCCCGAAACAGCATAACTCTCTATCTCGCCTACTTCCTTAGCGTATGATAAGGGGCGAAAAATAGTTACCGAATGCGAAAAACCAGAACGCTCTTCATCAGGNGCAATCATAATTACNTCATGCTCGCCCTTGAAAGCGTCGGCAAGTGCCTGTATGCCTAAAAAAGAAATACCATCATCATTGGTCACTAAAATTCTCATAAAATTATTGTATCATATCTTAAATATACATGTCAAACCTTATAAATAGATTTTTTTGCAAAGTTGTAAGTGGCTAGCCTTTGATGTTAGGTAAAGTCTCAAAGAAATTTCCAAAAAAGTAAGTTTCAAAATGGAATTACTTTAAAGCAATGCTTTAGTGCGTCAAAATATTTTTTAAAAATTTGCCTGTATGGCTATTGGCATTGTCCGCTACCTCTTCGGGAGTTCCTGTCGCAATGATTGTGCCGCCACGGTCGCCCCCTTCTGGGCCTAAATCGATAAGATAATCGCATACTTTAATCATATCTAAATTATGTTCAATAACGACAATTGTGTTGCCCGAATCGGTTAGTCTTGACAAAATGCCCACAAGTTTTTCTACGTCTGCACTATGCAGTCCTGTGGTGGGCTCGTCCAAAATATAAAGTGTTTTAGTCGTGCCACGCTTAGCAAGTTCGGTAGCAAGCTTTACTCTCTGAGCCTCACCGCCCGACAGCGTTGTAGAAGATTGCCCCAGCCTTACGTATCCTAACCCTACATCATAAAGCGTACGCACTTTGGTTGCAATAGACGGAATATGTTCAAAAAATGATAACGCTTCTTCAATGGTCATGTTGAGTACATCGGATATACTTTTTCCTTTGTAAGTTACTTGCAAGGTTTCACGGTTGTAGCGCAAACCTTTACACACATCACACGGAACATATACATCGGGTAAAAAGTTCATTTCTATTTTTAAAATACCGTCGCCCGAACAATTTTCACATCTTCCGCCTTTTACATTAAAGCTGAATCGCCCCGCAGCATAACCCCGTGCTTTTGCCTCGGGGGTTTTTGCGTACAATTCTCTAATAGGTGCAAATAATCCTGTGTACGTTGCAGGGTTAGAACGTGGCGTGCGTCCGATAGGGCTTTGGTCTATATTGATAACTTTATCTATATGTTCTAAGCCGTTTATTTCTTTATGCGCACCCACACTAAGACGAGAACCATTTAATGCATTTGCTACCGCAGGATATAAAATTTGATTGATTAAACTAGACTTTCCGCTACCAGAAACCCCTGTTATGCCACACATAGTTCGTAAAGGAATGCTCGCAGACACGTTTTTTAGGTTATTAAGTGTAGCACCCACAATTTCTAAATGACCATTATCTTGAGGTCTTCGAGTAGTAGGAATCTCTATTTTACGTCTACCTGATAAAAAATCCGCCGTTACAGAATTTGTATGTTTGATTAAGTTTTCTGGCGTATCAGCCGCTACCACCACACCGCCATGTACGCCTGCGCCAGGGCCAATGTCTACGATAAAATCAGACGCCCGCATGGTATCTTCGTCATGCTCTACCACAATGAGCGTGTTGCCCAAATCACGTAAATTTTGCAATGTAGCAATGAGTTTTTCGTTGTCACGTTGATGCAAGCCAATACTGGGTTCGTCTAAAATGTATAAAACGCCCTGCAAGCCGCTGCCTATTTGTGTAGCAAGACGAATGCGTTGCGCCTCTCCGCCCGATAAAGATGCCGCACTTCGGGACAATGTCAAATAATCCAAACCTACATCGATTAAAAATTGAATACGGGCATGAATTTCTTTTAATACAGGTTTTGCAATAAGGGTTTGTGTAGGTGGTAATTGCAGTGTTGTAAAAAAATTCTGAAGTGCTGCAATAGACAAAATGCTAACATCATGAATATTTTGGTTGCCCACTTTTACGCTTAGTGCTTCTTTTTTAAGACGCTTACCCCCGCATGTTTCACAATTAGAAACACGCATATAACGTTCTATTTCTGCCTTAACATAATCGGAATTGGTTTCTTTATAGCGGCGTTCTAAATTAGAAACCACACCCTCAAAAGATTTTTTAAAACTGCCCGCAAAACTTAACGAGCTATAATGCATATCTAGTTTTTCGCCATCGTTGCCATAAAGCAACATATGTTGAATTTTTTTTGGCAATTCACGATACGGCGTACGCATAGAAAAGCCATAATGTTTAGCCAGTGCTGTAAAATACATATCCGTGATAGAACCTGCATCCAAATTCCAACCGCTTACCGTCAATGCGCCTTCTGCTAATGTTTTACTTCCGTCACCGTAAATAAGTGCAGGGTCAACCTTTTGCTTGTAACCTAAACCTGCACAGTCGGGACATGCGCCAAACGGGTTATTAAACGAAAAAAGTCTAGGTTCTATTTCCGCCAAAGAAATATCGCAGTCGGCACATGCGTATTGGGTATTAAAGAGTCGTTCTTCGCCGTCTAAATCAATCGCCACCAATCCTTCCGTTAGATTTAGCGCAGTTTCTAGAGAATCTGTAAGTCGTTTTTCTATGCCTTCTTTTATAACCAGACGGTCTACTACCACGCTGACAGAATGTTTAAGTTTTTTATCCAACTTAATTTCTTCTTCTAAGCTAATCACTTCTCCGTTGATTTTTACACGACCAAAACCGCTTTTTCTAAATTCTTCAAACATTTTGTCGTGCGCACCTTTGCGTCCACGCACTACAGGCGCAACGACTAAAATTTTGCTGCCCTCGGGATACTGCATAATACGGTCTACAATTTGGTCTACGCTAAGCTTAGCAATCTCTTTGCCACAATCGGGACAATGTGGCGTGCCTGCACGGGCAAAAAGCAGACGTAAATAATCGTAAATTTCCGTAACCGTCCCCACAGTAGAGCGAGGATTGTGGTTGGTTGTTTTTTGGTCGATAGAAATGGCAGGGCTTAAGCCATCAATGCTCTCTACATCGGGTTTTTGCATTCTGCCCAAAAACATACGTGCATAACTGGATAGACTTTCTACATAACGTCTTTGCCCCTCGGCAAAAATAGTATCAAAAGCCAAACTGGTTTTTCCGCTACCCGACAAGCCTGTAAATACCACAAGTTTATTGCGTGGAATGGTAAGGTTAATATTTTTTAAGTTGTTTTCTTTTGCGCCCTTAATAACAATTTTGTCGTTATTCATACTATTGAACCTCTCTCTATTTTTTTGCTTTTTTCATCTTTGCTTGCATATTTTTAAGTTCTGCTATACGGTCACGTAATTTTATAGCCGTTTCAAAATCTAAACTTTGTGAGGCCACCGCCATAAGTGATTTCAACGAATCTATCATACGAGGAATGTCTTGCTCAGAAACACGTTCTTTGCTAGCTTTAGAAGAGATTTGAATCGTGTTTTTAATCTCTTTTTGTATCGTTTTAGGAACTATGTCACGCATACTATTGTATTCCATCTGCTTTTTACGACGTCTATCGGTTTCATCTAGTGCCCGTTGCATAGAACCCGTTACACGGTCGGCATACAAAATTACTTTACTTTCGGCGTTACGTGCAGCACGACCAATGGTTTGGATAAGTGAAGTTTCGCTACGCAAAAACCCTTCTTTATCGGCATCTAAAATAGCAACCAATTTCACTTCTGGGATATCCAAACCTTCTCTAAGTAAGTTAATGCCTACGATTACGTCAAAATCTTTTCTACGTAAACCGTTTATAATTTCAATACGCTCCATGGTATCAATCTCGGAATGCAAATAGCGTACCCTTATGCCATTCTCTTGTAGGTAAGCGGTAAGACTTTCAGACATTTTTTTGGTAAGCGTAGTAACCAAAACACGCCCATCTATGTCTGTCGTTTTTTTAATTTCTGCCATTAAATCATCAATTTGCCCTGTTGTGGCACGCATTTCTACAGGTGGGTCTATGAGGTGTGTAGGGCGAATAATTTGCTCGGCAACGTGCTCCCCTGCCAAGCCCAACTCGTACGGGGCAGGTGTTGCAGAAACATAGACAAGTTGTGAAATCTTATCGTTAAACTCACTAAATTCTAAAGGTCGATTGTCGTAAGCAGCAGGCAACCTAAACCCATACTGTACAAGACTATCTTTACGACTTCTATCGCCACGATACATAGCACGCAATTGCCCAATAGTCATATGACTTTCGTCTATAAACATTACAAAATCTTTAGGGAAATAATCTAATAAAGTATACGGTGGTTCGCCTATTTTACGCCCGTCAAAATATCTAGAATAGTTTTCTATACCTGTACAATAGCCTACTTCTCGTATCATTTCTATATCGTAACGTGTGCGTTGTGCAATGCGTTGCGCCTCAATCAACTTGCCCTCGTTTGTAAAAGTTTCAATTTGTTTTTCTAAATCATACTCTATCTGCCCAATAGCCGTTTCCATATTTTCGGGCGAAAATGTATAATGTGTAGCAGGAAAAATCGCGGCATGAGAAAGTGTCGACAATTTTTTGCCTGTTAAAACTTCAAATTCTGAAATGGTATCGATTTCATCACCAAAAAATTCTATACGCAAGCCGTTGTCGCTACTCCATGCAGGCAACACTTCTACAATATCGCCCTTTACCCTAAATTGAGTACGGGCGAATTCAATGTCGCTACGCTTATACTGAATTTGTACAAGCTTTGCGATAAAGTCATCACGGTCTATTTTATCGCTCGGTCTAACGGAGATTGCCATGCGATAATACGTTTCGGGCGCACCCAAACCGTAAATACAAGACACACTACTCACTACAATGGTGTCACGACGTTCACTTAAACTGCATGTTGCAGAGTGACGCAACTTATCAATTTCGTCATTGATTTGCAAATCTTTTTCTATATAGGTATCGGTTCGGGCGATGTATGCTTCGGGCTGATAATAATCGTAGTAGCTTACAAAAAACTCAACACGGTTATGCGGAAAAAATTCTCGCATTTCGTTGCAAAGTTGCGCAGCTAACGTTTTATTATGGGCCAAAATAAGCGTGGGACGTTGCACCTTATCTATGATGTTTGCCATAGTAAAGGTTTTTCCGCTACCCGTAACACCTAAAAGTATTTGGTGACGCAAACCGTCCTCAATACCTTCAGCCAATTTTTCGATGGCTTGCGGTTGGTCACCCATCGGCTTAAATTTAGAACTTATTTTAAATGTATTATCCATAAAAAGGTACTTTATAGTATGGGTGAAAGGGCGTTTCCGTTTACCAAACTCACTACATTACGATACGTATTCCAACCCCTTTGCCACGTTGCAGGAATTTCTTGAGCCGTTGCAAAAGGCACAAATATATCTATGAGTATGTGGGCGTCGTAGGGATTAAATGCACGGTGCCCAAAATACAGCACAGTGTCGGAGATAACCATTTGACCACGTTGCCCCACAGGTAGGCTAGGCGTTGAAAAAGCATCATGAAACGCTCCACTTGCAATTCCTACAACACCCAAAGGGACATATGCTCTTTGTGGCATATTGCCTCTCGTACCCAAAATCCAATTTCCTACTCGGATAAAGCCCGAAGCATCTACAGGCGGATGCAACCAAAAATGTGTATTAAAAAACGCTTGGTTACCAATATGGATTACCGTTGAGGGAATAGTGTTAAGCATTAGGGTGTTTGCACCTATAAAAGCTTGTGCGCCAATGTAACGTATAGAATCACCCCACGATGAGATTGCCGAATGATTTGCACCCATAAAAGCTTGGTCAGCAATGCCAACTGTGTTGTTACGCAACTCTATGACATTGCTGTTATCGCTAGTGCCCACTGCCCAGTTGCCTGCATAGACAATACCGCCTACAGGGTTATCCCATAGTGCAGTATACAAAAATGCACGATGAGCAATGTGCTCTATACTATCGGGTAAAAATATTTCTTCCAATGCGCTTGGTGCGTCAGCAGTGCCAGCAAATCCATACATAGTAATAGACGTTATAGGTCTTGTATTTTGCCCATCATTATAATAATGTGGCACATAAATATTTGTATAAGTTGGCGATACTTCCCCTCTTGATACAGAAAAAGACGCAACACCATCACGTGTAACGCTCGGCGTAAATTCTAACCCTTGTGTAGCCACCATGTAGTCTACACTTGCAGGTAAAGAGTCTGAAAAAGAAACATTGTCACCTAACGCAATTACTCGAATCGCATGAAATCCGTGTACTATGTCACGCATAGTTAGCAAATTACCCATATTTACATATAAAATATTGGCTTCTAACTCTTCATAAAATGCATCGCCGAACTCTAATCGATACCCCACCGCAGAGTTAACCCCATTCCACGACAGCGTGTCTTCTTTTATATCAAGCGATAAAGTGGGGGTCTCTAATCTAGGATGTGTGGGCGTATATCCATTCTCGCCATCATCTCCACCGCAACTTGAAGAACACCCTAGCAAGGTTGCGGTTAATAAAAACACTGTAAAAAATAAAGCGAGGATTAGTAAACCTTTGTGTTTAGTTTTGTTTATCATAGGTAAATAGGGTTTCCTTTATAAAATGTAAATGTAATTGTAATTGACAAATTGTACGCGCATGACTTGCAAGCAACAGCAAATCAGCACTTAATTATAGCATTTTTACACATTGTATTCAGCATAAGGGGGTTTAGATTTTTACTGTAAGCCCCGCTCACCATGCCTTTAGGTATATTAGAGGCACTTTAAGGAAACTTAAAGACAAAACATTAAATCAAAGATGCCCAAACACAGTTTGCAATACTACTATAGTATCTGTATATAGTATAACAAATCCGCTAACTTTTACGCAAGCAAATTAAACCAAATTTATGCATTATGCAATACATTGCAAACACTCACGCACAGCAATTCGGATATGTTCGTACGATAAGCCGCCTTGTAGGTATGCAATGTAGGGTTCTCGCATAGGTCCATCTACGCTCAACTCAATGGATGCGCCCTGCACAAATGCGCCTGCTGCCATAATTACTTGGTCGGTATACCCTGGCATGTCCCACGGCTCGGGCTTTGCAAAACTATCTACGGGCGAACAGCTTTGAATAGCTTGGCAGAATTTTATAAGCTTATCTCTATCGTCAAATTGGATAGAGCAAATGATATCGCTAATCGTGCCGCCTTTTTTAGGAAGCGTTTCAAATCCCAATGCAGAAAAAACACTTCTAAAAAGTAGTGCGCCTTTTAAAGCTTGCAAAGTGGTATGCGGTGCCATAAAAAAGCCTTGAAAGTAATCTCGATAACCACTTTGATATGACCCAACCTCCACCCCCACACCTGGTGCAGTTAGACGGTTTGCAATTAAATCTATATATTGTTTTTTTCCACAGATATAACCACCTGTAGGTGCAAGTCCGCCACCAGGATTTTTTATAAGAGAACCTATCATCACATCCACACCTACTTGCGTAGGCTCTAAGGTTTCAGTAAACTCACCGTAACAGTTATCCACCACAACTTTTGTATGAGGAGAGAGTTTTTTTACTAAAGCAGTCATTTCGCCGATTTGTGCAACCGATAAAGAATTTCGCCATGTATAGCCACGAGAGCGTTGAATAAAAAATACAGCAGGCTTTTGAGATTGGGATAATACTTTTTGAATGGCTAACATGTCTGGCGTGCCGTCTGCTAAGAGTTCTGCTTTATCAAAAGTTACACCAAACTCCTTTAATGAGCCAATATTGTCGCCCAAAATAACGGGCACCAAGGTGTCGTAGGGCATACCGCTTGCAGAAAACATCGTATCGCCAGGCCGTAACAATCCAAAAAGCGTAACCGCAATAGCGTGTGTACCCGATGCAATAAGTGGCGAAACAATTGCAGATTCTGCACCAAAGCTCTCAGCAAATACTTTAGCCAGTACATGCTTACCTTCGTCTTCATAACTATAGCCTGTAGAGCCTGCAAAGTGTCGCAACGCTACATGATTATTTCTAAAAGCATGCAATACTTTTTCTTGATTAAATCGTGCAACCGACTCTATGTACGCAAATTCTTCTGCGTTATCTTTTTCAGCTTGCTCTATAAAGTCAAGTGCTTTTTCTTTTGTCATTTAAGGGAAATTCTCCTTTTTTGCGTACTATGTGTGGCATAGTTAGGTGATTTACGTAACTTAATTAGATAATATGCAAATAATACGTTGAGGATTCTAAATTTTTATGATAATAATCACATCTGCCGCCTATCTCTAGAAATTATCTTTCATATTTAACACCAATATTTAGCACCCGATTTTGTGTGGGTAGTACGGAAGTATTTACCCCTACAGGTGGGTTAAAATTAATTGCGATTGATGCAACCAACAACAATCTTGTAGAGAGTCGCTCCTGCGCAAACCGCACAATATCTATCTGGAAGTCATCATCACGCCAGAAACCATCATGAAAATTTAATATTGCCAAATAATAAATTTACGTTGTTATCTACATTATCTACACAAAAAATCAAGTGGTTTTTCTTTTGTTTTGTTATTTAAGAAATTCTCTTCTTGGTTGTTGTGTTATGTGTGACATAGCTGGCACATAATAGTAAAATCACGTTATTATTTACAAAAAAAATCAAGTGTTAACTTTTTGATATTTTCTAAAAAGTTAACTTCTTCTACATCCATAAATATTTTATTTTCTACTTTCATCCATCTAAAATAGGTCATTTGACGCTTGGCATAATTACGAGAATGTTGCTTAATTTTATCCACCGCCATCTCTAAACTCATATCTCCATCAAAATAACCCAATAACTCCTTATACCCTATTGCCTGCATAGATTGATTGTTGCGATAAGTAGCCAACCCCCTCACTTCTTGCTCTAAACCATTATCAAACATTTGGTCTACTCTAGCGTTAATGCGATTATATAAAACGGAACGTTCTGCCGTTAATACTACTTGTAAAACGTCAAAATCACTTTCTTCTACTACGTTTACCCGCTCTGATTTTGTACTTCCCGTTAATTCAACAATTTCTAACGCCCGTATAATACGCTTGATATCGTTATTGGATATCTTTTGTGCCGATTGAGGGTCTAACGCAGTGAGCAATTCATGTAAATGCACTCCGCCTTTTTCGTCCGCTAAGGCTTGATATTTTTTACGCAAGATTAAATCGGGCGCAACTTCTGCCAAATTAAAACCTTGTGTTAATGCATTAATATAAAAACCCGTGCCGCCTACCAAAATACAATTTTTGCCCAAACGTGCAATAGAGGCAATCGCTTTACGTACATCCCTAATATAAGAATCCACNGAATACGTATCATCGGGATTTACGATATCTATCATNTGATGGGCAATGCCNCAAGTTTCTTCTGGCGTAATTTTACCCGTACCAATATCTAACCCTCGATAAATCTGCAATGCNTCTGCGCCAANNATTTCTGCGTTACATACCTTTGCCAANTCTACAGCCACTCGAGATTTNCCTATTGCTGTGGGNCCACATACAATAAATAATTTTGTTTTGTGTTTTAGGTTTGATTTTTGCATACTGTCCATACTTAAANCGTGCGCAAGGTTTCGATTGCCAGCGTGGGATTTGCNTGCGAAAAAATTGTATTGCCNGCAACCAACATTTCTGCACCTGCCAATTTGATTGCTTTTGCATTTTCTAGCGTAACACCGCCATCAATTTCAATCAAGATATTAGGGTTGATAGATTTAGCCAATTGCGTCAATTCTTTTAGGCGAGAAATCGAATTTTCTATAAATTTTTGACCACCAAATCCTGGATATACACTCATCAACAGAACTATGTCACACATACTTAGGGATTCTTTTAGCACATCCACAGGAGTATCAGGACTAACCACTGCCCCACACTTAACACCACGCTTTTTAATGCTTTCTAATGTGGGCAATAATTCTTTAGTAGCCTCATAGTGAATCGTTAAATAATCTGCGCCTGCATCTATAAATTGATTGATGTAACGCTCGGGCTCCACAATCATCAAGTGTACATCTAAAGGCAATTTGGTGATTTTGCGAATGTCTGCCACAAACTTAGGGCCGAACGTTATGTTGGGTACAAAAATACCATCCATAACATCACAGTGGAGTAAATCTGCACCTGCACTTTCCATGCGTTTAATATCGGCTGCAATGTTAGAAAAATCTGCACTTAATATAGAGGGTGCTATTAAAGTTTTCATATAGAGTAAACCTACTTTTGTTTTTTGTATGTCGTAAATAATACAATTCCATTGTATCAAAAAAAAGCACTTAAATCAACTTAAAACACCTTTCTTTTAGAGGTAACATAGCTTTATTATTCCTTGTTTTATAAATTTTTATGATTTAGAGTACTTGACACCCGTTTTAAATAAAACTATCCATTAATTTAAGAGTTTAAAAGCGGTGTATTTTTAATGCAATGTTCATAACATAATGATTACAAAGATTATAAGGCTTTATTATGTAATCTAAACCAAAATGCATTAACGTTAGATAACAAATCGTTACCTAAAATAAGACCATCATAATTTTAGGATTCAAAAGGGACATATTTGTCATTACATTTTCATAGTATTTGCGTCTTCTTACGTCTAACAAAAAACTCTTTTATGTTAGCCCACTGCTCTTTTCCTACATTGTGTATTTTTAATGCCATGTCCATAACATAGCGATTACAACAATTATAAGGCTTCATTATGTAACCTAAAACAAAATGCATCAACATTAGATAACAAGTCGTTATTCTAACAAGTTAAGATTAACAAGATATGGAGAGTGTTAAGTTTTCATGATAAATAGTTACAATTGTAACTATTATAACTAGAAATCATCATTATTAAAATTTTGAACCCTCAAAATATAAATACATACGGAAACTTGAAAATACACACAGAATCATTATTACGGCGGTGCTATATTTTTGTGATAAGTCACCGCTTACTGCACCTGTAGCTAAAAACCACTGCAAAAATTTAGGAAAATGGAAAAGCCACTTTGCGGTTTGTTCTGCAAAGTGGCTTATTGGGTGTGTCGTTTTTATTTTAATTAAATTTATAGAACTCGTTAAACCTGATTATTTATCGTTGATTTCTTTCATTTAGACGACGCAAAA
>JGI990J12352_1000097_pt1 | contig 19124 bp, 18 predicted proteins | sample Intmic4MA4BA4MSA_FD_12352 | JGI IMG/M metagenome (IMG submission 12352) | reverse complement strand
ACTATAAAGGAATCTACCTGTAGTAAAACCTGTTACATTGCTCATATCCCAGTTTGTCAAATCTAGGTGCATGATATTTGTATTAAAAAATACATTGGACATGGAAGTTGCATTTCTTGTATTCCAGTTTGATACATCCAGATAAGTTAGATTGCTTGCATCTTGGAACATATTGTTCATAAGCCTAACATTGCTTACATCCCAATCCGATACATCTAAATTTGTTAAATTACTTGCACGCAGAAACATTTGTTGCATACTTCTCACATTTCTGGTATCCCAATTTGAAACATCAAGATTAATTATACCAGTTGCCCTTTCAAACATACTACTCATAGATTGCACATTGCTTACATCCCAATTTGCAATATCCAAATTAGTCAAGTGATTTGTACCCGCAAACATGTGGTTCATATTTTGAACATTTCTGGTATTCCAGTTAGCTATCTCCAGAGTGAAAAAAATTGTAGTATGAAACATAGCTTTCATATTTCGGACATTGCTCACGTCCCAATTTTTTACATTCAAATCAGTTAAACTACTTGTACGATGAAACATCCATCTCATATTAGTTACATTGCTTACATCCCAACTTGCAACATCAAGATAAGCCAAACTATCTGCCCATGAAAACATACTACTCATAGATTGCACATTGCTTACATCCCAATTTGAAACATCTAAATTTGTCAAGTTTCTTGCACTACGAAACATATAACTCATATCAGTTACATTTCCTGTATCCCAATCAGATAAATCTAAATCAGTTAAACTCTCAGACCGATAAAACAGATGACTCATATCGGTGACATGACTTGTATCAACGAGTCCTATATTCTCTATATGTGTGAGATTAGCTAGTTGAGCAAATATTCCAATCAATTGTTCCTCAGCAACAACTGGCTCGGTAAAAATAATTTTTCTAACACTACTATCATATCCATACCAAGGAGATGTAGGTGTAAAGTTTTCAGAAGGAAGGTTTCCATCATGAGAAATTATACCTCCGCCAACTTCAATAACACCATCATCATACAATGTCCATTCTGCCCCACCTTCTCCNATTGTTCCAGTTGTAATGATAGTACGACTTTCTGTTGCTATGATAGCAAAAGGAAATCCATACAAAAGAACAATAAGTCCCAACAAGATATTTAAACTGATTTTCCTTCTAAACATTGTTAACTCAACCTTTCATTTTATACCTTATTCACATACATCTCTCCAATGAATTTGCAATCCTTCACTATCAATCCATGGGTCATCAACGGCAAGTTCGCATAAATCTACATTCCTTCTTTCTACAGCATTAAATATGGGTAACCAGGCCCAAGTTTGTCCTGGAAATGCCCGAATACCAAAAGTTGTAAAACGAATTTCTGCTACATGAGGAAAACTTGAAAAGGTATATTGCAAACGTCTTGCCCTAGCTATGTCATAACCACTTCCCACACCAATGGTTGGAAATAAATCAACATATAGTGTATTCCCTTTATACCATAAATCTGAAACTTCAGGCATTAAATTTAATGTTTCTTCCCAAAGTTTTGACCCTTGTATTATATGTTCTTCATAATTCTGAGCAACTGGATAAGTCCCCCAAGCATACTGCTCATATAATCGAATAGTAACCTCTTCTAAATCTGTGAGATGGCGTGGATTTCGTTCTTTGGCTAATTGCATATTTCCAAGATAAATGTGACCTAAAACATTCCAATTTACATTAATTACATTTTCCCAATCATCATCAGTCCATTCATTTGGGTGTAATAATAAATGTTGTTCCAGTTCTAACTGATAGGAAAAAATGAACCTTACTGTTGCCATACCAATAACATCAACAATGACTTGACCACTATCAGCCCATATATGGGTAAAATGAATGCTAATGTTGTTATTTACAAGTACAGGAGTTCTAGTAGCACCTAGAAAAGGCGTTGTTAATTCTTCAAGATTTTCTTCTAAATCACTAAGTAATCCTTCTTTAAATTCAAGGGAAAATGGGTGACTATTTTCAATTTCTTTGATTTCTTGCATAAGCAGTTCAATTTCTTCTTGTTGAATTAAAATTTCATTTTGATAATCAACAATACGCTCGTTTTGTTGTTCAATGGTGGCTTCTAATTCAGTGTTGTTGTTACAAGCACTTAGTATCAACAACGGCAATAAAATAATATTTTTGTATTTTCTCACTGGACATCTCACCTCATTTTTCCAACACCTTTTTAACTACCAAACTCATACTGCCACCAGTTTAACATACAAAATCTAAAAGGCGGATAAGTACTCGACTTTTAGTCGAATTTATATAGTTTTATTCACAAAGCATTAACCCATGTGCTATATGCACTCCCATATGCACTCCTATATGCATTCTATCCTCTGGCAAATCACAAAGCGAAACCCATTCTTCAATTTCAAAATCATAAATCAAGATATTGCCATCAACTAAAAACAGTCCAGGATTAGACCAATGCCCTCGAAAATATATATCCCAACGTGCTTCATCATATTCTTGGTCTATCCACTCACCATCAACAAAAACTTGTGCAATAGGCTTAGGCTCATCGCCGATTAAATCTAATCGTTCTACTTCCACAAATTCTCCATCAATCAAATGATAAATACTACCCCTAAAACCTAAATCAGTAGGTGAAACACTTGTAACCTCCCCAGTTGTAAAGTCAAAACTTGGATTTGATATTCGAGCAAACTCAGGTATATAAACCAATTCACCATTCTGCACAAAATAAAGCTTATAAAAATCCCACATGCCTAGCGAAACTCTCGGAATAAGAAATCCATTATATCCCTCAAAAGGAATAGGGAACTCAAGTATTAAACGCCTATGTTCGCCAAACAAAGAAGGCCAGTTATCACTAGATATCGTTCCTACTACCTCATCATCTTTCACAACGACGATTTCTACCTGTTCCCATGGCATCTCATCAGGTCTTGCTTCTAATCCCAGATACCATCTTAACCGATAAAGATGAAAATCTAGCTGCTCGCCTGATTGGTGAAAGTATTCAATAAGTGCATAGCCCTCATCTATTGTAATGTAGGAGAGAAAATCCGAATTTATATCCTCCATACTTATATGTTGCCAAAATTCCAGCTGGCGTTCTAGTTCTAAGATGTCATCAACAAAACTATAAATCAGTTCAGCTTGTTCTTCAAATTGCTGTTTTAATTCAACAATATGCTCGTTTTGTTGTTCAATGGTGGCTTCTAATTCAGTGTTGTTGTTACAAGCACTTAGTATCATCATCAAGATTGTGATAAATAACAAAATAGTTGTTTTTTTTATTTCCATACTCAACAACCCCAATCAAAATAGTCACGAAGCATTACATCATGTCCGATATAGTGACGCACATCTTCCCCAGTTCTTGCATTATATTCCCAAATGAAGTTCGACATTTTCTCAGAAGAAAAACCTCTGCCCCTTGTATACATACGAACAAATTCTCCATCAGTATATTGCCAAAATCCATAAGAGTAGCCCATTGCCCCCTCACGAACATAACTTACAACACAACCGTCGCCAATTGCCGTCACATGAGAAAATGAACTTACAAATTCTAAATCCTCATTTCTTACAAACTGCCCTGCTCTAGCATCCCATAACCAGAAATAAGATGGTAAATTTCTAGCACTACCACCAAGAGCTGCCACTAATGTCATATCTAAATAGCCATCTCCTGTAAAATCAGCAAATTGAATTTCAAATAGTTCATCTTCAATACCTTTAACATCCCTTCTAGAATTAGATGTAAAAAATTGAGTTACATCATCAAAAACCTGTAAAACCTCGCCATCTTCCTTAATTTTAATAGTGACATTTCTAATATTTTCGTCCTCATTCACTATTTCGCCGATAATTCGATAAAAAGTTAATTCTGGCATACTTTCGTGAAGTTGTTGAATCGTTATGAATGTTTGATATGGGGATTCCGCTTGAACATTTACTGGTATTAATTCACGGAAAAAGAATGTGCCATCTCCTGTTTGACTTACACTGCCTAAAACAAAATATCTTATTAGCCCATTTTCATCAGTAAAAGAAATAGCATACGATGGATGTGAACCAATATCTCTGTAGGTGATTACAAAAGGTTTATCGGGCGACAAGGTATCAAACGAAGTTATGTCATCTCCTATAAAAGAAAGAGCATTACCATTTTCGTCGAATGAATATGCAAATCCAATACTGAGAAGTCTAAAATTATTTATTTCAACACTTGGCACTAAAATTGCAGTCGTAGCCCCCTCATCATGTTGAGCACTATCTTTTTTGATATATGAAGCAAACGAACTCAAATTGAAATAATCTTCAAATTCATCACCCTCAGTGCGAAGTGCAATACCTAGTTGAATATTATCTGTCACTTGAAAAAATCCTGTTGGTAGTCGTTCTAAACGGGTGTCTGCTAATTGAAAAAGTTCATTAAATTCCGTTTCATCCCTTACCAAAATAGGTTGCCAATCCAATTCTAAACGTCTCGTTGTATCCTCAAAATCAAAATCAAAATCTCCAGTATAAAATACTTCGGCAACAGGGCCAGTTGGACCGTAAAATGTTGCATATCCCATAATACCGTACCATTCCATTAACGCTTCATATTCCGCGCGAGTTATATTGACCCATTCACCATTGACCTCTTTAGTAAAAGTCCAAGGGTCTCCAATAAGAAAGCCATCAGCATCAAATGTTCGGTTGGAATCACTAGTGGTAATTCTATCCAAAGTTATTAAACTTCCATCAGCACCTAACTGAAAAAAATCTTCGTTAGAAAACCCCAAGCGCCCTCTAATATTAGTAATCACAGGGTTTTGATTACCATCCGTAGTTAAACCTATACGAGTTGTAAAAAAATGGCTTATAACTAATTTAGGCTCTCCATCTTGTAAAGTGTAGATAGCAAAAGGAGAAACAGTTGAACCCCAAGTGTTTTGAATTCCAACCATTAATTCTGGTATTTCGTCACCATTCAAATCAAATAAAGCAAACATGAGATGTCCATTTCGATAAAAATTATGATGAAAACCTGCAAATGACTGATAATCAATCAGTAAAACATCATACCAAATAGGATCAATCTCACCAGTTCGTTCACTTCGCTCTATGGTTGAAAATGCCTCTATAATTTCTTGATATCCTCTAGCATTTTCAGGCAAAGAATTAACTGACACTGTATCAACATCTCGTGTCCATGAACGACTATTTCCTTCATTATCTTGAATAAATAATACGTTGTCTTCATCAAGAGATATGTTGAATGTTATTCCTTCGTTGTCCGACCAGTCAGAAACCAGCAATTTCTCATCACCAGATGTTTCCCATGTTCTTCGTCGACCATCGAATCGTGCATTTCCATCTGGTAAAAATTCAAGAGTTGTTGCTTGCATAAATATAGGTAACACATCACCCAAACCAGAATACCAATTACCGAGAAATGCTAATTCATATTCGTCAACAACTTCTTCTAATTCAGCAATGAGCTCATTTTGCTGATCAATAATTGCTTCATATTCAATGCTGCTGTTACAAGCACTTAGTACCAGCAGTGGTAATAAAATAATAATTTTGTATTTTCTCATTGGATATCTCACCTCATTTTTCTTTAATCAACCAGCACTAATTTACGAAGTCGAAACACAACATCAACAAACATATTTCTGTCAAAAATATCGCCTAAAATAAAATACCTTACTAAAGAGCTTAAATAGCATAAGATGAAAATGATCCTATATCTCTATATTTGGAAAAGCTCGCTAACATATCCATTTATTTTATTGTTCCCATCTATCTCCAAACCAATATGTTTGCCAATATTCATCACCATATGGATGCACTCCAAGCCCAACCATATCATTCTCAATATCTTCAACAATTTCCCATTCGCCATCAACCCATCGGCTATGACGCCAAATCAAAACCTCATGCTCCAAATCCCAGACATTGTACAACGACGAAACAGGGAGCAACACATCATCAATAATATGACTAATTACCCAAGCGTGACCCGGTGTCATCCCTGCTAATCTTTGAACAGTTCTAACGGACAAAGCACTGAAATCAATACTAGGATTAACAAAATCTCCATCAATCCTAACAAACGAACCACCTCGCAACAAATGAAATTCAAAGGCTATTCCCCTTGTACCAGAAGTCATACCATCACAAATAAGCAAACCATAATCTAGTTCTAAAATAAGATTAGGGGGACAGTTCATCCTTATTCGTGTATCTGTATAAGAACGAATAATGTCAAAAACTTCAACATCTTGTAAAACAACAATTTCAACATAAGAAGAACTAGGAGTACATCCCTGCTCATACGCTTCGCCTAAAAAACAATCAAAGCGATAAATATAAAAATCAAAATAATCTCCCGATTGCCTTTCTAAACCAGTAATTAAATATCCCTCATCAATGGTAATGTAAGATGTATGATTTGAATTTTGCAAAAAGTACAAATGATTTTCTAAACGTGCAACATCTCTTTCCAAACCACCAATTTCTTCCACTAAACGTGCAACATCTCTTTCCAAACCACCAATTTCTTCCACTAAACGTGTAACATCTCTTTCCAAATCACCAATTTCTTCCATTGATATCATTTCTTTTTCTGATACAGTATATTCGCTTTGTAGTTCAATTTCATTACTACACGCACTCAAAATAACTAATAGTAGAGAAACAAGCAAACAACCTCTATTTTTTGATATTTCCCATTTAAAATTTTCATTTAATTTTTCATCTACTCCACATTTCATTGCATCCACTCTCTACAAACAATTTAGTTTTTTTTCTCAAGATAATTATACCATTTTTGTCCAATTAAGTATATCATTTGGCTGTCACAAAACGAGTGAATTCACCGTGAATTTAAACTTCTGTAATGGCAACGAGAAAATTGTTGTGTCAAAATTCAGATAGATATTTCACGCAAATAAGATGTTTTTCATTCAGAATTTTCTTTTTCTGTTATCTCAAAAAATATTCAATTATCTAGCCATCTTCCTATCGTCAGAGAGTGGAATTAAGCATGAAGCATCTGTAGCGTACGACTGAAAGGCGGTAGCGTTGGGACAGAATGATTAATGGAACGGTGCATTGAAAAGATGTTTCCTTTGACAACCCTACTAATAGCTAGACTTTCAGTTTCACTTACCAAGCAAGTCTTGCTTGAATTTCCTTTTTGATGTTAACTGGAAAATTATACCTCAAATGGCAAGGCAAAAGATTTAATGTCTTGTCTACAGTTTTTTGTTGCTCCTCTACTTATATCACATCCAAACACGTTTTTACAGTCAATTTTCACACGATTATGGCGCCACCTACGGTGTCGTCTCAACTAGCGAAGGCGTTGGATTCCAACACTTTCGCTCCCAAAATCTTCGTATGTATACAACCACAAATAAAAAGAGACCAGGTAAATTAAAAATTTCCCAACCTCTCTTTAATTTTTATTCATTTTCCATTTGTTTAAGCGCTAAAGCAACAAGATTTTTTGTAATCTGACCACCGTATGCGCCACCTACAGTCCCATTTTCTTGCGCTGTTGCGCCAGCGCCTAAATTAACACCGAGCTCCGCTGCAACTTCTGCCTTTGTCTCATTAATAATTCTTTCAATACCAGGAGCAACTAACTTACTACGACCTGCCATTTATCTCACCTTCTATTCTTTTATTAAGTTATACCAATTGACTCAAAACATACGTGAAAAATTTTAAAAATATATACTTGCAATGGAAATCAATACGTGGTACAATAGCATCCGACAGCAAATCAATAGCAAATTATGCCAATGTGGCGGAATTGGTAGACGCAGTGGATTCAAAATCCACCGGAGTTTACTCCTTGCCGGTTCGAGTCCGGCCATTGGTACCACTCTCTTATATGTATTTTTATTTCTTTCTTTGTTTTGAAATCATGGCTGTTATCATATTTCCCTAAATACTCATTTGTCATACCCCTTTCGATTGACAGATGGGTATTTTTATTGTCATTTTTAAGACGGAATTGATGAAGTATTCATTAATTCCGCCCTTTTCACCAGCTTTTTGTAGAGATTTTATGAATAGTTTGCTATAATAAGATTATTATGAGGAGGTTTTTATGATGTTTAATTTTGAATTTCATAATGGGACGAAGATTATTTTTGGTAAGGGGTTAGAGTCGCAGGTTGGGGCAGAGATTAAGGCGAATCGTGCAAGCAAGGTACTTTTGCATTACGGGGGTGGTTCGGTCAAGCGTTCGGGTCTTTATGATCGTATTGTGGCTTCTTTGCAGGAAGCTGGTGTTTCGTTTATAGAACTTGGTGGTGTGAAGGCTAATCCCCTTGATGGATTAGTTTATGAAGGGATAAAACTGTGCCGTGAGAATGGGATTGATTTTATTTTAGCTGTTGGTGGCGGAAGTGTAATTGATTCGGCGAAGGCGATTGCTGCTGGTGTTGGTTATAATGGTGATTTCTGGGATTTATTTATGGATGCAACGATTACGCCTAACGCTTGTTTACCTGTTGCGACAGTGCTTACCATTCCAGCTGCTGGGAGTGAAACGAGCGCTTCCATGGTGATTACGAAGGAAGAATTAAAGCTTAAACGATCGCGTGCAATGCAAGAGTTGCGCCCTGTTTTTTCAATTATGAATCCTGAATTGACATTTACATTGCCAGATTATCAAACGGCATGTGGAATTTCAGATATGCTTTCACACGTTATAGAGCGATATTTCGTCAATCGTGGTGGATATGCAGATTTTACAGATCGTATGTGTGAGGCAACGATGAAATCAATCGTTGTTAGTGCGCGTAAATTGATGAACGATCCAAATAATTACGACCTCCGTTCAGAAATCATGCTTGCAGGAATGGTTGCTCATAACGATTCTATCAACTATGGACGAAGCCCAGGCCCAGGTCGCGGTGGCGATTGGTCTAGTCATCAAATAGAACACGAACTAAGTGGTTTTTATGACCTAGCTCATGGTGCAGGGCTTGCGATTATCATTCCAGCATGGATGAAATACGTCTACAAGCAAGATATTGCTCTATTTGCGCAGTTTGGCGAGCGCGTATTTGACCTAGAGATTAATACGAGCAACCTAGAGGAAACTGCCCTAGCTGCGATTGCCGAGCTGGAAAAATTCTATCACGATATCAACCTGCCAACTAGATTTAGCGAGGCTGACCTACCAACAAACGAAATTGACGAACTGGTAGCGAGTTTGATGACTGGCCGCGACCGCTTTGGATCTTTTGTAACCATCGACGCGAAAGCTGCAAAAGCAATCTATGAATTAGCACTTTAATTTCTAAAATACAAGGCAAATGGCGTTGGCGCACTTAGTGCGCCACGTTTTTAAAAACGCTTTAAGGCGACTGCGTTTTAACAGAAGGTTTTAAATTCAAATCAGTAAATCAGTATAAAAAGGAATCCGAATCATCTCGAATTCCTTTTTTGGTGTTAAACTTGAATGCTTGATGGTATTTAAAATTTCCTTTTATTGACAAGAAAAATGACGCATGATAAAATTGAACCATAATAAGGGAGGTCATTTTGATGAAAATGGCAACTGCGGTAAGTATAGAAAAAGTTGGAAGAAATGCAGAAGATAACTATCGTCAAGGCTTTTTTTGCTCGGAGGCAGTTATGGAATCTATCATAACTAATTTTGAGCTTGATATTCCAGAAGAAGTGATGGCAATGGCTTCTGGATTTCCAGCTGGAATTGGTCGCTCTGGATGTGTATGTGGTGCATTAGCAGGTGCAACGATGGCATCGGGCCTTTTTTTCGGTCGTATTAAAAAAGGTGATCCAAAAGTTGAGAAAAATTTGGCGATTGCTAGTGAATTGCATGATTATTTTAAAGGGGCGACAGGTAAAAATGTCGTTTGTTGTCGCATCTTAACGCGTGGCTTTGATATGTCTAAAGGTGAGCATAAAGAGCAATGTATTAATTTTACAGGAATGGTTGCCAGAAAATTTGCTGAAATTATTGTACGTGAACAAAATCTTATGAATATGGATGAGGATGTATCATGAAAGAATTAATGAAAAAAATAATGAGAGAATCGCCCGTTGCTAGCAATGGTACTGCACTTGCTTGTTTATCGCTTGCCAATTTATTACCAGGCCGTTTTGAAGGTTTAGCAGCGCTCTTTCTCTTAATCGGCATTGTATTTTTAATTTTGTTCATCAGTAGAATATTTACCTATTCAAAAGATGTAATAGAGGAGATGAACAATCCCATCACTGCAAGCATGTCGGGATTGTTTCCGATGGCAATCATGGTGTTGAGCGTTCATCTCAAACCCTCTTTAGGTGAAGCTAGTTCTTATCTTTGGTTTGGTGCCCTCTTTTTGCACATTGCCCTCATTTTATATTTCACAGTAAAATTCTTATTTAAATTTAAGATACAAACGGTATATTCTAGTTGGTTTATTGTCTATGTTGGGATTGTTGCCTTTTCTATGACTGCACCAGTATTCGGGCAACAACAAATTGGCGAAATAATCTTCTGGTTTGGACTTGCAGCCATGCTCCCACTCTCCCCTCTTGTTACCTATCGTTATCTAAAGTGCAAAAATATTTCAGAACCAATCAAGCCATTATTTAGTATCTTTGCAAGTCCATTTGGTCTCTTTTTAGCTGGATATGTGTCTTCAATCAACTATGTATCCCCTACGGTGATCAAATTTTTGATGGCACTATGCTTGATTTTTTATATCATCAGTTTCATCCATATCATCAAGTGTTTCACGTTGAAATTTTCTCCAAACTTTAGCGCATTCGCCTTTCCTTTTGTCATCAGTGCAGTCGGAATAACAGAAGCTGTTAATTACCTAGAACTTGAAGGGATTCTGGTCATGTTATCTAACGCGCTTACGATTATCGCAACCATCCTCGTTGCTTACGTACTTGCTCGTTATGAAAATTTTTTCGTTGGAAAATAGAAAAATAAAAATTATAGAAGAGGTTATTTACGTAAATCCAAAGCCTGGATCCACATCGATAGCCAATCTGTAAAAAACATAAAGATGTGGAGTCATTTTAAAAACCCATTCAAATGTCCTTAAATGCTTGGTTACAGTACAACGCTTGATAACGTCTAGATTTTTTCTAAAATCAGATACATTGACAAAATTGAAAGCGCATGCTAAAATTACAACATAAGGTTTTGTGGCGATTTTCACAAAAGTCGTGTTTAAAGTTTGTATTTGATTTCAAGTTAAGCCTAGATGAAGAAGCACTGCTTGTGTGTTATGTCAAAAGTATATAAATTGGAAAAATCAATCTTAGTATGATTTTAAATGAGAAATGAGTATTAGAAAGGATGGGCGCCCAATGATGTTAATTGTCAAAAAAGTATGCGTTAATTGATTAAACAATAACCAAAGCCGTGTGCTTTGTCAAATAACACTTTTGCGCATCTAACCATTGCCTATTCCTCCTCTTTATATGTAGATATAAAGATGCTTGAAATCTGAATGGTTATTTGCGTCACCTAGTGATGTTGCAAATAAACCTTATACAGATTTGAGGCGTCTTTTTTGGTGCCAAAAAACAGGAGGAAACAATATGAAAAAAGAAATTAACATTGAGCAAATACAGCGAGATGCAAAAGAAATTTACAAGTCAGAAAAACTTCAGTGTGCTGAGGCGATTGTACATTCAATTATTAAAAATGTGGATCCAAATATGCCAGAAGAACTGATTTTAGCGGCATCAGGTTTCTCTATCGGTGTTGGACAGACACAATGCATGTGCAGCACAGTCTCTGCTGCTGTTTTGTGTTTAGGATACTTTTTTGGCAGAAGCTTTCCGACGACCATCACAGATCCAGACAGTCAAAAAACCTTGGCGCTTGCTTTCGAACTCCAAGAAAGCTTCAGAAATGAAAACAAAGTTTTATGTTGTCGTATTCTTAGAAAAGGGGCAAAAGATGGTGAACGCCTGGAAAAATGTACGAGCATGATTGGTGACATGGCAGCCAAAACTGCAGAAATTATCGCAAGGGAATTCAATTTGAAGGTTGTTGCTTAAAGCGAGGAGGATAGCAAAAATGAAAAAAGAAATTAGCATTAGACAGATTCAATACGATGCAGAGGAAGTCTTTAGAATAGGTGGCTTTTATTGTTCCGAAGCCATCATGTCCTCGATTAAAAAAAATATTGATCCAAATATGCCAGACGCGCTTATTGCCTCTGCCTCAGGTTTTCCTATTGGTGTTGGACGGTCAAAATGTATGTGTGGTGCCATTTCAGGTGGTGTTATTGCATTAGGATATTTTTTTGGCAAGGAGAAATCCAAAAATGACGAAGGTCAAAAAAGTATGGAACTTGTTAGTGAACTCCAACAAAACTTTAGAAAAAATCATCAAGGTGTTTCTTGTTGCCATATTCATACTAAAGGTATGGAAATGGCAAGCGGTGAGCATAAAAAACAGTGCGTAGCCTTTACAGGCGAAATGGCAGCTAGAACAGCAGAAATTATCGCAAGAGAACTTGGCTTAAAAGTTCTCCACGATGATGTGGAGGTACGTTAAATGAAATTTATAAAAAGCATACCAATGGCAACGTGTGGGTTAGCACTCGCACTTGCAGCGCTTGGAAATCTTTTATTACCCTTAGAAAACGGCGTAATCATTCGCTACATATGTGGTGTTTTATCTTTCATCGTATTAATTATATTCGCATTAAAACTCATTTTCGATAGAAAGCACGCAAGCGAAGAACTAAAAACACCCGTCCCATTAAGTGTTTTACCAACGGCAACAATGACCATCATGTTACTGAGCACCTACATTAGACCCTATACACCAGAACTCGCTTTGGCGATATGGTATGCGGCACTTATTACCCATGTCATTATCATGCTAGTTTTTATCAAAAGATTTCTATTTGACTTTAAACTTGGCACAGTATTTCCAAGCTGGTTTATCGCAGGCGTTGGTATTGTTACCGCAAGCGTAACTGCTCCAGCAATGAATGCGACAACCATCGGACAAATGGCATTTTACGTAGGATTTGTCCTCTATTTCTTAATTTTGCCACTTGTTGTGCTCCGAATGAATAAAGTTAGAGTATTCCCAGAGCCTGCACGCAAGACTGTTGCTATTTTCACAGCACCTATGAGCCTTCTCATTGTGGGATATTTCAGCTCTTTCGTATCACAAGGACAAGTGAACCCTACCCTCATTTACACCATGATTGCCATTGCAACCGTCAGCTACCTTTACGTGACCTTCATGATGTTTTCGCTGTTAAAAATCAAATTCTACCCAACATATGCAGCATTCACATTTCCATATGTCATTAGCGCAATTGCCTTTAGATTAGGCGCAAACTTCCTTGCAAATCGTCATGGCTTTTACTTCCTCACAACCCTTGCAGACGCTACCATGTGGATTTCTGTTGCAGTTGTCATATTTGTCTCCATACATTACATTAAATATTTCCGATTCTGGCTCAGATTTTAATTCAAGTGGCGCTTCGCGTCTCTACCATTGCCCAAAATCGTAGAATCCACGACTTGGGCAGAAACTAGACTCCATTTTAAGATGAGATTGATACGACTGCAAATGACATCCGCGAGGTCGGATGTCATTTTTTCCGTTTATAAATGGGCAAATTCATCAACAAATGAAAGACGCTCACTTGAATGAAATCAAGTGATGCGCCCTTAGAAATTAAATTCTATGCTCGGTCTTTCATTTTGAAGTAGCTAATAAGCATTGAAATACCTGTAAGTGTAACAACAACAATTACTAAATAGATTAGTAATCCTAAGTCAAACACATTGCGAAAGAATGTAAATGCCAGCCATACACCAGGAAGACCTAATAGCGCGATTGATAAAGATTGCTTTCTTGCATATTTTCCTTCTTTAACAAACTTAACACCAGCTACTGACATTAAGAATGCACAAGCACCCATCATGATTGGGAATGCTGCTCCACCTTCTAGTCCAAGTACCCATACAAGTGCCATTGCTGGTGAGTATAGTCCTACTCCAGCAGTCATCAATGCGCCCAGAATGAAGAATCCGATGATTCCTAGAATTAAGTTCATGCCAGTAAGAGCTGTTGTTCCTTCATCTTGGAATCCTAGCCAGCCGATATTTCTTGCAAACATTGCGGCTGCGATAATGAGTAGGGCGCTTCCCATTACCCCTTGAATAGTTCTTTTGTTCATCTTTGCAACAATACCAGCACCTAAATATGCACCTACTACTGAAGCTCCGATTAATGAAAATAGTGTTAATGCATCAATTTCAACATAACCAATGTATAAAAATGACATTAATACGACTGGTATTGTATGAGCAACGTTTAATGTTCCTGGGAAAAGTCCTTCATCTACAACTTTTGTTAATTTAAACAATGCAGTTGTTGGAGCAAAAGAGCCGATACCGATTGTATCAAAGAAATTTGTTATAAATCCAATGATTCCAGAAATAGCAAGGTTTCCCTTAACTTCTTTGCCTGCTTCACCTAACACCTTCTCGTCTTTGTTATCCTTTAATACATCTTTAAAGAAGAAAATCGTGAAAATACCTGAAATAATACCAAGTAATATTAATAAAATAGTAATTGGATCCATAAATAACATCCTCCTGCAAATAATTATATGATGGTGTCGGGCGATTTTTTCCCCTTCGCTCGTGAACACCTTTTGTGATGCTTGTCACATAATCATTTTATTTTTTATGCGCTTTATACTAATCAAGTTTTAGTGATATGTTTTAAACATTGATTGGTATTAGGCGTATGGTCTTATTGATAGTGTATGAACGTCTACTATCACATATTAAGGAAATTTTTGAATTTGTACATATTTTTCTAATCTTTCATTGTGATTTCATTCACAACAGTGTGCGCATTCATTGCCAAAAAGAACTTATTAATTGATTATTTTATTTTAGCATAAATCCGTCTTTTACTGGATCTTTTGGATCAATAATAATATTATTGTAGCCAGTTATGTATGCAGAACCTGCAATTTCAGGGATGATAGCTTTAATTCCTAAAACTTCCGTTTCTTCTAAGATTTTTCCTTTGAAAAGCGTTCCCAAGATGCTTTCGTATACAAATGGTTCTCCAATTTTCAATTCACCTTTTGCATGTAAAGTGGCCATTTTAGCACTCGTTCCTGTTCCACATGGCGATCTATCAAGTTGACCTTCACCAAATACAACAACATTTTTATATGTTGCTTCTGGATGCGTCGGTGCGTCATAAATCTCAACTAAATCAACTGATTTAATATGTGATAAAGTCGGATGCGCAACTTCAACTTGCGCATTTACAGCATGCATAATTTTCATACCTAAAGCAGATAGCTTCGATGCGTTATCAGGTGTTACTTTTAAACCTAATTCTTTTGCATCAATGATAGCAAAAAAGCTGCCACCAAATGAAATATCAAATGTAATGTCACCAATTCCATCTACATTTAGTTTAACATCCTGCTTGTACAAGAATGATTCAACATTTGCAAATGAAACTTCACTAATTTCACGATCTTCATCAAAATATGCTGTAGCTGTTACAAGACCAGCAGGTGTTTCAAGTATAACTTCTTGAGTTGCTTCACCTTTATCTTCAATCATACCCGTCTCAATCGCAACGGCAACGGCTGCAATCGTATTATGACCGCACATGTTTAGATAACCCCCGCCATCCATGAATACAATTCCAAGCTCGGCTCCAGGCAATGTTGGTGGTAATAAATATGCGCCAAACATATCATTGTGCCCACGTGGTTCATACATTAAAGACGTCCTCAAATGGTCAAGATTATCAAGCAAATATTGCTTTTTTTCCGCCATCGAGTTCCCAGGAATTTCTGGTAAGCCTTTAACAATAATTCTAGCAGGTTCACCCGCTGTATGTGAATCAATCGCTGAAAACATCTGCTTTTTAGGGTCAGTCATCGGAAACGAGGTTAATGCTGATATTAATTTACTATTGGTCATCACTTTCCCTCCAAAGATTATTTTTAATGGCGTCAAATGAGGTTTTTTCAAATCCTCATGTGGCGTCTTTTTTTAAAAACTTGCATCCATAATTTTATCTATTTATTAGCTTTGGAATCTAAATCCACATCGGTTGTGGACTCTACAACTGATGTGTTTCACTGACGCGAAGCGCCATTTTCAGTGCCCTTATCTTTTCTAATTTTCAGTTTCAGGAAAACCAAGGCCTTCCTTGCATCAGCAGTGTCCACATTATTTTCACAGACAACTTCGGTTTCAACACCCGTCGCTGATTTATTGAAATCGACAACTAAATCGGTGTACTTGTTTTGGACGACAAACGCGGCCTGAGTTCCAATGAATTTGAGACCGACCACGCTCATCCCTCTGTCCCCGATTTCTTTCATCGTATTTGCATAATCAACATCTGAATTGCCCCAGCCGTCTGATGATATAATAGCGCCGTCAACGTCCATCGCTTCGAGCCATGTTGCCACTCGATTACCGACAAGATGCTTCATTTTGTTGTCCTGAGGCGTTCCTACGATAACAATTCCGCGTAAATCGACGTCTTGATCAGCTGCAACAACGTTTAAAAGTGGATCTCTAAAGTGGTGCAAGGACGTTTCTTTTGTTGATGGACCTATACCCATAAGCGCACACGACCTCTAACTTTTTTAATGGCCATAATCAAGCGCTTGACAGCTCTTAATTATGGTTTTTTGGAGTGCAGCGTTGTAATATGAGAACCAAACACTTATTTCTTTGAGAAATAAGTGTAACCTAGGTCAACGCTCGCAAGGCACCATCTCGGTATTCGTTAGGTGTTAAAACGATTGGCATATTATTCATATCAATAATAGATAAACCGCCTGTTGTACCACATGGTTCATCAGGGAAAAGTAAATTATCATACATGGCACCTTGTCCAGCTACTTGCTTGACAATCGCAATTTTCGTTGCCCCTGCTCGATTTTTTTCCAAGAATTCATGCTTTTCATCAGCCATATTACCTGGCTTTGTTTTGAGTGTCTCACGAATATCTTGAATCAAGGTATCGGCGACTTGAAAGATGGCATATGCTGCTTGTCGCAAATATGACGTTTCACTTTTCAATGTGACGTCAATGTGAATGATATAATCACTTTCCTTAGGTGAGCCAGCTTGACCAAACTTCAATTTTTCTTTCAAAATTCCGTTTGACGCGCCAAATGTGTTCATTTGACCACCATTGGTGTCTGAGCCAGTTAGCAAAACGTAAACACCTGTTAAGGTATGGGTAATGCCTGAGCCTAGTGTCCCTAGCGCTTTTGTTGCGATTGGAACGATGTCAACAATCGTATTGACGTATAAATCGTGCTTATAGGGTTCAATAATTTGAACCCCTACACAATCAATAAACTCTGCAAAACCCGCTGTCTGCAAGTTTTCTTTGTTTATCGTCAAAACGCCATCTTTTAAGCTGGTTTTATCTCCGCTTTGAACAGTGTTGACATGAAAACTTTTAATGACCAATCTTTTTTCTTTCATTTTTGCATCACCCAATCTAAAAGATTATGGTTTTTGAAAGATAATACTAATTATCACCACTGCTATCAGTGTGTAATCTTAGAACATAATGAATTACAGTTGTTGTGTGTTAGAAATACATTGAGTTTGGAGTCACTGTACTGTAACCATAATGAGTATTAGTTAAACCTTCGCAATGTACTCGTATGGTAAAGGTACAATTTTACCTGCACTTGGGATTTCAATAAGTTGTGCCAAAGTATCTTTAACAATGTTTGTTTGCTGTTCAATGTTAAGTGGTTCTCCAGCGTTTGCTCCCATTGGTACTAAAGGCGCTGTTGCTCTTGGTGTACCATTTTGGCGTACAACTGGTGGTAATGCTGCGATAAGGATAGTTGGAATCCCTGCTTCTTCAATTGCTCTCTGCACGATCACGGCAGTTCTATGGCAAGTCCCTCAACCAGCAGTTAGTAAAACAGCATCTACTTCATCTTCAACTAATTTTCTAGCGATTTCAGGCCCAGTTTGCTCTGTAAATGCAGTCTGGTCTCCTCCTCCACCCATGAATCCAAAGTGGCGTGGTGCAACTTCTTTGAAGAATCCAGTCTCCACAATTTCATGAAGACGATCTACTGGAAGCATACAGTTAACATCGCGGTTTGCATCTGCATTATCGTATCCTCCGTGAGAAACCATTAGGTCTTCTCCCTTTGCAGTTCCTGGAATTTCACGGTAAGTTGTATCTCCAGCGAAGTTAAATCTTTCATCTGTTTTTAAATGAACACCTGCTGCTGTCGCCATCGCAACTTTCATTTCACTTAACGGCTTTGTCACGGGTGTAAAAACAGGCTTAGGTGTAATCGGAACGAAAATTTCCGACTGTAATCCTTCTACGACTGTTAAACTCATTTGGTCGTTCTCCTTTTCTTTTTTAAATGGCCAAAATTCATACCAAAGCTATGAATTTAGGTCTTTTTCCTTCATCATTTCGGCTTTCCGCCTCGCTGATTCTTCTATTGCATGAACATAATGAGCGTTTGGCTCTTCGGTTAAAACTTCTGGATAGGACATCATAAAGCCAACTTCTTGACCAATAACAGGATTATATTCTGATATAAGCATCCGTCTTGGTATTTTGAGTTGCCCCAACCTTCCTTTTAGGTCGATTGTTACAGCACCCTCACTAATTTCAACTAAAACACCTTCGTACATTCTTTCTGTTGATATATATTTTAGTCTATCTATTCCATCCATAAGTTTCACCTGTTTGTTATTATTTAATCTTTGTCCACAAACGTTGGACGAGGTTCCAACGTTTGTGATAGCTAGACGCGACGACTCTTTAGTCGTTAGCGCCATTTGAAGTTGTTTATTCTTTCTCGTAAAGTTGGGCACGTTTTTTACTCTTTGGTAAAACTTGCTCGTTGTCTGTTAGTTGGATTTTTTCACCCGTTGCTTTTTCGATGGCTTCGATGTTGCTCGCCTTTACATTTGGGTTCCATTTTCTTTCTGGTGCTTTGATTTCTACGCCAGCCATTTTTGCTTTAAGCATTGCAAGTGCACGGATTGCATCTTCTTCGCAAAGTGTGTTGTTTGATAGGATTTCGTTTTCGATACCTTG
>JGI990J12352_1000096_pt1 | contig 19161 bp, 12 predicted proteins | sample Intmic4MA4BA4MSA_FD_12352 | JGI IMG/M metagenome (IMG submission 12352) | reverse complement strand
GTTGCGTGCAATATAATATAACCTAAAAGCACTGTAGTGCATAGAAATAACTTTCTTCCATAAAAATCTATGCTTTCTTGCTTGACCCAAATTATGATTAAGATGTACAAAATTCACTTGGGCTATCAAATCTCCCTTTCTGCGCAATCTAAAACAAATTTCTTGATCCACTGCGTCAATAAACAGTTCCTCATTAAACCCGCCAACTGCATTTAGCTTTTTAATATCGCACAAAGCACCCGACGTAATAATTGCACTTACTATTTCACATGCCACTTTTGCTTGCGCATGAGAAATTAAAAGAGAATCTCCCTGTAGACTCGGCCCCACCATGGCAAGTTTTTCATTTGCAACAAGAGTGTTTGCCATTTTTTCAACAGCATGTTTTTTATCAATAAAAAAGGAGTCTTGATCCATGGTCAATAAAAATACATAGTCTTCTTCTGTTGCTATACTCAAACCTTTTTGCAACGCCGTTGCAATCCCTAAATTCTTATCTAAAGACACTAACCTAAATGCAACAACCTCCTCAAGTGCTTCAATTTGCAAACAATTACTTGAACCGTTGTCGACAACAATGATTTTATCCACTTGATCAACAATGGATTCCAAATTTCTTCTTAGCAACTCTATATCCGGATTAAATGTTACCACTACCGCACAAACGTCTTCTCTCACTGCAAAATTGTCTTTTACACACTCTTCAGACATCACTGCATAACCTCCTTAAATACTCACCATAGGGTGACTTGCCATACTGCTGTGCCGATACCCCTAACTGCTTAGCGTTAATCCAGCCCTGCATATAAGCTATTTCTTCAAGCACAGCAATTTTAATGCTTTGACGTTTTTCTATTAGCTGTACATAATTAGAGGCTTCTAACAAACTATCCATAGTGCCCGTATCAAGCCAAGCGAATCCCCTACCTAGTAGCGCAACCTCTAAAGAACCATTATCCAAATACATACGGTTTAAATCGGTGATTTCTAACTCATCTCTAGCCGAGGGTTGCACCGCTTTTGCTAAATCTGCAACACCCTTAGGGTAAAAATATAAGCCTGTGATAGCATAATTTGATTTTGGCTTAGCGGGTTTTTCTTCTACCGACAATACCTTGTTATTTTTATCAAACTCTACAATACCAAAACGTTCGGGGTCCGTTACCGCATACCCAAAAACCGTTGCACGCTTATTTTTTTCTGCATTTTCTACCGCCACTTTTAAATGTGCACTTAAGCCGTTGCCATAAAAAATATTATCGCCTAGCACCATAGCACATGCATCGTTGCCAATAAATTTTTCGCCCAGAATAAAAGCTTGCGCAAGACCATCAGGAGAAGGCTGTACACAATACGACAACTTAATGCCATAATCGCTACCATCACCCAACAGCTTCTCAAAATTAGGTAAATCTTGAGGCGTAGAAATAATCAAAATATCCCTAATGCCCGCAAGCATCAGCGTAGAAAGCGGATAATAAATCATCGGCTTATCGTAAATTGGTAAAAGCTGTTTGCTTGTTATTTTGGTTAGAGGGTACAACCTAGTACCGCTACCACCTGCTAATATAATTCCTTTCATACCTCTAGTGTAACACTAACAGCAAAAAAAAACAACAATCTTTTACAGCTATTATAAGAAAAATATATTAACTACTTTAGCCTCATTGTATAGAACTATGCGATGCAAATCGCTTTATAACACCCCAAAGCCTATGTTTTATGCAAAAACATAACACTCGTTTTTTAAAAATTGGAGGTTTTTTACACACTTGCTTTAAAACCTGTTTGGCAGTTATTGCCTTATAATACTCATTGTCATAAAGACTTTTAAAATATTTAGACGGATTTTCTTCCTTATTCATTGCATGCAACACCACAGCCATGATTGTCGAAGCATTTATTTTTAATATACAGTTATTTTTTTGACAGTCACTTAGATATTCATTTTTTTGAATAACCGAAAAAATTCTATCGTTCAGTTGCTTTTTATATTCAAAGAAATTTTTTCTATAAGACCTACTCGCTGTCTGCTCACCAACATAATAGTTGTACAAATACTCCTCCACAATAGAAACTTTGTTGCAAAACGATAAATATTCCAGTATAAACACCAAATCTTCAGCCAAATAGAAGTTGGCATCAAACTGTAAGCTATATTTTTGTATAATACTCTTTAAAAATAAACTGCGCCAAGGCACACCCATTATGTTTTGTGAAACAACAACACCTAACTGTACAGTTTTTGTAGTATTAAAAAAACATTGTATATCTTTAGGATTTTCTAATTTTTTTAAATTCACTTCATCTACATACTCTATTTTATCGTCGCTATAATAGTTTTTAAATTTACAAAACACAATATCAGAATCGTTTTGCATTTGCGACTCCATCAATTTTTCATACATGGTGGGTTCTAGAAAATCGTCTGCATCTACAAATGCAATAAGCTCACCTGTAGCTTTTTGCATTCCAAGATTCCTTGTTTTACTCACACCCTCGTTAAGCTTGTCAATTACAATTATACGATTATCTTGCACTGCAAATTGATTTGCTATTTCTATAGAAGAATCTTTACTTCCATCGTTAATCAATATAAGTTCAAAATTAGTATAGGTTTGGTTGAGTATACTTTGAATGCATCTTCCCAATACTTTTTCCGCATTGTAAATCGGCACTATAATAGATAGTTTCATATGGCAATCCTCTTATTAGTTTGTATTTATCCATTATTGCAATGGTACCCTTATGCCCGCAAGCATCAGCATAGAAAGTGGATAATAAATCATCGGCTTATCGTAAATAGGCAAAAGCTGTTTGCTTGTTGTTTTGACAAGAGGGTATAACTTAGCACCTCTACCACCTACTAAAATAATTCGTTTCACAACACTCCTAGCATAGTTTATTACATGTTGCAAGTAAACCTTATTTAATAATGTTGATAAACAAAATTTTGTTTTTTCTAATCATTTTCTTAAACCCCACGCATCTATTACATCAGCCACAAATTGTTTAAGCCCTAAATACTTAATATAATATCCTAAGTTAGGCAATAAAATAAGTCCCGCAAAAAAACGCTTATTCTTTACTACAGAAATTCTTTTTTGCAGAATTTTTTTGGTTTTTTGTAAAAGATTTTGCTCTTTTTTGCAAAGCTCTTGAGTCGTAAGCTTAAGCATACCCTTTTCGATATATTCTATATAGGCAAGCTGTTTTTCTAAACTTTCAATCTTTTCAACCCTTGTCCCACTAGCATTAAGATTATCGCCACTTATACTAGCATTGCTCCCATGAATTCTATAAAATATAGCAGGAAAATTTATATAATAATATTTGCCCAAAATCGCCGCAACATTTACCGCCCATGTATCGTGGGCAAATAAATCCACCCTGTCAAAATACTGCAAAAGGTCTTTTATTTCCTTGCGCACTGCCATGGCGCAACCTATACGGTTTTGCCAAGCAATACCTTGTAGGTTTTTCATAAAAACTTCTTTTGTGACTTTATAGTCATATTTTTGCCCACACGTCACAATATCCTTACGAGCAATCGACTGCCCCTCGCCATCAATCAAATATTGCAAACCACTCAACACAAAAATATCAGGGTTTTGGCGCATAGCATCTACCATAACCTCTATTTTGTTAGCCGCCCAAATATCGTCTTGATCACAGAAAAATATAATGTCGCCATCACTCTTTTCTAGCGCATCGTAAAAATTGAATCGCCAGCCCTTTTGCTCTGCATTCTGATGCACAACCCAGTGGACTAGCCCGTTTTCTTGAATGCATGCCTTTATAATCGAAACCGTGTCATCGGTAGAGCCATCATCATAAACAACAACTTCATTAGGCGTTACCGTTTGTTGCATAAGACTGTTTAATTGCTCTACAATGTAACGTTCGCCATTATACACGCACATAATTACTGATATTTTCATTTTTACCTTATACTTTAATCGCTACAAAATTACTCTTCTGTTAATCTTACTGCTCTTTGCCTATTGTTGCAATAATTTCTTGATGATATGTTTCATCCTTAATTGCATCAAACTCTGTATTCGACCCTTCTGCCTCTCTTATAATTTTATTAGGAACCGGCACTTTATGCTTTGCCCCCATCAAAAACCATTCATATTCAATATCAATGTGTCCTAAATCCAATGCTTGATAACCTAAATTACCTAAATCGTAAGCCATTACCGTTGCTGTAGGTCCCAACGCTAAAATAATTAAAGCTTCTTTTTCGATGTTGCTTTTTACCGACTGCAAAATGCGTTCATACTCATCAAAAGCATCTTCTGATGGACAAATAATACGTCTGACACTACTCGAGTTATCAAACAAATCATTACCTACACCTAACCTACTTTTAGCACCCTCGATAAATACGATATCCCGATTATCCCATAGCTTTTTACAAAGCTCAATATACGCTGGTACATGCGATTTGTCGTTATGGTCAATGTAAAATCTTGTCATAAGCGCATCGCCAAACGTTCGCCCACCAAAATACTTGTACCATGTCCCCCTACAAAAAGGCAAATGACCCCTTCTCCAAAATCGAACCGCAAAATCAGCACTTCTAGCCATCATTAATTTTTTGCTAATAAAAAAATCAGGAATCGCTACAAAAACGTTTTCATTATTCGATTGCGATACTTCAATAAGCCTTTTTTGCAAAAGAAGGTCTGCTTTTTGAAACTGAAGACTCACTCCACACATCAAACTAATTTCGCCATCGCCAAATCGACTAAGCGAAACCTTGTTTTCGATTATATATTTTATACTCTCAGTGGCCGTCATCACTTTGGGCTTGCTATATATGGTAGATTTAAAAACAGACCCTATCGCTCTAAATAACTTTCTAGTTTTTCTTTTAATACTCATAACGTATGGCTAGCCTCGCTTAAATAATTTGCGCAATTTATATAGAAATCTAATCCTGCCAAATTTGCGCTTTTTCATCATGTTAGCAAGCCACCTGTAACTCTTGCTTACCTTTTGATTGCTTTCATGGTTTAGCCAAAAACTCACACTAGGGTGGCTTAAAAATATTTCTGCTTTATCGTTTTCTTTTGCCGCTATCATTTGGGATGCAAGCGGCAAGATGCGCTCGTTTAACATGTATTTACACATGTCCTCGATGGGTAAAGATTCTATAAATTGTTCTGTAATACAATCTATTAAAAACATAAAAGTTTTATAATGATACACTATACTATTAGAACTCATAATGGTATTTGTGCGCTGTAAATAATAATAGCCCTTATAGTCTACACAGCCCACACTACTAACTTCATCAAAAACATATAAATTTATATAAAGGTCCTCAGCCCTTTGTAATCGCTTTTCCAACTTTTGCACAGACCGTTCTAGCAATTCTTTTTTGTACAATTTATCCCAACGGTTTTCAGGAAAATTAAATAAATTATCTAGCAAGAGCCTTAAACAATTATCTATATTTTCCTCTTTTATATATATCGCATCAACAGAAGCAGATGCCCCTAGTATTGCGCCACCTTCATCAACTACATAAAGACCACAAGAGGCTATGTCGCATTTTTTGTTTTGAATAGTATCCATTAACTTTTCATACATTTGGCTATCTATATAATCATCAGAATCCACAAACCCAATATAATCACCTGTACTCACATCCAATCCATCTATCCATGCTTGCGCAAGACCCGCGTTTTCTTTGTGGATCACTTGAATCTTATCAGACTTTTCAGCATACTCATCACAAATGGCAGGGCAATTATCATCACTGCCATCATTAACTAAAATAATTTCTATATTAGAATAGGTTTGCGCCAAAATGCTATCGACACATTTGCGCAAATATTTTTCTACCCGAAACACAGGCACTATAACGCTAATCTTAGGATTTTCTTCTTGTTTCATAAAAGCTACCTCTTATTTTAAATTTCTCTTTAAAAATCATGAACTAGGCCGGAACATTAGCCCAAAACGGAACCCACGGAACGCTATTGTGCCACCCTGTCTGCATAATTATTATATAATGCAAAATACACACCACCACAAAAACACTGGTTAAAATATTTCTGTCGCCTCTATTTTTAATTAACCTTAAAAAATTGGGAATAAGTACAATGAATAAAGGAGAGAAAAACAAAGCTACCCTATCAATCATCATCATTACTCTGTACGATAAAATTAAACAGGCTAACACAATCATTGCTATTGTAAAATAGATATTGTTTTTTCTGCCCAGTAAATACTTTTTCCCGCTAGATGTTATTAGTTTTCCTCTTCGTGGCATAAAGCAAACAATCATTAATAACATTCCTAGCATAAGTGTATAAGTTACGGCTTTCAACCAGCCTGTATTAGGCTGAAAGAATACTGTGTCCAAATAGAAGCTAAATGCCGGCCATATTAAAACCCCTATGTTTACAAAAAGATCAAAGAATATAAAGCTTATAGCAACGACAACAAAGAAAATAATAAATGTGGTTTTTTCCCACCTGATAAATCTAATAAAATATAGCAACAAAAATATAATTGCTACTCGATGAAACAACGACGCCAATAGGATCATTATTGCAAACTTGATAGGCTTTTTGCTGTTTATGTATCCAAGCGAATTTAATAAAAAAACCGTTGCCATAAAGTGGCGCACACCGTTAAAGGATGCCTGAAAGTAGCCCAATGTTATAAGTAAAAACACACTAAACACAACATTGACTGAATGGTTTTTTATTAGAATTATAAAACCACCCACAACAATACCGTTGGTAACAAACAACGCCACCGAATAGTTTCCACCCAATCTACCAATAAGCGCATACAAAAAAACAAAGCCGTTTTCCATACGCATACCCAACAGATAGCTAAAACTAGCATCTAGCGTCATGTTAAAATAGTTTTCGTAATTCCACGTATCCGTGCCAACCGAAACACCTCTTAACCCGCCAATCAAAGCCAACTGTAAAAATGTAAAAAACAAATACATTTTCGTACCTGTTGCAATTTTAGTTTTACTACGGGTAGTACCTTTTACATGCACAAGCGGTCTCGGCAACGCTACTGCACCACTGCTATTTAAATTAGACGCACACGAAAAGATTCCGAGTTTTACATTTTCTACAGTGCTTGATGAAATTACGTTAGACAAAACCACTGTTTTACCACGCTTTTTGCCGTGCTTTTTGTTTGCAATTACAAGCAAATAACCCAAAAGCATGTTTATCGCTAAATTTATTAAATAAAAAGTCATTTTATTTTACATACCTCCGTAGTTATTTGATACCCCAAAAGTCCTTAGTAGTATAGCACAAAAAAAATATTTGCGAACCTTTCTTACGCATTCTTCAAAAACCTTTTTGCTATTTTTGAAAAAAGCCTAAAATTTATAAACATGACTAAACAGCCGATTTTTTTAGACAATTTGATACCTCGCTTAAAAAACAATCTTAAAAAATTTCTTCTAAACACTTTAAGTAATTGCCGCTTTTGCACATTAAACTCATTCTCAAAGCTCTCATCAATTCCACCCGTGGCCGCTTTTGCCAACAAAATAAAATGTGTGTAAGCGTAATTTAACCGTATCAAACCATTCCACTTATTATTTGTGTTGACTTCACTGATTCTCTGCCAATTTTTTAAAAGGTCTAACGCAAGCACATTAAGTGGCTTTTGCGTCGCACTGCCCTCTCTAACGTAATAAAAATAACCCTCTCTCTCACTCACAACTGCCTGCTTAATATTTTGGAATGCCAAAAAGTTAAAAAGTATATCTTCACCATACCCGTTGTTAAGTTCAAACCTGACACCTTCTAAAACCCTTTTTTTATACACTTTCGTGCAAGTGGAGAAAAAGCTTCCAAATGCCTTTTTACCCAAAAGAATTTTCATAATTGTATCGTTTTCAAAAACTTTAAATTTCTCCGACAACTCTTTTTTACTAGACTCAAACTCACTATATCTTTGCACACGAACAGAAACCATATCCGTATTTTCGTCCTCAAAAAATACAGCTATTTTTTCATAATAATCCTCTACAATCCAGTCATCGCTATCAATAAAACTAATCCAATCTCCTGTGGCTACATCAATTCCTGCATTTCTTGCGCTAGACACACCGCCATTTTCTTTATGCAGTACCCTGATACGACCATCTTTTTCAGCATATTCATCACAAATTTGACCAGAAGAATCTGTACTGCCATCGTTAACTAATAAAATATCTAAATTAGAATATGTTTGATTCACCAAAGAATCCAAGCACCTTTTAAGATACTCTTCTACATTGTACACAGGTACAATCACACTAATTCTAATACTGTTTTTTTGATATTCTGCCAACTTGCAACTCCTTTACTCTACTCGCCCAGCGTGGCTAATTGCCCTTTAAACTTTTCAGTCACTACAAATTTAGCAAAATGTGCGTTAAACATCTTCAAAACGTTTGTGCGCATATCTAAATACGCCTGAGCATTTAAACCCGTAATCGCTTTCGCACACTCTTGCATATTTTCAAAATCTACTAAATTTAGACCCGCCTGATGATCTTTTACCAAATTAAAAGTATCTTCTTTTATATTATTAAGTATCGGTAAACCCGCTGCAAAATAATCTATAGACTTAATGGTTAAACCTACCATTAAATACTCTTTCATGATGTTTAATCCAAAATGACATTGGCTAAAGATTTCTAGCTTTTTAGCCTCGTCATAAATTATACCGTGGTACACTACTTCAAGACCCGCATTTGTTAGCTCGGTAATAAAATGCCCTCGACTCTCACCCTCGCCGATGATATGCACGCAAACTTTCTTTTTTTGGTTCACGGCATGCAATAAATCTACAATTTTAGGAATGTCAATGATATTATTGATAGCCCCTAAATAACAAATGTTGATTTTATCCTCAGGCAAATGCACAGGTGGCAACACCTCGTGCGGTTCTTTTGCCAAATACACCGTTTGCATAGGGGGAAGCTTTACTTTTTGCTGGGTTAAAATCTTTTGATACAAATCACACTCGGTTATCAGCAAATCCGCAAACTTTACATTTTTACTGCGTAAATTTTGCCAATAACGTAAAAAACCGCCCGCAATGAGTCTTTTAGCACCTTTAATAGGCAAAGATTCTGGCCACATATCAATCAAATCAAATACTAATTCACAACCCGATTGCTTTTTGTATTTAGCACATTGCTTCACTAAAGAATTAGACGGAATCTGTGCATAAATGTAATTAGGTTTAAAATTTTTCAACTCTTTAAAAACATCTTTCGCAAAATTTCTATGTGACAACAATCTGCTTACCGACATATTTTTTGTATAACTTTTTACATGAATATAGTGCACATCTACATCACTTGCATCGTACGCTTTTTTTGCATGATCAAAATCGCCACAGAAAATTTTAATTTCAACGTCCCCGTGATTCAGTACTTCTTTAACAAGTTTTAATCTGCTCATTACATGAGAGCTATATGCGATAAGAGCAATTTTTTTCATATACACTCCAACTTAAACTAGTATAATTTTTTGGTTTTATAAAGTCAACATAAATATGAGCTTTACTCACAGCTTTTTTGTATACTTTCTTGATTGCATACAATTTGATAAGCATTATCAAAATGGCTAGACATCTCTTTATCATAAGTTGAACTGCCAAATAATTTTTTAAGCGGCGGTAAAAAAGGAGACCATAACCACACCAACCAATTAAATAATCTTGTTAAACGCACCCTTTTGCCTTTAATACTACCGATTGCTTTAACTAATTCTGCCGTGTTAAAATACTCAGCATTTTGTGGGAAAAACATCCCAAAAGAGTGTTGCTCGATAATCAGTTTTATAATTTCACACAAATTATCAATATGCAACATACTACGTTGATTTTGAATTTTAGGAAAAAGAGGCATTTTTGTCAACGATACTAATCTAGGAAAATTGCCCTTACAGTCCTTGCCAAAAATCATCGGGGGCCGTACTACAGCAACTTTAAACATATCACAACTCATTGCTTGCAATGCAAAATCCGCCTGCAACTTACTATCGCCATAACAATTGTTCTTTTTTGTTTTCGGCTTAGTTTGTAGAGTAATGTTGTTTTCTTTAACACCGCTATATATATACATACTCGATGCAAAAATAAATTGCCTTACACCACTATCTTTTGCCTTTTGCGCCGTTTTTATAGCTAAATCTCTATTTACACTATAATACAACTCAGCATTTTTTTTGCCCGTAGCGTGTGCAATACCTGCAACATGAAACACCGAATCAAAAGGCGTAAAATCTAAAGATTCCCACTCGGGCTTACGCATATCCAACACCGTCACGCTATGACCCGCCGTCTGTAACCATGCACACACGGCATCACCCAAATAACTCTGTGCACCCGTAATTAAAATATTTTTAGCTTTAAATGCGTCTGTTGTATCCGCTTCTTGCAGCTTAACACCTTCTTCTTGCAACTCAGCTTGAGGTTCTTCTTGCGCAATATCTTCTATGCTTTTTGCATTGTCGGCCATATTGTCATCGCTTGCAACAGCAAAGCTCACCGACTCATACAAACCTGCATCTTCGCTTATCGCTTGCTGTGTATCGCATGCAGGCTCTCTCTCTTGCTCTATAGCGTCTGCTTCTTTCATGGTTCCTGTACCGCCTTCTACCACACCGTCCGATTTAAACACCTTTAAAAACGTCAAAAAGAAAATTTTAATATCCAAAAACAAACTACGTCTTTTAACATACTCGCCGTCTATTTTCGCTTTTTTAGGAATCAACAATTCGTCACGCCCTGAAACCTGTGCTAAACCTGTAAGCCCTGGACGCACCCTATTGGCATCATGCAAATCTCGCTCGGCAACCAAATCGTCTTGGTTGTAAAGCGCAGGTCTAGGCCCTACAATACTCATTTTTAATCTAAAAATATCCCAAATTTGGGGAAGTTCGTCTAGCGAAGTCTTGCGCAAAAACTTACCAATCCTAGTGATAAATTGGTCAGGGTCAGCCAATAAATGTGTAGGCATGTCTTTGGGTGCATCCGTGCGCATCGTTCTAAATTTATGAATCGTAAAAAGTTTCTTATTTTTCCCGACACGCTTTTGTCTAAAAAANACAGGACCNTTGCTGGTTGCTTTTATAATGATAGCCAATAATAAAAATAATGGTGATAATACAAGTAACCCAATAAACGCCAAAAAACAATCTAAAAAAGGCTTAAAGAAAGGTTTATACAATAACACCACCAACAAAACAAACACTGCGGTTGCTACTATAGCAAATATCGCTATGCCCCACGGGGTGGTTATAAAAAGTTCAAAAAACTCTCGCATACATTCAAATTAACATATACAAAAGTAAATGTCAATTTTTTTAACCACTAAAAATAACTAAAGTTTAGTTGAATTTTGTTTGACTATGCATTTACACTTGCACGTTCTGCGCCGCTTATTACTGCTAGGCGTCCAATCTTTTTTTTCAATACGTTGGCTGTAATGTATTGCAATCTATTCTATAAATGTTGTAAGCGTACTCTGTAAAAAGTCTCACAGCGATTTTTTTGTGTAACATAAAAAATAGAGCGGTCACTTTAAAAGCAACCGCTCTAGTAAAATATAATCTACACACCAAATCTTACGCCGGTGGCTAGGGGGAAAGCACCGCTTTCGTAAAGGAAGTTCACCATACCTGCACCAAGACCACCGATAAAAAATCTTACCTGACTGGCCCTTGCTGAAATATAAAGGGTAGAGTTAAAACCACCCACTTGCACGTCAGGGAATGCCCACATGATAACCTCCATAGGCAATCTCGGCGGAAGAATTCTAATATTATGCTCCTCCAAAAACGCTAGCAATGGCGCATTGCCGGGGTGTGAAATAACCCACGACGGGTGCGGTTTATACATCAGCACATAATCATCGCCAAACTCTTCTATAATTTCTTCTAGTGCCGTAATGAAATGTGCCACATTTCCGCCAGCTCCACTCACGGTACCACCATGCGTACCGCTTACAATCATAACGGGTTTATCTTGCGTAAAGTAATCTTCTAACATGGTTCGCAAAGAACCAACGCCTTCTATCGCAAAATTAGGATTGTTTAACGTTGCCTCAAAGAATATATCTCTTCTATGACGCTCTAAACCTTCTAGCTGGTCGTACGCTTTACGACCCACAAGCGTAGCATGGATCAAATCACCCAAAATTGCAGGGTGCACATCTTGCATAAAAAACCAGCCTGGGAAGGATATCCAAAAGTCTACGTTAGGTTGCAAAGCGGCCGCCCACATATACGCCCAATTTGGCCTAAAACGTCGATAGTGTTCGAAAGCTAAACCTTCATCACTTGCAAACAAAGGCAACCAGTAGTTGTTGAAGCTATCAATAAAGTGCCTCCAGTTATCTAAACCGTTAGGTCCACTAAAAAGAAGGTCACCATCACTAAAACCCGGAGGAGCCCAAAATGGAGGCAACTGAAGGAATATTGAGGGATGATTAGCACCATCCGATAACAGTGTTATTTGAAAACGTTCACGAGGTATATTTGCTCTTTCCATAATATAAAAAGGCGTTAATGCGTTGATACACTCAGCAAAGAAATGAAAGTAGGGCTGGTTAAATTCCTCTTCTAACTCTTTTACCAAATCACGCATTGCAATGATATCTTCTGGAATACGAATTTCTGATTCAGGTGTCCCTGGTATACCTGGCTCTCTAACCATAGTCACATGGCTAGGTAGCATTTCATGATTAAAGGTGTCTTTTCTTCCAAACAACATAAAGCTTGGATAATTATGGCTTAACACATGCAAAAATGCATTCAAAGTAGGCAAAGTACCCTCTGTAAGGTATATAAATACCCTGTTGCTAATACGTCCCTCTAAGTATGCTACCCTTTCTTCTAGTTCGCTTACACTATTTTGAAGCGTATTAATTTGCTGTTGCAGATTGCCTTGTGCTATAAGACTAGCCGCCAATTTTTCTTCTAACTCATCTACTCTTGCTTCTAGCGTATCGATAGCACCTTGCGCAACTCCAAGCTCTAATCTAAGTGCGGCAAGTGCTTCTTGCGTTTCTTGCAATTCATTTTGCAACGCAGCAACCTGAACAACTTGCGTTGCTAGCTCTGCCTGTAACGCTGTTACCTGACTTGCAAGTGCAGTGATTTGTGCTAGCAATGCCTCACGCTCTTGGGACGTTTCTTCCCCCAGCTCTTCTAGTTCTTGCTCTAACTCGTTTATACGGTCGTATAAACTATCTCGCCCGTTACTGCAACCCGCCAACGCAAACGGAAACGCAAACAGTATTATGGCCAGGGCCAATCCAATAATTTTAAATGTTCTTTTTTTCATAATGGTAATCCTTATTAATAGTTTTCTCTTATTTGTGTATAGATATGTATATCAAAAAGAAACAATCGAAATTGCTTCTTAAAGTTCTTACAAGGTTAGATAAATTTGCGTCAGAAAAGGCAGTGTAAAAAAACAACTTTTTTTACTTTTGAAAAGTCTACAAGGGTAAACCGTACCCCCCCCCTACAATTTGTCAAGTTTTGGCGCATGTACAAAACCCTCCTTATCTTAAGCATAAAGTATAGTATTGTTTGTATTATAACACGCTTTGCATACCTTGTAAATCAAATTAACGTAAATATTTGTAAAGTTTTTATATACGCTGCAAACATTTATTTTACAACTTAACTCTATTTTTATTATCCTATTGCTTTTTGCTTTAACCTAACCTAACCTAACCTAACCCATCACAACAAAAACCACCCAGTGGATTAGACCTGCTAGTGTAGACCATACAATGCCGTTTACGAGCACAGGGCCTACTACGCTAAAAAATTTAGTTTGGCTGCCCAAAATTAAGCCCTCGGTTTTAAACTCCATACTGGCACTTGCCATAGCATTGGCAAAACCAGTGATGGGTAAAAATGCGCCTGCACCACTAAATCTGCCAATCTTATCAAATACACCGATGCCCGTTAATAAAACCGCTATCACAATAATGGTAGACAGCGTAAAGCCTATATGCATAGTTTCTGAAAATTGAGGGAGTGTTGCACGATACAACTCAAAAAAAAGTTGTCCTATGATACATGTAACACCGCCTACCCAAAAACTTTTTAGTGCCGAACGTACCAAGCTTGTTTCGGGAGTTATCGCTTTAATGTATGCGCCGTATCGGTCATTTCTCTTTTTTATCACGTCACTTTCTTGCATTTAAAATTCCTCCGTACGTTAGCTTCTTTATTTTGCGTTTTGCATTTCGTTAACTTTTATCAATACTTCTCGTTCGGACACATTGATTAAAGAATCCTTTACTACTTCTGTATACTGCATACTACTAATATGCCAAAGTTGCAACCCAATTATGCACGACGCATAAAATCTCTGACTGCACCAAAACTCTCTAAAAATTCCTGTTGCTAAAGCACATACTTTATGCTATACTGCCCGCATGGATAATCAATTATTGTATCAAGCTCTATGGAGTTTACGAGAAGAATTAAAACAAGGCATTAAAGAGAATACGGGTCGGGCGCAAGCGGTATGCACGGACGCTGCCCTAAAAGAGTTGGCACGCATTGCGCCCCGTACCATGGACCAATTAAAATGTATACCCGGATTAGGCACAACCTTTATAGAAAAATACGGTGGCTACTTTTTGCACATTTTACAAGAGCATCATAAGCAAGTAATCGGTGTAGTAAAAACATGCGAGAATGCTTCACAAACGCTTATTAAGTTGCAAGACCGCTTGGTTAACCTCAGCCGCCGCAATCGAATGCTATACACCGCTAAGCTAAATAGTAAAAACGCTTACGATTTACATGCTGCGCCTAATCTTATGCATGCTCTTTTAGAAAAACAAGGTGCGTCCGTTACGCTGTACGAGCATAAAGTGCGCCAAACTGTTGAAGAGCAAAACCGCCAAAAACGTCTTGCTACGCTCCTGCGTGAAGTAAGCAAAGAGTTACGAGAAACTGGTCAAGCCGATTTATACATTGCCTACCCTTTTGTAAAAGGAAAAATGATGGGCGACGATTTTTCTGTCCGTGCGCCGCTTTGTTTGTTTCCTGTTAAGTTTAATTATGCGCCCGATAAAATTACGGTTGCTGTAGATACCTCTCAAGAAATTCTCTACAATACCAACCTTATTCTACTACATAACAAGCTTGCTAAAATTAGCACCGATGTGCCTGAAGCAAGCGACTGGGAATTTAACAAGCAAGCCTTTATCCCCAACATGTTACAGTTTTTTGACCAGCATGGTTTAACCATTCAAATTCCTAAAGGGCAAAATCCTCAGCTTGAAAAGTTTACAGAATACACCGCTAAAGATTTTCCTACTTTTGAAAACGGCGAATTGTATTTAGATAACACCGCCGTATTGGGACGCTATTCTCTCTTTTCGGTTGCTATCCAAAAAGACTTTAAAAAGATGTTAGAAGCAGGCGAACTTAACGTTAATGTATCTGAACTACTTGCCAATTATGACGATGTAGACGTTTACGGTGAGCCTAGTTTTTCAGAAGTAGAAGAAGCCGAAAAGCCGTGGCTTGTTAAAGAGCAATCTCTTGCCTACATTAACAGCCTTAACGCCAGCCAAGAAAACGCCATTTTGGGTGCGAAACAAAACAACAAACTGGTGATTCAAGGCCCGCCTGGTACGGGTAAATCGCAAACTATTATATCGCTTATCGCCGACTATGTAGCCAACGATAAAACGGTTTTAATGGTAAGCCAAAAACAAGCGGCACTTAATGTAATCCATTCTCGGTTAGGTCAACTTTCTAACTTTGCCGTTATGTTATCGGACACCCAAGACAAGCAAGCTTTTTACGGACAAATGCGCCGCCTTGTACAATCTGCCAATCTTAGCATCGCCCCCGTGCAGGCACAAAAAGAAGAACTTAATCAGCATATTGATGCGCACATTGCACACCTATCCTACATTGCTACCGCCCTGTTTGCCAGCCCAAACGGCGATGAGCCTATGTATAAACTCTATCAAGAACATACCCAAAACACCCTACGAGACCCTGCTATTCTGTTTAAGCATGCGCCACTTGTTGATAAAAGTCTTTTAGGCTTTAAATACACGCAGCTTAAAAATGCAGTTGCGCACTTAAATAATCCGCAACTTATGGGGTTGGTAAAAGATTATCTTAGCCTTGCCAAAGATGCACCGTGGTTAAAATTTGTTAAACCTGGGCTAACTATGTTAGACCACCTGCAACTTTTAGAGGACATCAAAAACTATAAAGCGGTCTGTAAAGAACGTGCCACTAAAAACCCTTTTGCACGTATGTTTAACGGTAGCCATAAAAAAGCATTAAACGCCCTAAAAACCAAATGGTTTACACAAAGATGCAAAGACCTTAATAAAGAATTCTTAAAAAATCCCGAATTGCTAGACACCGCTGGCCGCTACTTTGATTTTACAAAAGCCTCCGATGCCTACTATGCCTTAGAAGATGGGCATAAATGGGTAGCAGCCAATGCCATAGACCTAGCTAACGCCATGCCCGAACTAACGCCTATCTCGGCTCTTGATAGAATTGTAGAGTTTGTAGCATGCGTAAAAATTGATGCATTTGAAAAATCTAACCCCGATGTATTAGCTAATATTTCTGCGTTTAAACAACTTACCACCACCATCACCAACCTTATGGCGCAAAAGAGAGAGCTTACCAAAGAGTTGGTTTTATCTAAACTTACAAACGTGTACCGCAATGAGATTGCAAGCGCAAAGCGTGGTGCAGAGCTTATCCGTCAGTTAGAACGTCAACGCCTACCTAGTATTCCTAGCTTTATCAACAAGTTTCAGTTAGAAATTTTTAGGGGCATTAAGATTTGGTTTATGACACCCGAATCGGTAGCCGAGGCATTGCCTCACGTAAAAGGCTTGTTTGATTTGGTAGTCTTTGACGAAGCATCACAGCTCTATGTAGAAAAAGCTTTGCCGTCTATTACCCGTGGCAAGCACATTGTTATCTCTGGCGACCATAAGCAATTGCGTCCCTCTAGCCTTGGCGTAGGACGTATTGATTCTGATGACGACACCATCGACGAAGATGCAGACGCAAAATTATTCGAGAGTAACGCCGCCCTAGAAGAAGAAAGTCTACTAGATTTAGCCCGCTGGAAGTACCCTCAAGTAATGCTAGATTACCACTACCGCTCTAGGTTTGAAGAGCTTATAGCCTTTAGCAATTACGCTTTCTATAACGGCAAACTGCAAGTATCACCCAATAAATCAAAACCTGTTGCGCCCCCTATTGAGGTACGCAAAGTAGAGAATGGTGCTTGGTTAAATCGCACCAATAAAGCGGAAGCGGAAGAAACCGTTGCCATTATTAAAGAAGTGTTCGCCAACCGCACAAACGGCGAAACGGTTGGTGTTATCACCTTTAACGCCACACAACGTGATTTAATTATGGATTTAATTGATGCTGAGTGTATCAAAGATAAAGCATTTGCGGCACAAATTTTGGTAGAGCGAGAACGCAAAGACAACGGTGAAGACGTCGGTTTATTTATCAAAAATATCGAGAATGTGCAAGGTGACGAGCGTGACATTATTATCTTTAGCATGGGTTATGCCAAAAACGAAAAGGGGCGCATTGTGCGTAACTTTGGTTGGCTTAACCAACAAGGTGGCGAGAATCGCCTAAACGTTGGCATTACCCGAGCCAAACAAAAAATCTATTTTGTGTGTAGCATCACGCCACAAGAATTGCAAGTAGAAGATTTAACAGGCAACGGTCCTAAGCTATTAAAAAAATACTTAGAATACATCTTTGCCATTTCAGGGGGCGATAAAGAAGCCGCACAAAACGTATTGTTTAGCCTAAGCGACACCGCCACACAATCTGGCGCATTAACCTTTGATTCCCCTTTTGAAGAAGAAGTATACCATGCACTTACCGCCGCTGGGCTTAGCGTAGATTGCCAAGTAGGTATCGGAGGATATCGCATCGATATGGCGGTACGTCACCCCGAGACAGGCGAGTATCTGTTAGGAATAGAATGTGACGGTAAACTTTACCATTCTTCTACCATCGCCCGAGAGCGTGATATTCACCGCCAAAATTATTTAGAATCTAGAGGTTGGAAAATTCACCGTATTTGGAGTACCGCATGGTGGCATAATGCTAAGATGGAAGTAGACAGAATTGTATCGCTCGTAAATAGCCAAAACCCCACTCTTTAGGGTAGATTGGTAAAATAGACCGCTTATAAAATCCCCCCCCCATTAATCGCATTGTTCAATTTGTATGTTGGATATAAATGATAAATGACCGTAGAAGTTTACAAATGGTCTTACAAGCAATGTAGTAAATTGAACAATGCGCATAAAGTGCGAATCGCACCCCGAGTGCGGGTCGCAGGGGACTGCGACCCCTACATGTGAGTTAACATTCTATAGAAAACTCATGCCCCTACAAGTGAATTGAAATCCTATAGAAAACCTATTGAAAATTTACATTGATTTTTTTACCACCCTGTAGGGGTCGCAGTCCCCTGCGACCCGCACCAAACTACCACTGCTTGGATGTTACTTAATATTATTTTGTAATTATAAACAACTACACACAGTTTAAACAATGCGACCCATTAATGATTACGCACTAGCAATATAAACAATCCTCTATAAAATGGGCTGTATACAAAAAAATATCCTATGGTGTCTGTTATACCATAGGATATTTTTTGTTGGATTCATTTTTAGGTCTATTTGGATTAACAAGGGTTTTTAAACTCACTGTCTTGCAAGATGCCGGGGCAAGCAGGCATAGGCATTTCTCGGATAGCGCATAGTTCCAAAAAACCCGTTACTATAAACATTAAAAATGCACACACCACAAACATGGATATAAAGAAAAAAGGAATCCACATCATTGTAACAATAACGAAAATAACAGTAAACGGTAATGCCGAAACAAGAGTAAGCGACATTTTTATAATGCTTAAAACCAAAAGTATCTTACGTTTTTTTAGCGGATTACTTTTTTTACGCACAATGAGTTGCGCTATACTCAAACCCACAAAAGGCAGCATTAACACTATGTCCCACATAGGAAACCAAAATACCCCAGGTATCCATGTAACAAATGCAAAGCAAGTTGCAACCACCATAGGCACAAAACTCCCACTTCTCTT
>JGI990J12352_1000095_pt1 | contig 19197 bp, 20 predicted proteins | sample Intmic4MA4BA4MSA_FD_12352 | JGI IMG/M metagenome (IMG submission 12352) | reverse complement strand
TGTGTCTGCTATATCTGCAATGTTGCCGCCTGTTATGCGGCTATAGATTATGGCTTGCTCGGCTAGCATTTGCGCATCTTTTAGGTTGTGACCTAAGCGCGCAAAAGCTGTAGTAGCTTCAATTATTTCTACTATAGAAACACCCAATCGTCTTGCAGATTGCGCGGCAGAGCGCGAAAAATCTTGCATCGCACGATCGCTTGCACGCACTACAGTTCGCAAGTTAGTCATAGCAGTATCTAACTCGATAACATTGTTATATACTTGCCTAATGGCGCGTACCACCGTGCCCACAAGCAAAACGGAGAGCGTTATAAACACTCTCCGTTCAAACACACGACGCAATTTAGTAGCAAAAGTATCTGTCGCAACCGACAACTGATTAAAATTAGTGTCCGCCTCACGCACCAGCTGAACAAACTCTCGCAATGATTCATTTTTATCTGTAAGGGATTTATCGTCAAAAGTCTGATTGATAGCATCACCCAATTTTTCTGCCCAGCCTGTTGCATCTTGATTATGTTTGATTAAATCTTTATAGCGATTAAGTAGCGATGCCGCAGCCGCTTGCACACCCATAAACTTAGTTTTTAAGCGATGCTCGGTATCCTCGATAGCATCTTGCTCTTTGGCGGCCGTACGTGCGGTAATGCTCTCAATCTCTAGTAATTGGTCTTTTGTAAGCTGTCTTAAGCCTAACTCTTTTTCGATGGTGGCAAGCTTCTCCTGCGATGCCGTCACAATATTTTCAGTCAGTGGCAAACCAACAGAATCTATTTTAATTTTTTCTTTAGCAATAGCAATTTGTTCTTGCAGTGCCTCGCGAATATTTTCGTGCGCACCAAGCTCTTTGACTAGTTGCGCCTTATATCCTGCTTTCTTCCCTTCGCTAATTTTAGCAAGCTCTTTTCTAAGTTTAAGCTCTTGCTTAACTTGCCCCACAATTGCCTTTTGCGCCGCCACCACTTTCTTTTTTTCTTCAGCACTTTTAGAGGAAGCTATAGTTGTAGGCGATGCGCCACCATTTGCACTGCCAGCATTAGTCTTAAAAGAAACCTGTACTCTACCTAACTTAGCATCAATCTCTTTTTTAAGTAGCGCAACCTGATGCTTAAAGTGCTCTCTATCTACACTAACTTTTAATTTAATTTGACTAGCAATTTCAAGCAACTGATTTTTAATAATCCTACCAGATTCGCCGCTAATACTACCACCGCCCGCTACTCCAAACTTAATACCAATAACATCTTTTAATCCCATAGCTTTTACTCCCTCCTTTTAGTTTTTTAATACAAAAAAAGAACCTCATTGTATAATGAAATTCTTTATCTGTTATAATCGCGTAAATCCACAATATCTAATAATTATTTAATTAAGTGTATAAGTAAATAATCTAGCTTAATCATAATCATCATCTAGCATTAACGGCTTGATTTTAGCTCTTCTTTTAATCTCTGCTATTTGCTCCTTCGCAATTTCATCCACACTCTTTTTAGGTGTTGGCTGGTTCTCTGGCAATATAGCATCCGCCCTAATGATAGCCTCTCTAACCTCTTGACCCGCTACACTATGTGCATGCATTGCGCCAGCAGGTGTATTAACATTATCCTTTTTCATTTTATCATCTGCAAGCGTTATTCGAAACAGATTAGCAGCAAGCTCACTTGAGTTCATAAAGTCTAATATTTTGTCCTTAGGCTGCAAATTTTTTCTTGCATGTATATCTTCTACTGTTTCACCACCATACAAACCTGCATAACCCGCATTTTGAAATTCAGCATACTGTTCACTCGTAATAACTCCTGCTTTATGGGCGCTTTCAACTAACATTTGATTCCATTGCTTAACATTACCTCTAATAACTAGGCGTTTATTATCTTCATCTAATTGATTAAAATGGTCTTGAACTTCTTGTTTTCTAGTTTGAATAGCAAAGTATGTTTGCCCTAATGCTATTACTTCCTTTCTAGGATCTCCATTTTGCACGATAAGATAGCAAGCATAGCGAGAAAGCTGATAATCTGTAACTGTTCGTTTACCACCTTTGCCGTGTTCTATCAATTTCCTGACCTCAGTAAATTGATCATGAACATCATACCCACTGTTTTTACAAGCAAGCATAGCACGGTCTATAACTTTAGAAAAATTCTCCCATTTTATATACTGCAAAACTGGAGCTAGCTCTCTTGCCAGCCAGTATTCTGTGCCATCATCTCTGCGATGCTTAATATCTTCAAAACTTTTGTACTCTTTTACCTGCAAATCTGCCATGCGTATAGTATAACATATATTTCACATCTAAAGCAAGTATTTTTAGTTATAGGCAAATTGTGATTAATAAATCCTTTCTTGATTTATCTGAATTTGCAATTTGCAAAAAACGCAAATTGCAAACTTAAAAACTACTCTATAGCCCACGGGAATTATTACGACTATCCTTTTTTTGAACTGTCAAAATTTCTTTGACAGTTGAATTCTCTTCTAATTGACCAGATTTATATATTTGCTTTACATGATAACTTATATCTTGTTTTAATGTTTGAAGCAAACTGCAATCTTAATTTGGGTAATCCAAACGGTACATTTCTTCAAAAGCTAATAAGCGATAATTTTTGCCCTCGGAGGCAGTTACTAAGTATTTCTTAGTAGCTAAACAAGCTATTTTACATACTCACCTTTTAAATCTGCGGTTGCTGTGCCTTTGATGTATAGGTTAATTTCTTCTATTGCTAGTAGCAAAAAGTTATCTGGGAGCTTAGCACGGCGGCTCCATGTAGGTGTGCCGTGCCAGCGGCCAAATACAGAACCGCCTGCGCTCCAACCGTGGGTAAAGTGTAAGACTATATCCTCGACACCTCGTGAGTATTTGTTCGACTGAAGTGACGGGCGAAATAATGCGTCTTCTTTAAAAGATAGCGTTATGCGCGCCATGCCCGCTTTATCTACAAAAGGATCGCCTATTACAATGTCGTCAATCTGAATGCTGTTTATCACGACACTGATGTGGCGATGCAGAATCTCTCTTGCTTTACTTGCTACTGTATGCATTTTTCGTAGCGCCGCATCTACCCCGCCATCATCTTTTTTTGGATTATACTCGACACCATATTGCTTTTTTATAGCCTTTTTGCCAGCAGGTGAAGCGGCATACGCACGCACTTTTTGCATGATTGCTTTTTGAGTTATCATTTCTTTTTGGTCACTAGACTTGCCGCTAGCTCTAGCAAAAATACATTAAGCTCTTTCTCTACAACCTCAAACTCTTTTTGCGCTTTATCAAGCGAACCGTTACAAACGCCTTTTTTAAGCGCAACACAATTTGCTAAACTTAGCTCCCCTAAAGCCTTTAGACTTTTAAGCACAAGCAAGTCTTTTTTAACTCTTTTTGTTTCGGCAAGCTCAGCAAACTTTTCTACTTTTCTAAAATGTCTTTTGAAAAAATATACCAAGCATCCACCGCTACCTGCTATTACACTAGCTAGCACCGCTACTAAAATTTCCACTAAGCACCCCCTTTGGTTAAGCTAATAATTTGCTTAATAAAATCCTCGCCTTTAAGATCTTTAGGCAGCTTAGAAAAGCCTTTCAAAACCTTAGGTAAATCAATGCTCTTAAACTGTTCACCGATGCCTCCAACCATTGCTGTTAGCCTATCTAGCACGCTACTTATATTAACAGTATGAATTCTAGCGGCCTTATGCGCCCCTACAAGCTCATTTAGCTCGCACAGGAACTCTGCCACAGCTTTCTTTCCTACCTCACGCACAACATCATCGTAGAGCGCAGTTGTGTGAATGAGCGTCCAGATATCGCTTAAATCGAAGGTGAAATCTATGTCCGTAAAGCACACCAAAACTGCATATTTTTTAGCAAAATTCAGTAGCGACGGAATGTATCCATCCACACCATGCTCGAATGAAAACAGCAAATCTGCCGCCAATTCTATAGCCTCTATGCGCTTTGCTACAGGCGGAATTGCTTGTATTGTAATGACCAATTCTGTTTCGCCCGCGCCATATTTAAGCTCTTTATCCGGCTTACTATTGGCAGCAATCAAGTCAGCAAATGCTTTAGGAATTTTGCTTTTTAGATTATTCTCCATCAACATGTCCCCCCTTAGCTTTAGATTTTTTTGCCGCTATTGGTGCAGAAAATGAGGCCGCCGCGCCCTCAATCGGCGGAGCTTCTGGCACATACGCAGGTGGATATTCTGGAGGTGGCGCGGCTTCATCATCGCCAATGGGCGGGTCTATGGCTCCATCATCGTCTGGAGTTGTGACACTATCATCAGCTGGCGGGTCTTCACTAGGTGGCACTTCTACTGGCGGCACGCTGGGCGGTGTATCTATCGCATCGTCTTCATCTTCACCAATGAATTTTGTCTTGCAAACCCTGCCGTCATCAAGTGCGGCAAGTTCAAAAACAATGTCTATACTTTGCGGGTCCACATCGCCACCCTCGTAATTTGCAGTAAGGTTTTTATTGACAAGTGCCTTATACACAATGATTTTTTCGGCAACAATATTGCCATCGGTATCTTTCCAAACCGTATCGGCTTCAATAACATAATAGCGATTTCGTTGATTTTGATTGTTTGTAAAAACAAACTCTTTTGTAGTCACACACGCAGGATCTTGTCCTGATTGTATCGCTCTAATTTGTGGCGTTACAATTTGCGTACTTATTGTAAGCGTGCCCTCAAACGGGTTATTAAACCCTACCATACGGCTTTTACCTACGCCACCCGTGGCCCAAACCATATCGCTTGGCAATTCTAGATTACAAGCATTTGCAAAATCCAATAGAACCACAGGCGTGTTATCTTGCCCCTCTATATAAGTTTCGAACGGATAAAACTTTAAATTCAATCCGCTCCTATTTGCCATTTTTGTTGTATTTTTTAACATAATAAATTCTCCTAAATTTTAATGTTTCGCGAGCTAATTAACCCATTTCACGACTGTCTCACCGCTATAGCCTTTTTGCCAAACATACCAGGCATAGGCTACAGCGCTACCACCACCTTTTATCATTGCTTCAAACTCTGCGTTTTTAGCGCACAGTAATCTTGATGAAGATACATAAATCGTTTTGGGCGGATATTTTTTAAATAACTCCTTTCGCTTCTTTCCCTCTAAAAATTGTAGTTTTAAAAACATGCAAACTTTCTTGCCGTCCTTTACAAGCTCTAGAGCTTTTTCTACAAATTCTTGAGCAAATTTATAGGGTGGATTCGTTATGATATTATAATCACAAATATCTGTCTGCGATAAAAAATCTATACCAGCTTCTCCGTAGCCTCTATCAATTAAATCGGTACTGCAAACTACATAACCGTGCGCTTTTAGCCGCTCGGCTAGATGCCCTCTACCTGCGGCACATTCCCAAATCTTGCCCGCAAACTTTTCCACCCCACAAAGAACATCTATAGCTTTTTGTTCTGTTGCGTAAAAGTCATTTTTCTCTCGTTCTTTATCGGTATGGCTACTTGCCCCCATTATTTTATAAATTGAGTTTTTATTTCCTACCCAATCTTTATTTTTTTGCATAAACCTCCTCCTATTCCTTAATTGGCTTTAGCCAATCGTTAATATCAAACTGTTTGCCGCCGTGATTGGCAAAGGCGGCCATGTTTAAGTTCATGGCTCTAAGATAGCCATATTGAAAGAAGGCATCGTATAATTGATACACCGTCAAATCATAAATGTTATGAAAAGTGTAACCAATGCCAGCGGCGCAAAGCTTAGAGATAATGTTGCCTATCGTGTAATTTTTGTTGCCACTGCTTAACTTACTTTGCTGCTTTAGGTGCGCTTGAGCCGCTTCCCACAGCGCCTTTGTTTTTGCATTCGTATGCTTTAGCGTATCTGAATTAGACTTATCTAAATTGATATAATTCATCTGCAGGCACACATCTCGCACCGTATCAAAGTTTTTGCGACAAATTGACCCTATTGATTTTTCGCTCGCATCTAGTACGCTAAACTTAAATTCTTTTTCTTGCCACTCTAGTTTTTCTACAATAAAAAAGGACAATGCCTGTTGTAGCAATGTCCTAAAATCTGCCTGCAGTGTCATCACATCAAATACGGTAAGTTGTGTAGATTTTTCTAGCAGTGGTACTTGATGCACAGCGGCTGAGGCTGCGTACTGCAAAAAATCTTCTTTATCCCACGATAAAACATTAAGATAAAAAGTGTACATCCAATTACCTATGCCGCTAGTAGGCTTTAACTCCTTTAGCTGTGGCGACTTAAAGTGGCCTATGCCTTCCATAAATATAGCATCACCACTTAGTAAATCCTCGTAATTAAACTTTATATTAACCACCTCCTGTTCGAGGGTCTGAAAAGATGGGTCAGGTGGGCAACAGTTGCCGCAACGCTAAAAGAGAATGTATCAAAAATACATGACCGAAGCGGTAAGGCAAACGTAGCCCGCATCACCCAATCTTTTCAGACCCTCGATTGAAATCTGGTATGCGGTACTCTAGCTCCTTAAGAGTAAAACCATTACCCAAATTGCCAGTCTTAATTGAATGAAGTTGCAGCTCACCAATGCCAAACAAATCCGAAAAATTAAGCACGCTGTCTATGTGTCTAGCCAAATTTTCTCTGCGATTACCAGCTACTCCCGAAAAAATAGTTGGATCTAATCGCATAAAATTTTTATGGCACGCAATGGTTACATACAAAGCCAAATTCTTGATTTGCCTATTCTTTACCCTATACACATCAGCTTCTACAAAAATATATGCCGTCACTTCTTGTGTGGTTGAGTTAACAAAAGAATAATCAAACATTTTGTTATCGCAAGCAAAATCAATGTCTTCATCGGTAATGCTATTGGGATTTTTGTTTAGTAGTAAACCAACGCATTCTTTGCTATCTGCAATCTTTAATAGTGCTGTTAGCGGATAATTTACCAATTCGTCAGTGTAGGTCATGTATTGACTTGCCTCCTCCAAGATAATTTTTGCTGTGCTGTAACTAAAGTTGATCCATTGTTATTTGCATTTTCATTGTCGATATTGTTACTATCATCAACATTACTTGCAATATAATCACAAAGCATTTCTGCTACATTATCTGCTTGTGCGTTAAATGTATCAAGCTCTAAACGCATTTTTAGTAGACTATCATTTTTAGATAAATTGGCTGTAGTGCTATCTAACCACACCACTTTTACAACCGATAATATCTCTTCTTGGCGTTTATTAAAGGCTTTGCCTAGCGCAAACCGTTTGTCTATAAATATCCGCTTAGCGTACTCATCTAGTGGCAAAAAAGCACGATACCAACCAGTTTCTAGCGGTAGCTGCCTATCTGTTTGACTTAAATAGTTGCTATCTAATACCACACCCCACCTTTTAATAATCTCCGGCGTAGCATTTTGAAGCCTAAACAAATGATTGCAAAGTAGCGCCCTAGCAAATCGATTGCTGTTCTCATCTGTAAAAACTTCTGTTACTAGCCATTTATCATTAAAGCAGTCTACATAATCACCAACGAACAGTTCCATATTTGGTAGCACCGTAACCCTACACTCAGTTGGTCGCATACGCACGATAAGCATTGGTTGTGGCTCGCCGTTACGCATGGCATCCGCCTGATACGCTGCCGAATTTCGCTCTAAAGCGGTTAAGCTTTTAACCGCAAATCTTGTAGCATGATTTTGCCTAGCGGTAATACTGTCCCCCAATAAGCGTTGTTGTTTTTCCCAAATACTCATAATGCTTACCATCCTGTGCGCATATTTTGCAGATTAGAATTTCTGAATGAGTACGTGTTTATACGGCCTATAAACTCTTGTTTTACTGCATTTCGCAAGCTCTGCATCTCTCTCAATAAATTAGCTGGTGAATAACTTGTATAATCTCTGTTGTGCATTATATTTCTAAGTAACTCCGAATTTAACACCTTACCACTTAGCCAATTATACACTAAGCCTAAAGCCAGTATCTCTTGCTCTTCAAGGCCTAGATCGTAATCAAAAATATACTGATGCACTATAGCTTCATTCTCATTGTATCCATCATCACCACTATAATCTAAAGGAACAACTCCATCATAATCTGGACCATTATCATTTGGCGAGTCTAACTCTGGCAACAACTTTTCAAGCCTACTGTAAGTTAGCGGTATTGCCGACGCTCTCGTAAAATCCACAATAGCAGACAATAAGTGTTGGCGCATGATATCCGCTTTAAGGTCTACTTTGAAATCTAAAAAAGCGTAATCGCTAAATTTAAACATTGCTTTTTCAAAGATGTCTTCAAAAGGCGTTCCCATATATGCCCCTTATTCTTGCGCCGCCAGCTCTACCCCAAGCGCCTCTTCAAATGCTTTTATTTTCTTTCGGCTATCTAACACGCCTGAGACAATGTACGCATTGAGCGCCACTATAAGGTTTTCTTTGACTCCTTTACTCAGTAGCTTAATGCGCGCATGGATGGTCGCTATATCCCAATTGCAAATGCCCTTAAAGTCACTAGGCTCTACTAGGTTTTTATACCACTTGAGGATACCAAGGCTTTTATAAATGTCCGCTGGTTTTGCTTTTGATGTGCTATCGCTACTCACACCAATGGGTACTATCCATTGATGTTCAAAAAACTTATGCGCGGTGGACTTAATATCTCGTAATTCTTTCATGGTAAGAGTTTGAACCTCACCACACTTACTCCAAGATATTTTGCCATCCCTGCCTTTAAACATTAACTCACCAAAGCAATTAGATTTTACCTCAATGGGTGTGTCATCTGGTATTTTTATGCCTTGCGTAGCAATATCTAAATTTAATTTTGCTGGTTTAGAATCTGTTGCAATTAAGTCAGATAACTTATCCTTTGCAGAAACTTCTTCTGCTTTGTCATTCTGGTTATCTTCATCACTCCCCGCATTAGAACTAGTAATTTCTTCTAAATCCTCATCCTTTTTGTCTATTGGCTTTTTAGCCTGTTTTGTATTTGCCATATTTTTTAAACTCCTATTTTATTTTATTGCGCTTTACTAGCGCGCTGATGGATTAGGCGCATTGCAGTTCGGCAACAGTTGGTGCGCCATTTCGTAGCCCGCATCACCCACATTGCACACAGCTTAGGCGATATTGTAGATACCAAGCGGCGCCGCACAAACAACTCCCAGCCCGTAGCTTTGCGCATAAACATACTCTTGGCTTAGGTCTGCGTTACTAGTTGCCACATGGTCAATTAGTAGTCCATCGCCCTCATTAACTAGCTTGATGGGTCTATCGTCTGACGCCATAACAAGTAGCCTGTTATCATTCAAAATAAAGCTGCCATCTTTGTTGACTGACTGCCTGAGCCTCACGCAAGGTGTGCCGTTATAAGTGCCCACAAAACCTGCCGCATGAAGCTCGCTCTTTGCGCTTTCACTCATCACAGCTGGGTCAATGTCTAGTTTTCTTAATGCTGCACGTGTGCCGATAATCGTGGCACTTCTACCGCTAATTGCCTCTACTTTGTCTACAAGGCGCACAAATTCTTCTTCATCAAACGTGCCATAGCGCACAAAATTTGCGTTCATACCAACAGAGTTTGCGCCAATACTTTCAATCGCAGCATGTGCGTCATTAAGAATTTGCTTATTAAACGATTTAGATACAGCCTCTACTAAGTCCGAAAATACGATACGCCCAGCTAGCAATCGATTAAGCCCTTCAAAGACTTTAATCATGCGCAATTCTGTTTCGATACGCAGCGTTTCTCTACCCATCAATCTTTGGCGGCGAATGCCTTGAATACCTTTGGCAACATTACTCACCACCAGCTCATTAACGCCTTCCAAAACGAACTCGTTAACATCGCCTAATGCAATGTTACGATAATCAATCAGGTTAAAAAGTGGGTTATCTTCTTGTAGTCCCGTTTCAATCATGATTGGAATGAGTTCTTGCACTAAGTCAAATAACGCATGGCCGCGATAAAATGTTTTGATATTAATCTTATTGCTACCGCCATTCATCTCTAAGAGTGCCGAGCGGAGTGCTTCATTTGTTTGGGTGGCGGAATACCCCTCAACCTTACCTCTAATGGCGTCAACCGCCACTTTCAAAAATTCTTTTTTATTCATATTTTTCTCCTAAATCTTAATTTAGCTCTTACAAAAAGGCGCGTCATAGGCAGGTAGCTGGTGGAAGGCGCTGACGAGCGCGTATTGAACATACGCAACCAAAGCGACGAGCCGCACGCAACCTGCCTATGGCGATGCATTTTTTTAAGAGACCTGAATTACGACAAACTCATGCCCCGTAGACTCTACATCAATTGCGATTACTCTACCGATAACCGTGCCTGTCTCTGCTAAAGACAATTGCATCCTAGTGCCGTTTGTAATTACAGCAAATTGTCCTACTTCTGCGCCTACGCCATCGCCCACTAAGCACATTTTACTAACGCCAAAAATATCGTGCTGAGAAAATCTATAACCACGAATTAGCGTGCCTGCCTTATTGTAAAACTCGAAAATGTCGTGGCTGGCTACATCCTTAACAATTTCTTCAGAGCCGCAAATCGCAAGTCTGTTTTTAGGTGTTGTTGCTGTAGGCGCAGACGCAATACGCACCTCACGGCTATCGTCTTCAAATTCACCAATGGCCAACACATGACCATTATCAACATCTTGGTCGTATCGTAGCGAAACTAAGTGCGTGCCCACGGTGGTGCCCATCATATTGTCGGAGCGAAAAACTCCGTGTCTTATTAAATTGTTTGTTAAATTTATCATAATCTTTTACTCCTCTTTATTTAAATGTTTATCAAAAAAACCACCATATTTTGAAGACTTTGATTTATGCTCGCTTACTGGAATCTTGGGCGCAATACTTGTTGCCACTTTCTTTCCGCGTAAAGCGTAGCATTCGGTTTCTAATTTTTCTACACTGAATTGTGCTACAGAAAAACTATCGTATTTTGACAATATCGCCTTAAAGGCATCGTCGCCTGCTAGGTCAGAAAAAGTATTCGCTATCGCGTCTAGTTGCCGTTTTTTCTCTAGCGTTTCGTGGTTTGATTTATATGCCAAAAGCGCCGCAAGTTCTTCTCTTTGGCTATCTAGTGCCGCACTTTCCGCTACCGTTAGCCACTTAATTAGCATAGTTTGAAAGCTATTTTCATCTAAAATAGCAACCTCATTATCGCTTAAACTATAACGAATTCTGCCTTTAGAATAGCTGCCTTGTGGCATGTTTTGGTTGGATAAAAACCGCTCAACATAGGCATATTGCTCGTCAAAATCTACTAGATAATACTGCACCCGCAGTGCGTCATTAGATACCGCCAAACCTTGCAACGCGTTAGAGATTGCCTCTCGACGTGCGGCATATGTGGCGGCAAAGGATAGGTGCGTTTTATAGCTTTTCGTGCTTACAGTGCAATTAAAAGCGTTATGCGTGGCGTTGTCCACATTTTCTTTAGGTTTTGCGCTAAAACAACGCGATAATTGTTCTTTTAGCGCATTAAATTCTTGCGTGAATTTTTCGTCTAAATTAAAGACTAACGGTTCAATTTTCGCTTCCGAAAAACAAGGTTCATGATGAAAATTTCCATCGTCAGATTTGCCCAGTAAGCATAGCGCTGAAAAAGTAAATTTATTAACATAAATAAAGTTTTTATCCTCTTGCGAACTACCTCTAGAAATCTCTTTTGCCTTAATTTCCATGCTTTGCCCAAACCAAATATTTTCGCTATAGATACATTCTTTAAGCTCTGGATATCTACTAGTCCAAAGAATAATATTACAAGTTAAATAGGTTTTAATTTCGCCGTTTGACTCTACAACTTCTTCATAACTAACCTCGTTATCTTCTGGCACCGTTCCGTATGGGACCGTTAAAACCTGAAACTTATACTTGCCATTTTCATCTTTTTCTAGCGTCATGTCATGCGCACCTAAACGCTTGTTGCCCTCAATATCGACATACACATGACCCACAACTGGAGTATTAAAAAGTGACGGCAAAGCTTTTTCTACTGCCGATTTTTCTATAATCGAGTTGTTGCGATTCTTCCCCAATGCCAGCACATAGCACTTACATAGCGTAAATTCTTCATTAATGGCTTTAACGGGTTTTATTTTGGCGTTAAATTTTATACTTAAACTTTTTGGCATTGCCACCTCCCAAAGCGTAATGTGCTTTCTTCTAAAACTCCAATGTCACTAAAGTTTTTAGTTAGCTCTAATTCGATCTCTGGCGTCTTTGCAAACGCATATAAAACGGCGCCTTTTGCAACCGTTTCTTTAGTAAAAACAAAACCGCGCTCTTGTAAAATAAGCGCGGTTTTTTCGTCCATAATTTTTATAAACATTAATGTTATCTCCTTATCTATTTGAGTTTGTGTCGTTAGCGCGCGTAGCCTCCCCCGCATCACCTAAATCTATATCATCTGTAATTGGTCGACCTGCTTCGCCAGCATCGCCCGTGTTATATGTGTTTCTAAGCGGAACCAAATCCTCACTTAAGTTTAGCACCGTGTTTTCAATATGATTTAATCCCGCAATATCGTACTGCGGAACTCCAATGGCGGACATGTAATATGACTTGCCAATACCGAAGCTCGCCGCCTCTTTATATAGCTTAGTCCACTCGTCAATATTAAAAATGGTAATCGGCAAGAAAGATATTTTGAATTTATATCGACCCGTTAACTCCGTTTTTAAAATGCGGTTAATTAATCTTTCCGCCTGCTTCATAATGCCAAACACATAACTCTCGTCATTTTTAATCGCAAGCTTTGTCACCCCTGCTGTGCTATTAGATACTCCATGAAGTAGTGCAGAAGTGCCCGCCGATTGCCAAAAGTTTGCCACCGTTTGCGTGATTTTGTCTATCTGACTTGTAGCTGAAGATTTATCAAAACTAAATGCTTCTAGATCAAAGGGTGTGATTGCCAACCCTACTCCACCACCAATATTATTCGCCATCATACGATAATACTTCTCGGCATCCGTAAACTGCATTTTAGGATTTCCATCTTTGTCTGTTGGAATTTTACCCGCTATCATTTTGTAGTTTTCCTGATCTTCGGCAACATCCCCCCTAGTTTCGGCATCGGCAATTTTATATAGCTTTGGCATCACGCTTGCAAAGGGCGGAATCGAATACGCCGTTATACTGCTATCTGCTTTTAAGCAAATTGAAATATCCGGCGGCACTTCTTGCCAATTTGACGCGCCTTGCGCTTGCGAAGCTGTTAGCATATCCTTAAACACTGGCGGATATTTATATAAGTCTTCTTCACGAACTTTACTCATATCCACCGTGTACAAAAACACGCCGTCCTGAATAAACGAAACGCGGCATATATCTGGATTAATTTTTTGTACAAATGATGAGTCTTTATCAAACCACCTAACACCATAAAATACACCTTCACGAAGTGCCACTAGCGTAGCCGTTCGCATCATGTCTGGAATGTTCATAATCTCTAAGATGCTGCAGGTTTTGTAGTAGTTTCGCTTAAAAGCATCTTTATCTTTATCCTCTACTTCGCCAAACTTAACGGGCGAGATTACATAACGCCACATCAGTAGCCCCGAAAAATATTGAAGTAGCCTTTGATAATGCCCAGACGCCAAATACATGTAGATACTAGCATTTCTTAAATTCTTCTCATTGACGGCAGGGTTTTGTAGCCAATTGGTTATTTGCTCACGGGTATATTTTGTAAAAGATGTACTATTTTCTCGCGATTGCCCGGCAGGATTAAATAGCACCTGCCTTGCTAACTCTCTAGCAAAAGCCAATCGCATTTTCTCATCATCCATCGACATATTAAATGCTTTATCTAAATCCTCAACCTCCGCCAATTGATTTTTTGTTGGCAAATGATTTATCCTCCCTATCTTAATTTCGGTGCTTGAAACTTCAGCACCAACTCTTTCATGGGTACATTTTGTTTTGCACTAAGTTCTCGCTCTAACTCTTTAGCTACAAAAATATTATAAGACAAACTACTGTACCTATCCTTGCGGCCGCCCGCTTTCTCTTTGACCTTGATTACATTGTTTTTAACCTCAAATTCTAGATTGACTAGCTCTTGCACCAACAGCGTTGTGTTAATATACGGCAGTTGCAGATTGATTTTATCTGCAGGCGATAAATTTCTGTACCATGCAAATTGATTAAGCACATCTTCGCCGTCGTATTCATTTACTAAAAACCTAACGCCGCCTTGTCGCAAAACTTCACGCAAAACGCTAGCGCAGCGCGAATTAAACTCAGCTGACGCATGAACAGCCCAAATTTTCTTAGGTGCATTCTTAACTAGACACCTTTTAGCAATATCTTCATTATTGCAACAAGATAGCGCACCGTAAGTTTCGCCTGTTGCCGCATCGTACATATCTGCCATGATAGCATCTGCCACCCCTAACCCTAAGCCTTTGCAATCCAGCACTAAATAATCGCAGTCATATTCATGAAACAGCCTACGAATATTAAGTGCTTGCGCATCAGTGCGTAGCCCCTCGTTATTTTCTGGATAAACAATGTGCGAAATATATTTGCCGCTAGAAGTCTTTAACATCTGATTAATAAAAATGCTAGTAGCATCATTTTTGTGCTTTGATGTTGCCATTAGCGCAATGTCGGCAGAGATTATCCTAAGTTCTCCTGGCTGTTTTTCTGCAATGTATAGCTTTTTATCCGATGCCTTAAATTCACTACGCTTTGGCAAGTATGGATATTTGATGCGCCTATTTTTATCTATCTCCGTAAACGAAAACAGCCCACCCTCGCCCTTACCAAAAAACAGTTGCGATAGGTAACTCTTTGAGACTATCTCCGAGTTTTCCCCCGCCTAACACCGTACGCGATAGTTTCCTATCATACGGCGTCCCATCATTCATATACAGTTGTTAATATATTCAATTTACAAATGAATTCTCTGAAAACTCTGCAAGATTAAGAAATTTTCTATATTTATTCAGCTTATCAAGTTGCTTTTTATTGGGGCTAATTATGCTCAAATATTTTTCAATCGTTTCCTTTATTGTTGCGTGTAAAAGAAAATGCACTTTTTTGTCTACTAGTAATAGATTGTCATATTTATCATTTCCGCCGTCTTTTCTAGCGGTTTTGTGATGAAAATGTATATCGTCTATTTCTAGCTGTACGCTTGTTATGGCACATTTTCCTTTCGTAGCACAGTATAAAGCTAAGCGATTATCATTATACTCAATACTTCGGTCAGGAATTGGATTACGCATGAGATAATGCAATATTTGCATATTTACAGTATCCAACTTCTTATGAATTTCCTCACGACCTTTAGCAGTAAACTTATTAACACTACGCTTTTTATACATAGGGTTTTTATGTTGCACAAATCCAATAGGTACTATCGGTTGGCAATTTAGAAACCTCATTTGCTTACTGTTTCCGTATCTTTCTTTGATATATATAAATTTAATTATCCCTATTTTACTGAATTTTTCCTTTTTTAATCTTGTATAAAGTTTTCTGTTGACTTGAAAAGCAATTTTGTTAAAATCAAGACTAACATTACTAGCAAAACGATAGTAATTATGAATTCCAATCACATAAGAATTATAAATACCTATTTGTTTTGTTTGTTCGTTTTGATTTTTAGGTCTTTGAATACGACTAATCATTTCACTGGTTTTCTTTTTGATTTCCTCTATAGCCTTATTTGATAAATGGGATTTAGCCACGAATTTATCTGCTTGCTTAGAGTTTTTACCTTTGAGTTTAGCTTTCAATCTAAAACCAAGAAATTCTGAATAGTGATTTTTAAGATTTATAACCTTAGATTTTTCATCGTTGATTTCTAAGCCTAATCTTTCTTTTAACCACAATTTTGTTGCCACAAACATTCTTTGGGCATCTTCTTTATATCTACAGAATATTTTGAAGTCATCAGCATAGCGAACAATAAAACATTCTTTTAGATTTATTTTTCTTAAGGCTTCATAAGTGTTGCCCCTGTTAATGCTCCCATTAGAATTGATAGGGTGTGAATATTCTTTCTTAGTTGAAATTGTTTCCCATTGGCTTGCAACCCACCAGTCTAATTCGTTTAACACGATATTAGACAGCAAGGGCGAAATAATTCCGCCTTGAGGTGTCCCTTTGTCTGGAAAACCTATGCCAGCAACTTCCGCTTTTAGCATTAAAGATAAAATTTTTAGTAATTTTTTATCCCTAATTCCTAAGTGCCATATCTGTTTTAGCAATTTACCATGCTGTACATTATCAAAGAACGATTTAATATCAATATCTACTACATAGTGTAAATTTTGTATTTGTATCATTCTGTATGATTGTGCCATTGCGTGTTCAGCACTACGATTGGGTCTAAAGCCATTGCTACGGTCGTGAAATTTTGCTTCTGCTATCGGCTCAAGCACTTGATATATGCATTGTTGGATTAGCCTATCCATAATGGTTGGTATACCTAGTGGACGCATTTTACCATTAGCCTTAGGTATTTCTACTCTGCGGATTGCTTGAGGTTGGTAAAAGTTAAACCTCTTTTTGATGTGATTGATTAGTTTGTCCGTGTCCCATTTTTCCAAATCTTTAATTGTCTTATTATCTGTGCCAGCTGTTCTACTGCCCTTATTCTTTTTAATATTCCTAAAGGCAAGTTTAATATTTTCATCACAAGATATTAACGACATTAAAGATTTAAATATGAAATTGTTTTTGCTTTTTCCATGAAGTTCGTCAAAAATTGGTTGAACATCATAGTATTCTGCATTTCTTAATTTGCTTTTCACTTTCGGTTTTACATTTGTCAAAGTCAGTTACTCTCCTTTTGTTGGATTTCGCTTTTCTTAGTCATACTCGAACCTTTGATATTGAATATTTAATTTTTAGTATATAAATGACTAGTGGCTATCCCTCCACAGCTTATTATCACTGCTTCATAGGTACTGTGCCACCACCATCAGTTAGATAAATGCAAGTTATCAATTGTAAAAAAAAAATCCTTATAATTGTTTCCTTGCAAATGCTTCATAGCCTGTAATAGCTCCACATTCTAACCTTTCCATGTTCCGATATTTTTATCTTTACTTATATCGTTAGGTGTATCCTTTAATCCTGTGTGCTAGATAACTCCTGTAAAGTTATAAGGTCTTTCATAAAGCACATTTTTACTTAACCTCACACACACCCGCTTAACGGGCAATGGCATTTCTACCATTCAATGGTCTAGGACTGTACATTCAGATATTCGTCAGTTGCGTTTAAGCAACATTCTCACCATAGATATATTATAGAACCCCGACATATCGTCTACATCACTTGCCTCCAAGCGACTTTCCACAGCTACTTTCGTACTGTTTGGGTAAATTTCTGCCGACTTCTTCGAGCTTTACACATTAGGCTAATTACATAACCCTTTGCATATCGAAGTATTAGGTAGGCGTTTCAGGGCGTTACCCCGTCATTCCACCAATCAAAATATCAGTTCTACAGAACGCATTAACCTCCATTTTCGTTCTGTGTGTAGTCTTTTCAACTACAAACATGTCGCACATGCTTCCATCTCCATTTGGAATGACACGGCATTAAAATCCGATTCTAGCATGTCATCTTCTACTCTGGCCCTATCCAATAAATCCTCTGCTATGGCTAACTGGTATGGCATAGCACAGCAAAAATGGCTTCCGCGTTGAATCATATTGGCTACATAATCTCGCACAAGTTCATAACTCCAGTGCGCCTTGTACCAACAAGAACTTGCATAAATAGCTTTGGTGCGCTCTTTAGGAAAGTCTTTGAATTCTGCCTTTTGCAAATACCCCGGCTGCCGATTGGTGCTCAAGAATTTTTTAAGAATGGTGTCTACAATTACTTTATCTACCATTCTAAATTCATCGACGATTAAAACAGTGGCTCTGTTGGAGCGCGCTGACTCACCTGCCGTAACAACCGAAATTTCGGAAGTATTTTTAAACCACACCTTGGCCATAGATTGATCTATCTTAATCCTACTAATTTCAGACTTTAGGTTGAGTGAATTAGGCAATAAGATGCTTTGAATTTTATTTATAATCTCGGTCGCCTGCCCTCTAGTTTTAGAGGCAAGCTTAACCCAAGACCCCGGATAAAGAATACAATAACACACGCAAAATATAGCTATAAGAAAAGTTTTACCGCCACCCCTACTTGCTAAATAAATAGCGTTGGGGTATCTAAACATAGCGCAGAGAATAATTTGTTGAAACTTGCGTAAATTTAGCCCTAAATAATCTTTAGCAAAGCGATGCGGATTAGCGCGATAATACGAGGCCCAACTGTCCACGCTATCCAAAAGCGATTCAATTTTTTCTTGTTGAATTTCCGCTTCTGTTTTTCTAAATACTCTATTCATCGGGCTCGCCCCCCGCAGGCTTACTCTTAGAGAACTTATCTAGAATTGATGTCTCACCACTGCCATACAGCTCTTCACGGTCAGGGCTAGACACCGAAAACTTTGCAAGCTCATCTAGATACTGCGCCTCAACATCGCTTTTAACATCAACCAAATTACACAGGTGACCCAAAAACCAAGTCTCAAGATAATGTCGTATTTTATCTACATCTGCCCACGCCGGGTCAGGGTCGCTGACAGGTCGCTCATTCTCTAGCTTTTTTATAAGCGTTCCAAAAGTTTCGGTATCGTTAAGAACACTACCGCTTTTCTTTTTTGGTGTAATATTGAGTGAATCCAATAAGCTTTGAAAAGTCTTAGCAGAAGTTTCAATCTCCTTTATATCCCCGCCAATCTGCGCCTTTTGCATAGTTAGCTGTGCTAAGCTAATAGCCTTGAATAGCTCTTCTTGTGCCTTAGTCTCGCATTCGTGACGAGAAGTCCAGTCATCATACTCCCGTTGCAAAAATGCATAATCTTGATCCGAATGCCCTGACCCAAAGAATTTTATGGTTTCAGGGTCAACTGCTTCTTCTAGGCCTTCTACTCGAGAACCTTCTAGATTCTCTACCGCAGCCTGCTCTAACTTTTCAAATAATGCTTTTTGCTCATTAGCAATCGTATCGGCAAACGAATTACCCTTGGCCTTAAACTGCACCATATTCATCCTTGACGGATACAATGAAATTCTACTGCTAGAGTTGCCTGCAGTCTTAGTGGCCGCAACAATGTCTTCATGATAAAACCAGTCAAACATAGCGCAGCAATGCTTAATCGCAAGCTCTACGCTTCCG
>JGI990J12352_1000094_pt1 | contig 19249 bp, 18 predicted proteins | sample Intmic4MA4BA4MSA_FD_12352 | JGI IMG/M metagenome (IMG submission 12352) | reverse complement strand
AGTTCATTTCATTATTATATCATGCGAATCTTAATAAAAACTGTAGGGAATTCTTAAAAAATTCTTAAGAGTTTTTTAAGTTTACTTGCTTATTATAGCAAGCGAAAGTGACAGTAACGTGAAAAAATTATCTACAAAGAAGCGTCATTTTAAAAGTCAATTAATATAAGTATGAACCCATTTATTAAATGTGGGTAAACAAACTCCGTTTGTTAAAAAAAGATCGAGGTAAGCTTGGAGAATGTAAATACATGCTCCAAGCTTACCTCGACCATCTAAATCTTTTACAAATTATAGCGTCGACCTTTAAGCGCAAAGAGGACTTCCTCCGCAATGTTGGTAATGTGGTCGCCAGCGCGTTCGATGTACTTGTTGATTAAAATCGCGTGAGCTGTTCCAAAAACCTTGCCATCTACAACACGAATATGTTGAATCAGAGAAGCTAAAACCTCATGATACATGGTATCAATTTCATTATCCATATCTGCCGCTTCCTTGACCTTCGCTTTGTCTTCTTCCTTGAGACCAGCAAAAACCAACTCTAGCATTGAAATAACAACTTCAAGCATCGACATCAATTTATCAACATTTTTCTCATAATGCTCAAGCGACTCGTTTTCCTTGATTAAAATGATATATTCTGCAATATTTTCCGTGTAATCGGCGATACGCTCGTATTCATGCGCCAAGCGAATGATCATCAAAATTTTACGTAAATCGCTCGCCACAGGTTGTGACCTGACAATCATGACAGTCGCCTCTTCCACCAACTCATCCTCAAGTGCGTCAATTTTATCGTCATCCTTAATGATTTTCAAGGCCGCCTTCGTATCAAGGGTTCTCAACGCCCCAATCGTCTTTTGATATGCCCCAATTGTATGCACCGACAATTCCTCAACCATCCCCAAAAGTTGTTCATAGTTTTTATCCATTTTCGATTTTGACTTCGATATTTTAGCCATTTTAAAACCTCCTTCTGATGGCACGAGGAACAAATCCCACTCCACAAAGTAGTAAACTAGGTTCCCTGAAAAGTAATACTTTTTGAGGTGTTTAAGTGAATCCCAGAGTGCCTCGTGTCTTTTTGCTTTCATAGTTAAATGACTACATAATTAGTATGACAAAGGGCTAGAATCCAACCCTTTGTCTTTTATCCAAAGCGACCTGTGATATAATCTTCTGTTTTCTTATCCTTAGGGCGGGTAAATATAGCATCTGTATCGCCAAATTCAATTAACTCGCCCATCAAGAAGAAGGCTGTTTTATCAGATATTCTTGCCGCTTGTTGCATGGAATGCGTGACGATAACAATGGTGTATTTTTTCTTTAGTTTATCCATCAGTTCTTCGATTTTTTGCGTTGCAATCGGATCTAGGGCAGAGGTTGGTTCATCCATTAAAATAATCTCTGGTTCCATTGCGACTGCACGAGCAATACATAGACGTTGTTGTTGTCCGCCAGAAAGACCAAGCGCTGATTTTTGGAGGCGGTCTTTTACTTCGTCCCAAAGGGCAGCATCTTTTAAAGAATTTTCAACGATGGTATTTAGTTTTTCTTTATCTTTTATACCTTGACATCTTGGACCATATGCAACGTTATCGTAAATGCTCATCGGGAATGGGTTAGGCTTTTGAAATACCATTCCCACTCTTGTGCGTAACTTGATGACATCAAAATCTGAATAAACATCTTTGCCATCGAGTTCTATATTTCCTGTAATTTTCACGTTATCTATGAGGTCATTCATGCGATTTAGTGTTCTTAGAAATGTTGATTTTCCACATCCTGAAGGACCGATCAAAGCTGTTACTTTGTTTTCAGGAATTTCAAGGTTGATATTATGCAACGCTTGAAAACTTCCGTAAAATAGATTTAAGTCTGTTACATTAAATTTGATTTGCATTTTATTTTATCCTTTTCACTAGATTCTGTCTCCAAATCAGCTACCGAGGTGTAGCTGATTTGATTGTTCTAGACGCGGAGAGTTAGCTCTCCTGCGCCCTTTGAAGTGGTTTAGTAAGTTGCTTTGCTGAATTTTTTTAGGATTAGTTTCGATAGCATATTCAGTGTGAACACGATGATTAAAATAACAATCCCAATTGCTGAGGCCATTTCAACATTACCGTGTTCTTTTACTTCAATAAATGCACGCAGGGTCAGGGTCGCCCCTGTTTCAAAGACTGATAGATTCCCTGTTTGAAGATTCATTGGAAGTCTGGCAAACGTTCCAACTGTGAAAAGTAAGGCTGCTGATTCTCCAACAATACGACCGATTGCAAGAATAATACCAACCATGATTCCTGGAAGCGCACTAGGGAGTACAACTTTTCGAATGGTTTGAATCTTATTGGCACCTAAGCCAAATGACGCTTCTCTAAAGCTTCTTGGCACTGTTTTTAACGCTTCTTCCGATGAACGAATGATGATTGGCATCAATAAGATTGTCATTGTTAATGCACCTGCTAGGATCGACGTCCCTAGATTTAACATTCTGGCAAAAAACATCATTCCGAATAGTCCATAGACAACGGATGGCATTCCCGATAGAATTTCAATGGCAAAGCGAATGATTCCTATGCCGCGCCCTTGCCTGGCATATTCTACCATATAAATGGCTGCTAAGACACCAATTGGTACTGCAAATATGAGTGTCACACCAATCAGCATCACCGTAGCAACAATCATGGGCCAAACACCCCCACCAAGCGAGCGGACACGTAGGCTCATATCTGTCGTTGATTCGAAAGCTTCCAAAATATCAGAAGCGGATGTGTTTGCATTGACAACCAATCCATTCACACCTTCAAGTAGATGTCCTCTTTTAACTGGAAAATAATGATCAGCGTTATCTCTAGCCTCGTTCACTGGTGAATCCGAAGCAACATCGCGCACAAAGATGCCTTCATCTGTTGGCTCGAGTGTGATGCCAATACTTTCTATAAAAATGACATCCTCTGGAATCGTCTGATTAGCCGTAAAATGCGAATCTCGAGCATCAACACTTACAATACGTAGCGTGTCTTCATGATCACGTGTCAAAAATTCCATGGAAATCAAAGACCAACCATTTGTGAAAATGAACCCAACAATAATAATCAAGATTGCAGCTGATGCCATCGCGCTAGTCCAAATGATAGCATTCATAATCAAATCTTTAATCCGTCTTGTATTCATTATGAATCCACCACCTTTTTACGTAATCTCGTTAACGTCAAATTAATAAGCAAGATAAACATAAATAGCACAATCACCGTTGAAAATAGCATTTGCGCTTGAAGTTCTGAGGCATAGCCTTGCTCAAGTACAATATTGGTCGTTAGCAAACGGACGCGATCAAAAATCGTCGTGGGAACGCCACCCTCAGGATTTCCTGCAATTAAAATAACTGCCATCGTTTCTCCTATCGCGCGTCCAACACCGAGCACAATTGCTGTTAGAATTCCTGATTTGGCACTCGGAATTAAAACTTTAAAAATCGTCTGAATATTCGACGCACCAAGTGCAAGTGAACCCTCTTTATAATATTTCGGAACTGCCTTTAAAGCTGTTACAGAAATCGCAACAATCGAAGGCAATACCATAATTGAGAGCACCAAAATAACTGCAAGTAATGAATCTCCAGTCGGATGCGGACTCCACGACTCAACCATTGGCACAATAACCGCAAAGCCGAAAACTCCGTACAAAACAGATGGGATCGCTGCCAACAATTCAACAACAGGTTGCATAATTTTAGCCATCCATTTCGGCGCAACCTCTGCAATAAAGACTGCCGTTAGCACCCCGACTGGCACCCCCAATACAACTGCACCGAGCGTCGCTAAAAGTGAACCAACAATCATATAACCCACACCAAACGTCCTAAAACCTGGACGCCAATGCAATCCTGTCAAAAAATCCCAAAAATTATAAGTTCCATAAACATTGCCTGGGAGAAACGGTTGCAACCCGCGAGTAAAAATCAAAATAATAATCGCAATCACACAAACAACGGCAAAAAGCGCCGCCGATAAAAATAACCCATGGAAAAATTTTTCATAGAAAACCCGCTTGCGCGATGTAGACATTTCATCATTCATGCTAAAACCTCAATTCAAAACATCTGGAAATGGGACTGACGCAAAATAGAAAAATCAAAATCTAGAAAAGTTTAAAATGGGAAAAAATACCTATTATTACCACTTTTTTCATTAGAATGAGTTAAAGTTCTTCATTTTTGATTTTTAAAATCCTATTCTACGTCATCCCCTCCTCTTTAAATTAAATATGAACATTTTTAAAAATATGCTAGCTAATTTCAAATAAAGCATCTAGATATTTCACATCAAAAGACTGTTTGTGGGCGCGAGGGACCAATCAAACAGCCATACGCCAAAAAGAAGCAAAGCCAAAGCGCTTCACTTCAATCTAGATCCAACCTAACGTACTTCCGACCAAGTTGTAATAACCCCCATCCAGATGTCTCTAAGTTGATCAATTGTTAAATCGGTTACGTCATTTGCTGGATTCACAACAATAACAATGCCATCTTTGCAGTACATAACAACGTTAAGTCCACCTTCTAATTCTGACTCAAGAATTTCGCGTGAAGCAAATCCGATTGTGAAAGTACCTTCCCTTGCGCCAGTAATCCCAGCTCCTGAACCTGTTGAATCATAAGTAATTTCTACTTGTGGGAACCACGCTCGGAATTCTTCAATCAATGCTGATGCTGTTGCTTCAGTAGAAGTAGAACCTCCAAATGAAGATGTTCCAGTTAAATTACCATGAGCAGCCACGTCAAAGTTTGCAGCTCCATCAAAATCAACAACTGCGCCCATGTCTTCTAGAATTGTCAATCCTTCAACAGAAGTTGCAAATTCAATGAACGCACGCTCAATGTCACCTAGATTTTCTTCCATATATACAAAATTAAATGGACGAACAAGCGCATAATCGCCAGCTAACATATTCTCTGTCGTAGGTGCCACCCCACCGATATAAAGACCTCTCAATGCATCACCTTGACTAATAAATGTCGCGAATGAAATATAACCAATTGCTGCTGAACTATCCATCACCGCATTTGCTACAACTCCATTACCATCGCGGATAATTGCAGCCGCAGTCATATCATTAACGCCTTCTTCTGTGTTAACATCCACTAACTCTTCAAATGCCCCACGTGCTCCAGAGCCTTCTTCGCGACTGTTAACAGCGATTAAATCGTCACCATTTGTTTCATCAGTGGTATTGTCATCCGAACCATTACCACACGCTACTAGCACTAGAGCCAATACTAATAATAAACTTAACGCCTTAAATTTTTTCATTGATTTTATTTCCTCCTGAACGTTGTTGTGAATTACCCACTTGTATTAAGGGCAAAACATCCACATTTTAATCACATAAACAGATTATCTATTTGACTTTTAAAATAACGCTTATTTGTAAATAATTTTTCATTATCCAGTTTCAGCTCGTAAACTGCCTTAAATTTCTCATTTTTATTTGTTTTTGACGCCGTAGGCAAAACAAATGAAAAATTCAAGACTTGAGGAAGTTTAACACAATCGCTTCCACTTTTACTCTCTACTAGGCAAAGAAATTCGTAGCATACCTAGCGTCCCATCAGACTAGCAATTGTAGAAGGAAACGCACGGACTTTGGCAACAACGCAGAGTGGGAAAATTATCGCAAAGAAGTGTTATTTTAATCGTTAATTAGTATTATATCACATTAAAGTTAGGAAAAAATTAATTTTATGTTAAGATTCCGTTAATTTTATTTCAAATGGCGAGAAATTCTGACCCTTTTGATTCGGGTCTGAATTTCTCGTCTTTAAGTGCACTTTGACATACCAATATTGAGATAGGAAAAATATATCATGTCATAAAAAGAGCGACCTAGCAAAGGCCGCTTACTTCTTTTTGAAGACGCTCATGAACGCCACGATAAAAACACTGATAAATTTCGGTAATTTTATGGTATAAAATTTCATTTTAAATTTTCCCCCTTGCAGTCCACATACAAGAATATATGAGCTATGGAGCGTCAATATGACACGTCTATCATACTATACTAATTTGATTTTAAAATGTTGTTAAAACGTTACTATTTTTTATCAAATTTAGGAGACATTTTGCGTCGCGTACCTTGAGAGTACGAAAGCAGAATGGACAACATCATGGTGGAAGAAAGTGAATTTTAGTGATGTTTTAAAATCGAATTCGTATTGATTAATCATCACTTGTGATGACAAGCAGATACCCTTCATCAAAGGAGAGAAGCACCGAACCTCGTAGAGGCTCGTTGCTGACGCACAATGAGTCGTCTGTGTGCAATTCATAACCATCAAGCGGATATTTGACATCCGATATAATTAGATTTTTCACGATACCTTCTAAAGCGAAGAAGGAAACGTATTGGTGTGTTGTTAAAATACGTTTGCAGCTAGGCCGAAAGACACGTAAACGATTTTTTTCATCTTCGCTTGAGATATCAACACCACATTTAGCACAATAGAGCATTAAAGCCAGAGCGCCTTGATTGTGATCCATACGCCCACCTAATGCACAAAATAAGCGTAAGTCGGTCGCTCCCGCTGAAATGGCATAATCTACTGCCGCTTTGGCATCCGTTTCATCTTTTTCAGCATTTAGTTGGATAAATTCGCGCGACTTTTGTTTAATAAGTTGGCGGTGCTCATCTGTCACAGAGTCAAAGTCACCTATTGCAACATCTGGCAAGATACCTGCTTCAATGAGTTTAAGGGCTCCACGATCTACACCAATAACAAGGATATCATTTGCAATATACTCTGGAATCCAGCCACCAGGCGCTGCGCATACGATATAGGCAATCATTATTTCACCTCACGCAAAGCTTTGATTGCGGCAGCGCGGTCTTTAGCGCCGAAAACGCCAGTACCTGCTACAAGGACATCTACACCTGCTTCGATGCAAATTTTCGCCGTTTCCTCATTTACACCACCATCAACTTGAATAAGAAAATCCAGTCCGAGCTCTTGACGTAGTCGCACCAACTCACATACTTTATCCATTGTAAATTCGAGAAATTTTTGTCCGCCAAATCCAGGATTAACTGTCATAATCAAAATCATGTCCACTTCATGTAAAACATGTTTCAACACATCTACTGGCGTAGACGGATTTAGCACTACGCCACATTTTACATCATGACTTTTAATTAATTGAAGCGTTCTATGTAGATGAATACAAGTCTCGGCATGCACTGTAATCATATCCGCTCCAGCACTCACAAAATCTGCAATATATTGATCTGGATTTTCAATCATAAGATGTACATCAAAAATCAGGTTTGAATGCTTTTTAAGCGCTCCAATAACTGACGGTCCAAAGGTAATATTGGGAACAAAATGCCCATCCATGACATCAAGATGCAAAAAATCTGCTGTTTCAATACTTTTTACTTCACGCTCTAAGTTTGAAAAATCTGCTGCTAATAATGATGGTGCGATTTTTACTTTTGACATTAATCTCACTCCTATTTGTTCTTAGTTCTTAATCCTTAGCTTTTATCTATCTAGTTACACCTCACCGAATCACTCAAATTTCTCACCCACAAAAATAAGTCCCTACGGTGTACTGAGGTTCTTACTCAAGTTTGGTTAATAGATAAGAAAATACAAGCCAATCTAAAGAGCTCTAACACAGTATCACGCCAGTATTAGAATCTTTTTCTCTAGATTAAATATTTCTTGTCATTAACCAATGGTGAGTTAAGAGCCTGTGCTGATTTTTGTGGGTTTCAAATATTTTCGTGATTCTGAAACGCTCGGCTCCACTTTTACTTAATATCTTGGTTTTCTATCCTGAATCTCACCTAAAAATTGTAGGTAGTTTTCATAACGGGTTTTCAAGACGCTGCCCGAAGCGGCAGCGCCCTTCACTGCGCAACCTGGCTCATTAACATGTAGGCACCCTCGAAATTTACATCCATCTTGCATTTTTGCAAATTCTATGAACGCTTTACGTAAATCTGAGGCTTCAAGATCGTCTAAGTCCAAGGCGCTAAATCCTGGCGCATCGGCTATCAGGGCATCCCCTAGTTTGTGGAGCTCAACATGCCTGGTTGTATGTTTTCCTCGACCTAGTGCCTTTGATATTTCGTTAACTTCAATATTAAGACCGTCATCCATTGCGTTAAGTAAGGACGACTTCCCAACGCCAGATTGACCACAAACAACGAATGTCCGCCCTGATAAGAAATCGAGCACGTCTCGCACACCAACGCCACTCTCGGTCGAGGTTTCAAATAATTCATATCCAATGCCTTTGTAATACGCAAACAGCGCTTGTTTCGATTCGAACTCATCACTTTCAAGCAAGTCCATTTTCGTGACGACGATGACAGGCAATATGTGTTTGGTTTCAATAACTGCAAGTAGTCTGTCAAGTAATTTCACACTTAAATCGGGTTCCTTGGCTGAAAATACGACCAACGCCGCATCAACATTGGCAATCGGTGGCCGCACGAGCGAATTTTTACGCGCCATAACTTCCATGATGTACCCGCTACCGTCTGATTCCACCGTAAATTTTACCGAATCACCGACAACTGGCTTCACGTCATCTTTACGAAAAACGCCCCTTGCTCTGCACGTTATAACCTTGCTTGACTCCGAATCCTCCACATAGTAAAAACCGCTCAACGATTTCAAAATTATACCTGATTTCAAAGTTTCCACCTCCAAAACACTTACAAATGGCGGTCTTGCTCGCTTACACTGCAAGCCCGTCTTAAAGAATCTTTGTATATGGTGCCTCACCTCTGGAATCTGGAGGTGAGGTTACTACGCGCAAAGCAAAATCCAATCTGCAAAGCTCAAGAAACAGAGAATTTTTGGGGATATTTCCCCGAAATTCCTCTGCCATTTTAAGGTTCTAATCAGCTACAAAGATAGTAATGACTTGTTCATCATGCAATCTAACGCGAACACCAATTGGAGGGTTTGCTCTAAAAACTTCACCACTGCTAACCGAGGTGTTAGTTACGGTTTGAACCGTTGGTTCGTCAAAACCTGCTTCTTCAAGTGCTTCGGTCGCTGCTTCAACGGTCATTCCCATTACGTTAGGAACAACAGCATGTTCGGTTGAAAAGGTCGTTGGATTCACAACAACAATGAAAAATAAGGTTGTCAGCATGGCAAGTAGAGCTGTATAAAGGATGGCTAAGCTGATATTTAAAAGGCTTATTTTCTTCTTTTTCCGGGGCTTTTTTTCTTTCTTTTCTTCTGGTACATTGTCATCATCTAAGTTGGGCAAAATCATTGTCTTATCTAAATCCTCATCTTCTTCCTGCGTTTGACCACCAGTTACAGCACCAGGAATATGGGCGATTTCCAAATCCTCAAGTAGAGCAACTGCATTAGGGTAGCGGTTGCTTGCTTTTTTGTGTGTACATTTTTTAATAATTTTATTAAGGTTTTCGGTTAAACCTTCTTCGTTTTTGATTTCAATTGGCTTAATACTACCTTCTAAGTGTTGAAGCGCAATGTTTACAGCACCTTCGCCTTTGAACGGAACTGATCCCGTCAAAATTTCATATAAAATAATTCCAAGTGAATAAATGTCTGAGGATTCTGTTGCGATATTCCCACGTGCAAGTTCTGGTGCTAGGTAGTGAACTGATCCCATGATGGTGTTTGTTTGGGTCATCTCGGCCTCGTTACTAGATAACGCAATGCCGAAGTCTGCGATTTTAACATCTCCATCATCACCAAGCATAATGTTTTGTGATTTTAAGTCGCGGTGAATAATACCTTTTTTATGGGCATATGCAACACCTCGTGCTATTTGTTCCATTTTATCAATGGCGTCTGTTGTGCTTAGTGGAACTTTTGATTTTAGAAAATCTTTGAGTGTATTGCCTTTGATGTATTCCATTGCGATAAATGGCTGACCTTTATAGTCTCCAACTGCAAGGCTTTTTACGATATTTTCGTGGTTAAGCTGTGTGACTTGTTCGGCTTCACGTCTGAAACGCTTGATGAATTTTTCATCTTTAGAAAGTTCAAAGCGGAGCATTTTGATTGCTACTTTCTTACGTAATATTCGGTCATTTGCAAGATAGACATTGGCCATCCCACCATCGCCAATAAGCATCTTAATATCATATCGCGAGTTTACTAATTCTCCTACTATCATTTCGACGCACATCCTTCATCAAATTCACAAATACAGACGGAAATATTATCTTTGCCACCATATTCATTAGCTGTTGTAATTAATTGGGCAACTTTTTCATTCACAACAATTTTTTGGTTCATAATATCTAAAATAACTTCATCTTCTACAACACCAGTCAATCCATCGGTGCAAAGCATGATTGCATCTACACAAGCACGTTCTAGGACTACGAAGTCGAAGTTTAACGCTGGTCCTGCTCCCAATGCATTAATGATAATATTTTTTTGAGGATGAATCCTAGCTCCACGTTCAGACAGTTGTCCCTGCTCGACTAACTTACGTACAAATGTATGATCTTTTGTAATCTGACGAAGTTCACCGTAAGCTAGGAGGTATGCACGACTATCACCAACATGTGCAAAAGCTACAAAATTTGGCGCAACGATTGCTATAACAAGTGTTGTACCCATCCCTTTTTTTAAATCTTTGTCTTTAGCATAAGCCAAAATGTCAGTATTAATACTTTCCAGAACATTTTTCAACCAAATTCTTGCTTCATCACTAGATGCAAAAACTAAATTTTCTGTAAAATTTTCACCAATTCTCTCAACGGCCATCATCGATGCAATGTCCCCAGCTGCATGTCCACCCATACCATCAGCAACAACCATCAAAGCTAAATGCTCACCTTGAAACACTGCAACGGCATCTTCATTTTGTTGACGAACTTTTCCTATGTCGGTTTGGTGGAATATTTTATAGCTCATTTCTTACATCTCCCTCTCTAGTTTCAGCTCATAGATTTCCTTAAATCTCTCGTTTCCATTTCGTTAGTCTGCGATTAAAAAAATGAAAGCTTCAAGATTTAGCGGAGGTCTAGCGTATTCGTCTCGGCTTTTCCCTATCCTCAAATTTCTCGCATTCAAAAATAAATCCTTGTAGTGTGCTGATTTTTAAATGCTTCAAATATTTTTGCGATAGTGCAATTTCATGTTGATAAGCGCTCCTTATCCCCCATATTGGCATATACGGAAGTATGTAACGAATAATAATCAACACGATCTTTCACTATCACAAATATTTTCAGAATTCTGACGCACTCGGCTCCACTTTTACTCATATATCACACTTCATACGCCAAGTTCAGTTTTGCACCTATCGCAGATTAACTAATGTCTCCTATGTCGACAAGTTAATCTATGCGCAAAGCATAGGTTGAACTATATGTCGCACCTTGTACTCACAAAGTGCACCAAGTTCAGCTTTATCTACTTGCTACTGATACGCGACGCGATTAGCGCCCTCTAAAAATGTTTTCCTTATTCATTCTTTGCTCTCAATTGTCCGCAAGCAGCGTCGATATTAGCGCCAAGGCTTCTTCGTTGTGTTACATTAATGCCTGACTTTTCCAGAACCGCCTCAAATTCTTTGATGCGCTTCATATCTGGACGCCGAATGCCAAGTTCTTCGACGCGGTTAATCGGGATTAAGTTTACATGGCAATTTAGCCCTCGTAGTAAGCCTGCTAGTTGGCGCGCCTGATCGTCAGAATCATTGATTTCCTTCATTAAAGCATATTCGAAGGTAACGCGTCTATTCGTCATCTTAATGTAATTTTCTACTTCTCTCATCAAGTCCTTAATCGGATACGCCTTATTAACTTGCATGATTTTTGAACGCAGGGAATCGTTTGGTGCATGGAGACTGATAGCCAATGTCACTTGGTTGTGATCCTCGGCAAATCGACGAATTTTCGGAACAATNCCACTTGTTGAAACAGTAATATGTCGCGAGCCAATATTTAGCCCTTTATCATGATTGATAATCTTAATAAACTGCGTCAACGATTCGTAATTATCGAATGGTTCTCCGATACCCATAACCACGACATTGCCTATCCTCGCATCAACGTCTTCAATTTCCCGCTCTACATGAACAACCTGTGCCACAATTTCACCAGTAGAAAGATTACGCGTCAGTCCTTCAAGTCCCGAAGCACAAAACGAGCACCCAATCCGACACCCCACCTGTGTCGTCACACACACCGAATACCCATGCTTATGTTTCATCAAAACAGACTCAATCAAATTGCCATCTTCAAGCTTAAACAGCAACTTCATCGTACCGTCAGATGCAACTTGCTTTTTGGCAACTTCAAAGTTCGTAAACGCAAACACATTACCAATCAACTCACGTAAAGCACCTGGCACATTTTTCATCTCATCTAAACTCGAGACTTTCTTCTTGTAAAGCCAATCGAAAACCTGAGCCGCACGAAACTTCGGATGACCATTAGCCGCCACAAATTCCTCCCAATCCTCAAGATTCAAATCATAAATTGACCGCTTCTTCATAGCATTTCACTTCCAAATTTTTCTCAAATGGCGCTGACGTGCTTACACGTCGCGTCTTAAAACATTTTTCATATAACTATTGTCGATAAAATATAGAGCGTGGTTATTAAACTGTATATCCAGTAGGAAAAATCTCATCTAAATCAAGTTCAAAATCTGGTATGATACTCACCGGGATTACCTCGTCACTTAAATAGAGCTTTGAAACATATTCTCCATCTTTTAGTGTTAAGACCTCGACCACTGCATCGCGAATATCAACAATCCAATATTCAGCCACTCCTGCATTTTGATACCTTCTTCGCTTTGCAATCCTATCTTTCCCAGCAGTTGATGGAGATAAAGCTTCGATGACCAACTCAGGTGCTCCGCTACAACCTGAATCCGTCAGCTTAGAGAAATCTTTGACAATGGTGACATCGGGTTGCACAACTGTATCATCAACGCCATCGGGATCTAATCTGACATCAAATGGCGCTAGATAAATTTTTACATCTAAGCCAATAAGCTGCTTTTCAGATAATAAAACAAATTTCCAGCCACTTCCTGATGATTTCTAGAAGGCGCAGGTTCCATCACACAAAACGCGCCACCTATTAGCTCAACACGTTCACTTTCCTCAGTCATTTCCATATAATCAGCATATTTATATCTGAAATTTTTCAAAGCCTCTTTGTGCTCTTTGCTACCATAAACCACCGATACCTTTGCTTTTGACACGTGGATCACTTCCCCATATAAGAATCGCACCTATCATGCTTAACTAATGCCTCAAGTATTCGGCAAGTTAACCTATGAGTGGCATAAGTTGAACTATATGTCGCACTCCGTGCGCCAAGTTCAGCTTTATCCGCCATATATTTTCTATCAGTTCATCATCTTTAATTCATTGCGGTTTTATAATCAGCCTTTCATTTTAAACTTGCGCCCTAACCAACGAGGCAATGAAAAAGCCATCTGTCCCAAAATCCTGCGGGAACAGTTGCAACATACCTTCTTCAAAATTTCCTTCTAAACAGTCTGGTAATCTGCTCGACAATGCCACGTCCAATTCAAAATCAGGATGACCCGCTAAGAAGCTTTTCACTTGGCGATCGTTTTCCTTGCGATTCACTGTACACGTGCTGTAAACCAAACGTCCACCTGGTGCAAGAAGTGGCGCCACCTCCGCTAAAATCTGTGATTGAATTTGTATAATCGCATCAAGATTTTCGGGCTTTTTAAACAATTTTGCCTCTGGGTGGCGTCTCAAAACACCAAGTCCCGAGCAAGGAGCGTCCACTAGGATATAATCAAAACTCCCCTTCGCATAACCACTTCCCAGCTTCATCGCATCTTGCACACTTGCCCGTATATTTTTTACACCAAGGCGCTTTGCATTTTCGTTAAGTAATTCTATTTTATGTGCATGTATATCGTGTGCAATAACCTCGCCATCTACACCAATCATCTCTGCGATATGCAATGTTTTACCACCTGGTGCAGCGCAAACATCTAGCACCCTAGCACCCTGACTCGGAGCAAGTGCCTTCGCTACCAATTGCGATGCTTCGTCTTGTATATAAAACATCCCCGACGCATGTGCATCGAGCGTCGCAACACTTCCTTTTTTGACTACGAGCGCCGCGATACTCAAAGTACCTTGCTCACTATCAATGCCTTCTGCTTCAAGCAATCTTTGCAACTCATCGCGAGTAGCCTTTTTCAAGTTGGTTCTAATCACCGTTTGCGCACGTTCGTTATTTGCACGCGCCATTGCCTCTGCTCGCTCGGTTCCATACTGAGCCACCCACAGGTTAATGAGCCAATCTGGGTGGGACGTTTCCAATGCGATATTCGGAGCCTCTTCAAATGGTTTTTTCATCAAGCTCCTCAGAATCCCATTGACGAGTTTCCCATTAAAATCACCTCCGCGACGCTTGGCAATCCCGACCGCTTCATTAATCGCCGCATGACTTGGAATTTTATCGAGGTAAACGACCTGATACAACGTCATCAGTACCAACGCCCGCACCCAAGGTTTCACACGCCCTTTGAAACATGGATCGGCATAAAAATCAAGTTGGCGATAATGTGTCAACGTACCATAAACGAGCTCAGTCGCAAGTCCTTTATCCACAGCCGACAGGGAAGCACCGCGCAGAGCTCCATCCAACGCCAAATTACTGTATGCGTTATCTTTTATAACAGACACCAACACATCGAGCGCCAAATCACGAGCCGCCATGCACACACATCCTCTTCAAAAAATCTATTTGCTACCCATTATACCACATTTCTCCCCAAATCCCAATAAAAAAACCTTCCCCTAAAATGGCGAGAAATGCCAACCCGCCGCTTCGCGTCAGTTTCGCACTTCTCATCTTTCAAGCTTTGTAATTAGATGTCCACGTTGAATTAATAAACACGTCACCTAGGCTCCTAGGCAACGTGGGTAGTAACTGGAAATGGGTATTTGCTAAACAATTATCGTCATATGTTCCAGCTGGCACAATTTCTTGTTATGCGCAAGTCCGATGAGCAATATTTCACCCGTTAATTCGGTGTAGTATTTTTTGTCTTTGATTTGCTGCAACGCTTCGTATTTGAGCTTTTCAACGTTCTCAACTTGTTTGAATTCAATGATGATGTTTTTTTTGACTTCAAAATCAGATCGCTCTGCCGTAGCCAGATTTAATGTTACCAGAAGTGCGCCTAAAAATGTTATTATACTAAGTATTTTCTAGGTATGAAGGCTCCTTCTCCGTTATGTTCATTTCATCATATTTTTCCAATTCTGAAAATTTAATGAAAACGTTGTATCGGTTGTAAGCCTAGGAGACACCCCTATCCTGCGCCACTTGACTGGTTTTTAGAATGTTTTTGTCATTAGGATGTGTGGGATTCCGTCTTCGGTAAATTCGTCGGAGGCGGTTTGGTAGTTGAGTTTTTTGTAGAATTCTTCGGCGTGGGTTTGCCCGTGTAATTTGACTTGGGATATACCTTTCGCCTTGGCAATTTCTTCGAGTTTGTTGATGATTATTTTCCCAAGACCATCTTGGCGGTAGGGTTTTAAGATGCAAATTCTTTCTAATTTGCCAGCGCCGTTCACGATTCGTAGTCTGCCTGTTCCAACTGGTTGTTCATTGTAATGTGCCAGAATGTGCTGGCAAGATTCACCCAGTGTATCAAATTCGTCAAATTCATCTGCTAGAGGGACGTTTTGTTCTTCGACGAAAACTTTTTGTCTGATGTCGAGGGCTTTTTTTAGGTCGGCATCCGTTTTTATGATTTTTGCATTCACACTTTTTCACTCCTTCCTGGGTCAATTTGTTTGATCAGCGCCAATATTTTCCTGGTTTGCACTTCGTCTTGTTTCAATTTGGCTACAAGTTCGTCGATGTTGGCAAATTTTTGTTCACCTCGAATGCGCTGGACAAATTCTAGGCGGACTTCTTTCTCGTAAATGTCTGTGTTGAAATCGAAGATATGCGTCTCGATTGAAAGCCTTTGGGTTGCGTTGAATGTTGGATTGTGTCCAATGTTCGTCATGCTGACATGAATCTTTCCATCAACATAGATCAATGTTGCGTACACACCTGATGCTGGGATAATGTAGTCATCGCTTGGCTGAATATTGGCTGTTGCAAATCCAATCGTACGTCCAAGTTGCTTTCCATATCCAATAGTCCCGCTAATTGAATATTGACGGCCAAGCATTTTCACTACTGCATCCGCCTCTCCTTTTGCCAAATATTCACGTAGCACAGTCGAAGAAATTTTCATCTTATCCACCACTTGCTTTTCTAAGACGCTTACATGGAAATTTTTCGTATATCGTTGCAAGGCAAAAACGTCTCCTGCTCCTCCTACTCCAAAACGAAAGTCAAATCCAACGGAAATAAATGCTACGTCGAGCGCCACAAGGTAATTCTGAATAAATTCCTCAGCACTCGTTTTGATTAGTTTTTCGTCAAATGGCAGAATGAGTACGTTATCTACACCTAACTCCTTTAACAGTTTGATTTTTTCTGTCATTGGTGTCAAAAATTCTCGCTTTAACCCTCTGAATACTTGTTTTGGAGAACGATCAAATGTTATCACCAGGTTTTCGATGCTCGCCCCTTTTGCATATCCAACTGCCTTTTTAATGACTGCTTGATGCCCAAGATGCACGCCGTCAAAAAAACCGAGCGCCACTCCAAATGGTCCTTTTAAATCTTGAAAATTGTGTGAATGTATAATTTTCAATTTGAAAACTCCTTTTAGAATAATGATAGTTGGTCTGTGCGAAAGCCAGCTTTTTGGTAGTCTTGGGTGATGTCGGCCATTTTGTAGAGGAGACCCAGGTGTTCGCATTCTGCTGCAAATATTTTGTAGAGTTTCTTGGCGTGTGGGCTGTTTGCTTGGTGCCGCTTTCCATATTCGGCGATGTAGCGTTCTTTTATTCCAGGGAATTCTTTGTCTAGTTTGTCGTAGAAGTATTCGCGTTGGCCATCGCGCAAAGTCACACCCATGTCCCCATATACGTATTTGGCGCCTGCCGCTTTTGCTTGGTGTACGATGCTTAAAATATTCTCCTCGGTATCATTGATAAAGGGCAAAATCGGCATCACTAGGACACCGCAGTACACGCCCGCCTCAGACAACGATCGGATTGCTTGAAACCGTTCGCTACTCGGCGCTGAATGCCGCTCAATTTTGCGCGCCAACACGTCATCCGCCGTTGTGATTGTCATCGATACCGTCATTGGCGCATACCTCTGAATATCCTGCAATACATCAATGTCCCGTGTCACGAGCGGACTCTTTGTCGCCACAGCAACCCCGAATTTAAAGGCGTTGATGAGCTCCAAGCTGTTACGCATCAACTTCAACCCAGCTTCCACTGGCGTATAAGGATCCGACATCGCACCCGTATGAATCACCCCACGCTTTGTCTTACTGCGCAAGTTATCCCGAATAATCCGTAACGCATCTTGCTTGGCATACACCTGGTCAAAATTCTCCACCCGATAACAATCACTCCGACTATCACAATAAATACACCCAAAAACGCACCCACGATAAATATTCATCCCATAATCAGTCCCAAACCACCAATTATTCTTCGTGCGCGTGACAATCGTTTTCGCTGAAATATATTCCATTGGCTATCAACCCTTTCAACAAGTCTGTCGATGTCATAAATGATACCATTTTTTTCAAAAATAAGAAAGTCTCGTAAAATCAAAATCAGTCAAAATGCGAAGGACGCTCGCTATCTACCGATAGCTAAGCGCCCTTCGTCCTGAAACATGGCTTTGTACTTAGATGAAAATCAGATTATCAATGCGGATTTTCAACACCCGACCAATCTATTGGAAGATTTTTAATCAATATTTTCATCAAAATTTGAGAACCAATAATAGAACCTGCTGACTATTTATAATTTCACGAAATCCTTGAAACGCAGGCAGAAGCGTAGCGCTGTCCTACTCCATTTGAGGGGTTCAACATTCACAACAAACCACGCACCGACCGATACATCTCGCCATCAAACTCATAAATCGCCAGGCAAGCACCAGCCGCATCAAAAATAGCAAACGGCCCATCCTTCATAGCAGGTTTCACTTGATAATCCCTGAGCTTTACTCCATTTTTTACAAAGCCACAAATGGCCTCAGTTACGGTAACCGCTGGAAATCCTTCCAGCGCTTCCTCCACCGAGGTCAAAACCAATTTTGAATCCGTTATTGCCTGTTCTAGTTCGTCAAAGCCAATACAACTGGCGATGTCAAAATGACCCGACGCTACCCGCGTCAAATTCGACATATGAGCTGGATAGCCAAGCATCTCACCAATTGTCACTGCAAGCGTCCGTACAAATGTCCCTTTGCTTGCCTTAACACGGAAGCTAAATTTGACGAGTCCCGCTTCAGTTTGAACGATTTCGGATGTGAGTTCCAGCTCATGAATCGTAATATCTCGCGCCTGGCGCTCCACAGCGATACCCGCTCGTGCATATTCATATAGCTTTTTACCGCCCACCTTCACTGCCGAAAACATCGGCGGAGTCTGCTGATGTTTTCCGATGAGACGTCGCAAGACGTCACCCACGACGAGGTCACTAGGGATTGTATCGACGCTCTTTTGCTCCACGATTTCGCCACTCGCGTCTTCGGTCGTCGTTGAATAGCCAAGTGTGACCTCGCCTTCATAAGTTTTCGTTTCTGCCGTTAGGAACTGACTCAGCTTCGTCGCACGCCCGACGCAAATCGGTAGAACGCCATCTACATCGGGGTCGAGTGTACCTGTGTGTCCAACTTTCTTCATGCCCAAAATCCGACGCACTTTGTTCACGCAATCGTGAGACGTCATGCCCTGCGGCTTGTTTAGTAGCAATACACCTTCTAAATTCATCTTTCTACACACTCTCAAGCATCATATTTATTTTTTCTTTAAGCCATCTACATTGATTTTCCTATTCACGCATCGCTTCTCGATAAAGTAATATTTTAATTACTTCAATTTTGAGATTTTAGGTCGAAACAATTTGTCAAAAAGAATTTGATTACGCTTCTTGGCATCCTCAATAATTTTATTATTATTGCCCAAATCTTCAATAGATTGGATGGCGTTTACAATTGTTTCAAACAGTGGCCACAGAGCTTTAGTTTTAGATAGGGGCTGACGCAGAATAGAAAAATCAAAATCCAAAAGGGTCTAAAACGGGAAAAGTATGCCCATTATGATCATTTTGCATGAAANNAAGTCAAATTTCTC
>JGI990J12352_1000093_pt1 | contig 19256 bp, 12 predicted proteins | sample Intmic4MA4BA4MSA_FD_12352 | JGI IMG/M metagenome (IMG submission 12352) | reverse complement strand
TTTATCACCCTCACTGCTAGCGATATCGCATCCTAGCTCTACCGCAATTTTATCGGCAGAAAAAACATTTTGCGAAACCGCCTCGCCATTTCCTGTTGATACATATGCATACGCACAATTAAGACGTTTAGATGCAACAGAAATTTTTTGTTTACGTTGCTTAAACGAATCAATCAGTGCAGAAGAACTTGCAAGGTTAAAAACAAGGTCTGCCCCGCCTGCAACATGTGCTTGCGCCTTAGGAACAATGTGGTCAAAATCTTCGCCAAATACGATAGAAAAATTAAAATCAAATCCGTCAGAAACTGAAAAAATCGTGTTAGGGTTAAGGGGATATTCTTGACCTAAAAGTGTTACTGTTTGTACTTCTTTGCTAGATTCGGGCACAATCGCTTGCACAACACCTTCTGCCACTACCACGGCAACGTTTTGGAAACTATCGTCCACTTTAAGCGGCAAACCTAAAACAATGGCGGTATCGATGGTTTTAGAAAAAGCGATAAGGTTTGATAGTGTTGTTATTGCGCCCTCTAGCAACTGACTATACTTTGCCATACTGCCTAGCGTTGCACCTGTTAAAGCGAGTTGCCCAAAAACTGCCACTTCCGCTTTTTGTTTATGCGCCAATTTTAAAAGACGTTTTATCTCAACTAAATTTTTATCGGGTGCGCCCGGCACAAGCGGCGGCGTACACATTGCAATTTTTATAAATCCGTGTTTCATGGTTTAGGATACTCCTTAAGAATGCAAAATTACTTTATTATATAGAATAAGGGCTAATTTTAGAGGGTTAAATTTTTGTGGAAATTCACCAAACCTAGCTACTAAAAATCGTTACATTATAGCAATATTACAAAGGCTATTGCCGTATAGGACGCACTTGGGGCAACAAAGATAAAATCAAAGACGCTCAATAGGGTTTTACAAACTGCTTATAAGTTAAAGCCCTTAGCATAGTATAGCCGTTTTAGTTACTTTTAATAATAAGCGCTAGCTAACAAGCCGTCCTAATAATAGTATAACTTATGGTGCAAAAAAACTCAAGTACATTTTGATGGCTAAATCTTCGCAGGTAATCATACCGCACTTACAACTAAAGTTGTCACGAAAAGTTAAAGCCTCCCTATTTTTTATTCTTTATAACGTTTAAGGTTGTTGCCTATTTAGTAACAACGTTGACTTTGGTAAATTATATTGCATTGCTAAAAACAACAACGTTTTATTCTGCCGATTTAAGCATTGCTAAAAGGGTATTATAAAGCTCTGTTTTGTTTTGTATCTCTTGCTGTAAAAATAACTCATCTGCTTTTATCGCTTGATGGATAAGCATGCCTAACCCATCGACAACGTGTTTGACGCCTGCGACTTTTGCGCATTTTAAAAATTCTGTTTCAAAATATATGGTGTCGTAAACGAGTGTAGTTTTAGATAGATTAACCCCGTCACCGATATTTTCGCCTTTGTTTAAGCCATACGATGTACAATTTACAATAACGTCAAAATGCCCATCTGTACCGTTTACGGCACGGCATTTATGCCGCTCTGCTAAATTTTGCGCCGTTAGATTTGTCCGATTATATAGGCTTACGTTTGCACCCAAATCCATCAATGCAGGTACAACCACTTCGGCAACACCGCCCGCACCTAACACAAGCGTATGCGCATTGTTTATATCTGCAATACTTTGTATATGCGTTTTAAAACCGTGATAATCCGTGTTATAAGCTATGCGTTTTTTGTTTTGCGCAACCACAGTATTGACGGCATCAAACCTACAATCTGCTAGGGTATCTACATACTGCATGATACGTTTTTTGTACGGTTTAGTTACATTAAAACCATCGAATGCTAAAACTAAAGGTATTTGTACGTCAAAATTTGCCTTATCTATAGAGATAAGACGGTAGTCTGCTTCTATACCTAGGTGTTTAAACACCGCCGCATGAATTGCAGGAGATTTAGAGTACGTGATATTTTCACCTAATAATGCAAAGTGTTTCATCATAATTGTAAAATTGTTATTCTTCAAACATTTTAAAGAAGTCGGGATAACTCACCGCCGCACAATCTGCGCCCGTAATGGTTGCACCGAGTTCGCTTAGTGCGGCTGCGATAGCCATACTCATAGCTATGCGATGGTCACCGTGCGAATCAATCAGCGCACCGCCAGGCAAATACCCTGTGCCTTTGATAATCATGCCGTCGGGGGTTGCCTCGATATCTGCACCCAACTTTTGCAATGCACCCACCACCGTATCTATTCGATTAGACTCTTTATATTTAAGTTCTTCCGCACCGCTTATTACACTTTCGCCCTCAATAAAGCACGCAAGCACCGCCAAGATAGGAATTTCGTCTATCAATAACGGCACCAACTCTTTGGTGATGTTAAAAGGCTTTAGGGGAGCATATTCTAATTTTATATCTGCACAAGGCTCAAATTCTTCACGGCGGTTGGCAATTGTATATTGTGCGCCACATTGTGTTAGCACCGCCAAAATTCCGCTTCGGGTAGGGTTAATACCCACATCAGATACCGTAACTTGCCCGCCTTTCATGGCGGCGGCCATTACAAGCGGATACGCTGCAGACGATATATCGCCCACTACATAGGTATCGCACGGCCTTACCCTAGAAGCCGCAACACGTACGCTGTTGCCTTTTTCAGCAACTTTAACGCCGTAATAGCGCAAAAGACGCTCGGTGTGATCACGGCTTTTAAGAGGCTCGGTATAAGTAGTATAGCCACTAGCGTTAAGCCCTGCCAATAGTACCGCAGATTTCACTTGCGCACTAGCAATTAGGCTGTTGTAATGAATCCCCGACAACGCCGTACCCTCTATGGCAAGAGGGGCTTTCTGTTCTTCGGTGGTGGTAGCAATGCGTGCGCCCATAAGCGTCAACGGCTCTATTACACGTTTCATAGGACGGCGTCTGATAGAATCGTCGCCATCTAATACAAAACGCTTGCCCGAAACGCTTGCTACAATGCCGCTTAATAAGCGCATAGCCGTGCCCGAATTGCCTACATAAAGTTCGGTAGATTTAAAAGGTGCGCCTTGCATTACAATACTGCGGCTTGTAGAATCTACCTCAACCGATGCACCCAATGCAATCGCACATTCTATACTAGAAATACAATCTTCGCCCAATAGCGCATTATGAATTTTGATGCGTTGCTCACCCAATGCGCCAAACAATACCGCACGTTGTGTGATACTTTTGTCTGCAGGTGCCGTTAAAGTTTTATTAAATTTTTTAAGAGGTTTTACAATATAATCCATTAGGGGATTTCTCCTTGGGTATTCTTTAAATATTTGTGCGGGTCGCAGAGGNCTGNGACCCCTACGGGCGGGAGGGGCTATGCTTAGTTTTGGTTGTTAAACAAACACGTTTGCCCAAAAGTATTTTTAAGTATTGCCGTTGATTTGCTTAAAAGCGGCTACCAATCCACTTTTAAATTCTTCACCGCTAAAAAACATTTCTTTATAAGTATCGGGTTTTAATACCGCCATTACAGAAATTTGAGCGTCTTTATTTTTTTTATCGCTAAAAGCTGCCTTTAACGAATCTTCTACATTAAATTCGGTTTTGCTGTCACCCAACGCATTTTTAATAAGACGCTCACTCTCTACAAAAAACGTGGGGTCTATAACGTCACCAAACATACGATTTTCTACACGCATACCATGCAAAATATATTCGCCATGGCTAAGTTTACCTCGGTCAGCGGTTTCAAACGCATGCCCTGCCGTATGCCCATAGTTTAAAATTTTACGCAAACCCGTGGTCTCTTTGGGGTCTTTGGTTACAACCTTATCCTTAAACTGCGCACAAGCCCTAACCAACTTCTCTAATGTTTTTTCGCACTTTTTATAAATTTGTGCTTCCGACTTCACAAAAAAATCAAAAACACTTTCGCTTAAACATGCCGTTTTAATCGCCTCGCCAATACCGCACATAAATTCTCTATCGGGCAAGGTTTTAATAAAATGGGTAGATAGATATACCTCTTGCGGAAAATGAAACGCCCCAATCATGTTTTTAATATGGTTAAGATTAACGCCCGTTTTTCCGCCCACACTGCTATCGCAAAGAGCAAGTAGCGTAGTAGGAACCAACTGCCACGCTATCCCTCGCATATACATACTAGCAGCAAAACCCGTAATATCGCCCACAACGCCACCGCCTACCGCAACCAACACAGAGTGCCTATCTGCACCGCTTGTTGCCAAAAAAGCGCATACGCTTGCTACCGTATCTATATTTTTATTAGACTCGCCAGGGGTTAACACCACCGTGCGTGCGGGCTCAAAAAGCTCTGGGTATAAACTTGCGACGTTTTCGTCCGTTACCGCAAACGTGTTTTTCTGAAACAATATTTTTTGAATATCGCTGGTTAAATTGGTGCCAAATATCATAATGCAACCTCCCTTTTTTGCTTCATACGTTGTACAACCTCTGCCATGTGGTCGCCGCCTAAAGTGCTACTAATGGCTTGCGCTAGGGCAAACTGCAACACATGTTGCGCCACCACCGCCGCCGCTTCTATCGCACAAGCGTCGCCACGCTCTCTGGCAGAAGGTGCAGATTTTTTAGTAGCAATGTCTACAGAATCTATGCCTTTAGGTACGCTAGGAATCGGCTTACATACAATCGTGATGCTAATCTCTTCGCTGTTAGAAATACCGCCCTCTATGCCACCTGCGTTGTTGGTTTTACGCACGATTTTGCCACACTTATCCATATACATCGCATCATGCACTTCAGACCCAAAACATGTGGCATAGGCTTCTACATTACCAAACGATACGCTTTTAACGCTTTGTATGGCGGCTAAATGGCTAGAAAGGGTAAACTCTAGCCTTTTATCAGAAGCAATATGGCTGCCTATACCGTAAGGCATGCCCTTTACGCTAAGTGCAATTTTGCCACCCAATGTATCGCCTTCAGCCAACGCTTTTTCTATCTTTTTATCGATTTTATCCTGAGCATTTTCGCCGCCAATACTTAGCACTTTAGAAGAAACTTGCACCCCTAATGCCGCCAGATATTGGGCACAAATTGCCCCCACTACCACTTGGGTTGCCGTGCCTCTTGCGCTTGCACGCTCTANAATATTGCGGGCATCGGTTTGCGCATATTTTATGCAACCTGCTAAATCGGCATGCCCTGGACGCACGGCGGTAAGTTTTGCCTTATCCGTTTGCGTGGCGTGTGCGCCCATAATATCTTGCCAGTTTTGATAATCTTTATTATGCACCAAAAAACCAATCGGCGCACCTGTGGTAACCCCACCCCGTACTCCCGCAATAAATTCTGCTTTGTCGGTTTCTATTAGCATTCTACCGCCCCTGCCTTTGCCTTGCTGACGTGCAAAAAGGGCAGCATCTATCGCCGCTAAATCTAAATTAAGATTGGCAGGAATTCCTTCTAAAATTCCCATAAGGGCTTTTCCGTGGCTTTCGCCAGCAGTCATGTAGCTAAGCATTGTGTACACTCCTATAAGATATAGCATACTATATTCTATACGAAATGTCAATCTCTTTTTGCAACTAAAAATTCTTAAAAAAAATTTTTTAGCCCTGTAAATTGTTTGACAATACTTTTTTGCTTTGACATACTAATTGAGGTTGTTGTTTATGCACAATAACACTTCGGTAGGTGAGGCTACTGAAAGGATACGGGTTGCTGCCGTTTACTTGTGGAGACATAAGTAGTTTGGTTTGAACAGGTTTGGTCGAAATTCAAGGCTTAACATAACGCAACTTCATCGCCTTTCAAAGCTAAAGCTTGATACGATGACGCTATAGAGATTTTTGGCAGGCTTATGCTGCCCCTGTATCCCTTGTCATCGTTTTGACGAGGGTTTTTTATTAGACTTGTAGTAACCTAGTATAACCCAGTAAAGTGTACATTTTTTCACAAAAAAGAGTCCTTTATTGGCACACTACACATTAGAATACAAGCCTATGTGCTATGTATATAACCACCACTAAACGCAAGGAGGCATATCGTAATTGGACCCAGATAGTAATAGTAGAAAGATGATGGACACAAGTTGCAATGCATATTGCCCTCTTGCGGCTTGTGTCCCTCCCCCCAGTAAAATATTCTTATAGAAAAAGGAGCACACAGTATCATGACTGAAAACGTAACTGAAATTAAAACTGTAAACATTGACCTAGACGCCATTAAAAATGCCGTGCTAGAATATCTTGAAAACAAAGATGTAAAAAGCTTAAAAGCCTATTTGCATGATATCGACAATATAGAAATTATGTATATTATGTCTAACCTAAGCCGTAAAGAAAAAGGCATTGTGTTTAGGTTACTTAACAAAGATAGCGCATTGTATATCTTTGAACAACTAGGTACAGACCTACAAAAAGAGCTACTAGAAAGCTTTGCCAACGAGTATACCATAGAGCTTATTGAAGAGTTAGACCCCGATGACAGGGTAGAATTGTTAGACGAAATGCCCGCAGCGGTAGCCAAACGTCTTATCAATGCCCTATCGCCCGAAGAGCGTGAAATTACCAATACGCTTATGGGCTATAAACCCGAAACGGCTGGACGCTTAATGACACCTAAGTTTATCACCTTGCGCCGCAACATGACGGCAGGCGAGGCATTAAGTAAAGTGCGCCGTCAAGCCAAAGAAGATAAAGAAACTGTTTATACACTTTACGTAACCGACGATACTAAAAAAATCGAAGGTGTGGTTACCCTAAAATATTTGCTTGCCGCGGACGATGCTGATACAATAGAAAACATCATGGCGGATAGTATTATTAGTGTTTCTACCGATACCAAACAAGAAAAAACCGCAAACATGTTAAAAGAATTTGACCTTTTAGCCATACCAGTGGTAGATAAAGAAAACCGCATTGTAGGTATTGTAACAGTAGACGATGCGATTGACGTGCTAGAAGACGAGGCAACTAAAGACATGTACTCTCAAGCGGGTCTTGCCAACATTAAAAGCAAAGAAAAAAGCAACAGCGAAGTACTGGTACGAGGCAGCCTGTTTGCAGTTTGGAAAGTACGTCTTCCGTTTTTGCTACTTGCACTTGTGGGCGGTATAGCGGCTGCAATACTCATGGGCGGCTTTGAGGATATACTATACGAAATTGTATTGGTGGCTTTCTTTGTGCCTCTTATCATGGATATGGGCGGTAGCGTAGGCACACAATCTACTACTGTATTTGCACGGGGCTTAGCACTAGGCGATATAGACACCAAACGCTTTGGCAAACACCTTGCCAGAGAAGCAGGAATTGGTTTAAGCATTGGTGTGATTGCAGGCATATTAGGCGGTTTGGTTGCAGGCATTTGGGGTCACTTTGGAAGCTACGACCCTGGCATGTGGAGATTAGGATTTGCCGTAGGCTTAGCACTTATGATTACCACCACCATTGCTGCCACTGTGGGCTTTTTAGTACCGTTTTTATTAACAAAAATGAAGCTAGACCAAGTAGCAGGCGCAGCACCTATTATTACCACCATTAAAGATTTAACAGGACTATTAACTTACTTCTTATTTGTAATGCTATTTTTAAACGCTTTTTTATAAAAACAAAGGGTAAAAAAATTGATAGTAAAAATCAAACAATAAAAAAAGGCTGCATGCCAAAAAAACCGTCACTAAATCGTGGCGGTTTTTTTGGCTAAACCCATTTAAAAGATTAAAAATTAATGATATTAACATCGCCACTAAAAAAGATATTCAAGGGGCATATTTGTTAGATTTCCCCTTTCCCACATGGTGTGTGGGTGGTTCTAAGTACTAATGATTACTTCTAGCTATAGGATAATGTGACCCGCACAGGATTGTTGCATCAACCACAATTAAGTTTTGACTTCACACCGTAAAAGGCACATTGCCGTGCGAATCGTAATTAAACATGTAAATTAAAACCCATTACTATCATAAGTATAAATTTATGCCTGCTAATCATAAACTCTACAATCGCCCATACTTGAATTTCATATATGATATAAGGGGCGCACGAAAGTGCGCCCCTTATGAGGGATTCTATAAAAAAGTGTTTTGGGGTTAAATTTTTGTGACGATTTTATTTACAGATAGCAGTTATTTATCACGAAAATATAGTATCGGCAAGGGTTTTAATATTATTAAGCCTTTATGCAAGTGCCACCAAAGAACCTGTAAATCTATTGCCCATTATATTATCAGCAGTCCACACTAAGGGCGCAACCGTATAAAGACCCACAAAAGTTTGCAGTTGCAAAATGCCTGCTATATAATAGCCAATAACACCTGTAACATCATTGCGACCAAAATTGGTAGGGTCTACTGTAGGAAGAAGCTGAGGCAGGATAGCTATATCGGATTCCCCTGTAATAACGCCTGCATAAGTAGTATTAGGGACGTTTATCCTTATGCAGGCATCTTGCACTATGTTGGCAAAAACAAAGCCCTCACCTGCAACGCCTACCAATACACCTACCATTACGGTAACGTCTGCACAATAGATATCAGAGATTGAAACCTCAAAGTCTTGTAGCGTAATGGCTGCAAGCCTAGCACCACTTTCTAATCGTGCAAACAACCCTACATCATAAGTGTCATAAGCACTTTTTACACCTTGATTTATAATAAGGTTGCTTATCATAGGATTGTTAGATTTCACATACATCGCCATATTTAGAGAACCAACCCCTTGCCAATCAGATGTACCGGCCGCCTCTAAAAAACTCGCACCCGCAAATGCACCACTAAAACCATTGGGTGCAAGTGGACTAAACGAGTTAATGCTGGTATTGGCTAAATTTAACCCATTAAACGCACCTACATCTTGTAAATCTAAATCGTTAACCAATGCAAACTCTCTATTGGGGTAGCGGTTTACCATCAACAATGTTTCGTAACAGGTGACCCTAAAGGGCACCGCATTTGTGCCATTACCCTGTATATAAACCGCCCTAATGGTAAAGCTTTGATTGGAAATTCCTAAAAACTCAAAGCCACTTTGATTGCTTAACGCTGCCACCATAACAAATAAAGCATCTAACTCTGCCTCGTTTACGATGATTTCGTATTGATTATCACCCCATCTAATTGCCCAGTGTGCAAAAGCATTACCTTCATCTGCACCAAGTGCGTTGTGTGCTGCAAGCAACCACGGAAGTGTAAGCACACCGTTGCGTAAACTTGCAGTTGCATAGGTACCGCCTGCATTCTCTAAAGTGCCTACTGTGTCAAAAGCAGACAGAGCAATATCTTCGTCTAACATGCCGTGCGCATTTACCTGTACGGTAATGTTTACGTAGCGGTTAAAGCTAGCATTAATCACAAGATTGGGTGTTACAACAAATGTTCGGCTATACGGGTTTGGTATACCATTAAACGTTTGCATGTCACCCTGCCAACCTGCAAAATAATACAAGTCACTCTCGGGCGGTGTTAATGTAACCACAATTGTTACACCTAGCACTAGCGGTGTAGTATACCAATCTATACTAGTGTCTCCTAACTTTACACTAGCAATTTCCCCTATGCCTCCTGTTAAAGAAATAGTTACAAATGTGGTAACTACAACTTCTTCAAATACNGCNCTTAATTGCGTATCGGCAGTTAGGTTGGTAAGACGAATTGTAGGTTGTGTGCTGTACACTGCAAGATTGTTATCACGCCACCAGCCTAAAAAAACAAAGCCATTAGCCGCTAGTGCCGTAACCGAATCACTACTGTTGCCGTACGCAATAGTTTGCGGTACTGTACCCGCCAAACTACCCACGTTAACATTGTTGGTATCAGAATAACCCTCTCGCAATTGCAATAAAAATGTTAAAGTAAACACGGGTAGCGGAGGAGGAATCTCCGTAAAAATCGCAGTTATAATTTTCTCAAACCCTACATGATTAGAGGCAATATCCACTGTGATGGCTAAGGTTTGCGCCCCGTTAGACCAACCTGCAAAACTATATCCTGCAAGGGCAACAGCCGTTACTTGTGATGTACTAGCGCCCCTAGCCACAGTTTGTACAGCTACACCGCTTGCAATAGCACCACCCACTGTGGTAGTAAAAGTTACCGTTACATAATAACGCTGAAAAATGGCAGTAACCACAACATCTTGCGTAACGTTACTTAGGGTAAGTATAGGGTTGTTAGACGTGCCACCTGCCCATTCCCAACGCACAAAACGATACCCCATGTTAGGCGTTGCCGTAACCGAAACCGAATCGCCACCGTGCAATACCTGTTGAGAGGCTGTACCCAAAACGCTACCGCCGTTATCTGCTATAAACATAGCTGTATGCGAGATACGCACAAAAACGGCGATAATTTCTAAATTTTGCGTTACATTTTCTGCCCTAAAGCTTAACGCAGTGGATTTTATTGTGCCATTAATTTGCCAACCTACCCATGCAAAACCATTGCCCACTATAGCAGCAACAAACTCTGTATGCGTACCTATTGCAACCGTTTGCGAAAGATTACCGCCCGAAAGCGAACCTGCTTGGTTATACACTACTAAATTGTTACCTACTTGCTCTCGCACAATAAAGGTAACGGCAAAAGTTTGGGGCGCAGGAATCGGCTGAAATACTGCCGTGACATATTTGCGCTGAGGCACTATATTAGTAATACTACTTACAAACTGTGCATTTGTATCGTAACCGCCTGCCCACTCCCAGCGCACAAACTGGTAACCGTTGGCGGCAACTGCCAATACCAACGTATTGGCTTCACCGTTTAATACCGTTAACTCTCCGCTTGCATCTACACCGTAAATTGTGCCACGGTTTGCAACATTAGGCGTAAATATCATCGTATGGGGCTCAGGCTCGTAGGGTATTACTTCTTCATCAAATGGCACAAATACTGCGATAATTTCTAGAGTAAGCTGTTGCCCATCTGTGGAAGTAGGGGTATACGCAAACCTTGGGTCAGAACTAGGCGATCCACTCCATTCCCAGTGACTAAACTTAAAATAAGGCAAGTTAGCAAGTGCCACCACTTGCACGCTAGTCGTACCGTCCACAACCTGCAACTCTCCATTTGCATCTACATTGCTAAAAGTACCCCTATTGGCATAATTGGCTGTAAACCTTAACGTGTGTGTTAAAGGAACTGGAGGAGGAATAGGCTGAAAATTGGCTAAAATAACTTTTTCTGTGTACAAAGAATCTGATGCTACGGGCACTACAATTGCATTATTGTCAATATCAAAAGTTAACCCTATCACACTGCCATTTCTTGTCCAGTTGATAAATTGAAAACCTGCATAAGGTACCGCAGTAACGGCCGTGGTGCTTTGCCCACGCACAACGTTTTGTACACGCTCACCTACAATAGAACCATTTTGCACCGCTTCAAAAATTACTTTTACGGTTTGGGTTCCAGGCACATAACTGCCATCGTTAGGCACAAAATATGCGGTTAAAGTTGTATCTTGTGTAACGTTTAACGCCTGCCTATTTGCATACTTAACACCATCACACCATTGATAAAAAACATAGCCCTGTCTAGATTGTACGCTTACCATGTCACTGTTTCTACCTGCTTCTACGTTTTGCGTTGCGCCAGAAACAACAATGCCTCTTGTAGAATCACTTACCACAAACTCTACCGTAAAGGTAGTCGGGTTGGTCTCTTGCCTTGAAAACAAAAACCTAAACGCACCGCCCATAAAGTCGGCATTGTCTTGCATAATCGCCACGGTAGAAAGTGCACCGTACGCCAACACAAAAAAACTTACTACTAATAAAACAATACTTGCAACTTTAAAACGCCCACTGCCGCCACCCGATTTTTTTGTAGCTTGGGGCTTAACTGCTTTGGGGCTAACAGGCTGTTTAAATTCTGTTATTTTAGCCTTAGTTAAAACGGCTTCTTCTTTTTGTTGCGACAACTCGCCCACAAGCGTTTCTTCTGCTTGTGCTAGCTCTACAGTTAATATTTCGGCATGGTTTGGTTGCACTGCATCTACAGTAGCGGTTACCGTATCATAGATATCTTGCGGAATACTTTGGTAAATTCCTGCCGCCTGCACCGCCGCATTGGCTGCATTATAATGCGAATCGCTTACCTCTGCATTAGGGGCAAGCGCAGTTACAGCTTGTTGCACTGCCGCTTTACAAACATACACACCCGAAAAAACAGACGCTTTACTTAAGCGCACTTTTCGTTTGGGTGCAGGCAGAGAGGCGATATGCCCTTGCGCTTTATTGGGCGCATCTAACAAATGCCCCTCTTGCGCACTGGCGGCCAATTTAAGCTGCAGTGGCTCTATAGAATAATCTATTATTTTACTAAACGAAGCATCTGCTATATCTGACATGCCCATCAAGTGCGTATCAGGTGCCATACTACTGTAAACTACTTCTTGCTCTACAAAAATAGGGGCATCGACAGACTTTGGCACCGTGTCGGCAACGCTTGATTTTGTAGTATCCGTTTTTGCCTCTGTCGCTTTTTTAGACTTTGTCGACTTTGCGGTTGTTTTAACTTTGGCGGTATTGTCTTTGGCTTTAGTGGTATTATCTTTGGTTTTAGAAGTTTTGGTAGCGGATGATTTTGTGGCATTTTTATCTATTGCCGCCACTTCACCCGTTTGGGTTTTATCAGACGTTACCTTAGGCTTAGGACTCGCTTTGGCTTTGGTAGATGTAGCTTTAGCGGACGTAGTTTTGGTTTTTTTGGCAACTGTTGTAGTTTTAGTCGTTGCATCTGCATCGCCAGCTTCCGCTGCTGCTTTCGCTTTTTTAGCCTTGGCTTTTCTTGCCCTAATTAACTTTTTAATTTTGGCATCTACTAAAGCAATATGTGCCTCTAATTCGTCACGTTGCTGCGCATCTTCTAAAGCAAGCTTACGCTCTAACGCAGCAAGTTCTGTCTCTAAAATTTCTTGCTGCAAGGCATCATGTTCTTCATTTACATACGAATATTCTATTGTACTGGGGTTTACTTCAATGATTTTTGCTTGAGTGGTAGACTTAGTTTTAACAGAAGTTTTAGTGCCCGTGGCAGTTTTCCCTTCCGCTTTTAATGCCGCCTTTTTTGCCATGGCTACTTTATAATCGTATCTGTTATCTGCATCAAAAGCAAAATGTGCATCATCATGCGCTGCTCTTTTAACAGGGTCAGATAACACTTCGTAAATTTCATTTACTTTCTTTAACTTACTTTCGGCCTTTGGGTCTTTAGAAGTATCAGGATGATATTTTTTAACAAAGTTACGATAAACTCTGTTTAAATCTTCTTCCCCAATGTCCGAATTAATTTTAAATTTTTCGTACAGATTGTCACGCCTCATAATCACTTTTAATTATAGCACATTCATCTTACATAAAGCAACAAATTTCCACAAGATTGTTAAGTGTAAATTTTGGAAAAACACCCTGACAATCAAGGTGTTTTTTACATCTGCATCACGCATATTAACGATTATTATTAAAGAATATTCGGCAGTATTTTCATTCTTATTATGATGATTTTTTAGATAGTGTGCAACCCGCACAATATAATAGTAACTCTATAGCTACAGATACGCTTATCATCATGAATGAAAATGACAGCATTGCCGAATATCCTAATACGGTACAACAGGGCTTTGACCAAAAAGAATCATATGGATTCCGCCTGCAATGATGTATGCCACCTTTTCTTGGTGCGCAGGAGTTATCAACAGTTGCTCATCTTCAGGGTTAGATAAAAATCCACTCTCTACCAATAATGATAAATATGGGCTACACTCTAAGATAAAAAAGTCACCTTGTTTGGGCAATCTAGCCGACCCTAAATTGGCGTTTAGCACATTTTGCATCAAGGTTGCCGCTTCTTCACCGCCCTCGCACGAGTGCGAAAAAAACACTTGTGGCCCACGCACGCTAGCGTCTGGAAACGAGTTTTGATGAATACTTATCATAATGTTAGGGCTTGCATTATTGATAATACGGCGACGGGTTTCCATGTCACGCATTTTTCTATTTTGGGTAGCTAAGCCATAAAGTCCCTCAGGCGAGTTGCGGGTCATAACTACTCTATAACCTTTACTTTCTAAAAAACGGCGCAAGTGCCTTGCGATAGCCAAATTGATATCTGCCTCTCGCACCCCTGTTATACGCCCCACCACACCGCCATCTCTGCCGCCGTGCCCAGCGTCTATTACTACCGTTTTGCCATTAAAGCCGCTTGTCTGCACGCTAGAAACCGCCACCGCAGTAATTGCAATGACGGCAATCACCGCCGCCAACAATACGGCTACTATAATTAACGTTTTGCGTTTAATTGTTACAATCATATTTTTTCCTTTTAGAAATATCGGCAATTGATTTTAAACCCATATAGAGGTCAAGGGGGCTACGATCCGCAAGCTGGGGATTCGCTTCCGTCCATAGAAAGTCGCACGATATACACCCTACGCAGTATTATCTACAAAAATTGCATTTGATTTCAACAACCATGTAGGGGTCGCAGTCCCCTGCGACCCGAAAGCTGGGGATTCCCTTCCGCCCATAAGAAGCCCACCACATACACTCAACACCACAACAACTAGCTAGTTGTTGCCAAAGATTTGTATGCTGCCATCCACCCATGCGTTAATAAACGGTGCTAACGGTCGATTAGAAGCATTTTCAAAGGCGATGATAAAATCTTGAGGGGTTGCAATACCAAATTTGTGGTCGGCATAAAAATTGCGCAGTGCGGCAAAAAATGCCTCGTCACCAATTTGAATACGCAACGTATCTAGCATGATTTTGCCCTTTAAATATACCATCACCGTGTACTCTAACGAATCTCTAAACTCTGATAAAGGGCGTTGCATGGAAGTAGTAAAACCTGGCTGATGCCTAAACGCTTGTGCATACAACGTAAGTGTGGATAACGCATCGGCCATTCTCGCTTCATACGTGATACCGTATTGCGGATTAAGTTGAAAAAATAATGTGGTAGAAAATTCCGCCAGCGATTCGTCAATCCACGCATGATTCACTTGGTCGTTACCCACTACTGCATACCACCACTGGTGCGCCGCCTCATGAATAATTACCTCCCTAAAAATTTCACCCTCTAGCTCGTCGCTAATCATAGTAAGCGCAGGGTACTCCATACCACCATGCAAAAATGCCGTTTCTACTGTAGAGAAAGTAGCGTAAGGATACGCCCCAAACACTTCGCTAAACGTACGCATGCTATCCACTGCGGCCTGCAAGCTAAGCTCTGGGGCAACATCACGGTGGTAATAGTAACGTACATCTACGTCACCCACACGCTCATTGCGCACGTTAAACTCACCCAACACTATGGCAAAATCTCTTGCCTTTCTGATACTGCCAGACGTTGTGGTTTTACCCTCGCCAGCGTCTACACGCTCTGTAGCACCGCTCATAGCGGCCGTAAGACGGGTAGGCTTAGTTATCGACACACAAAAGTTGGCTACAGCAGAGAAAAACGGGTCACCAATATAGTAGTAATTGCTAGTAGCAAATGCTCCGTTTTGAAACACCGCCGCTATGGGAAAAAAGTTGCCTAAGTTAACCAGATGATTATACCAACCTAAACGATGACGCATATTTGGGATTGTAACCGTAAAGCGCATTTCGATGCTTGCACGTCTTTGCGGCAGAAGCGGGTTAACAAAAGGTATTACCAAAACATTGGCGTCATCACCTGCAATCGAATGATTGGCAACCGCACCATTTAAGGTTACCGATTCAAACGCAATACCGCCAAAACTTTCGCCGTTAGGAAACGCCCGCTCCATCTCTGACGCCGCTACAGGCCTAAACTTTGCACCCTCTCTAAAAGCAGCAGGTGGCACATTAAAATGTAACTCCGTAAGTTCCACCGCATAGTTATTACGATAATCTAGCGTTAAGACAACATCTATAGACTTACTCTCGTCGCAAAAAATAATGTCCATTTGGTAATGCGATAAAGTATCAGCAAATGCCTCCTCTCCATTGCATGCCACCAACATCGGAACCGCAAATGCCATCAGCGCAACAACAAGCAACAGTATACCGCCTCTTTTTAGTTTTTTCATGGTTTTAATTTTACTCCTCTAATTTAAAACTTGCTACTATTTAGGCTAAGCTAAGCTAAGCCAAGCTAAGTGTTAGAGTATATGTAAGTAGCACAGCTTGTATGACACTTTGCGACAAAAAAAGACAACCCAAGATGTTTTACCACCTTGAGTTGCGCAAGTTATTTTCTGAAAGGTATGGTTGCTACCACCTTATTGTATTCTTAAACCCACACCGTTAAATCCTGCGGCATTGCTTACCAGTACAAGATGATATAACCTATGGCTTGTTGTAAAAAAGTAACCGCTACTATCGCCATGCAAAGACCCTACCAAAACTCCGTCCTGACAATACAAACGAAACGAAACCACATGGTCTGGCGCATTGGATACAAAATTATTAATTTCAAAACGCCTAAAACCGTTAGACTCAAAACCTAACATAGTACTAATAGTACCCGCATTAAAAAAACTCCATGGCCCATGATAACCACGCATATCACACACCACCATAGCATTTAAAAAATTAACACCAAAAGCATTACTAACCGCAGCTCTACAAGCAAAATATCGGGTAAACGCCTGAAATTCTGGATGAGCAGCCCCTTGCATAGAACCCCGAGCTTGCGGAAGCCCCTGACTTGACGGCCTTTGATGCACCAATAACCTTAAAGTAGGAATATTAGAAAAAGCATTTAAGCCAATATATTGTATATTATGCGGCAAAATAACCCGCTCTAACCGTGTGTTGTAAAAAGCCTGTGCGCCAATATGTGTAAGTGTAGGAGGAAAACTAACAGCAGTGATAGAAGTATTCCACGCAAAGGCAAAAGGGGCGATAGAGGCAACAGGAATAAGGGGGTGATCATAACTTACATTAGCTCTTATATCTGGAATTGAATAAGGTATTGTCACATTTGATACATGAGGTTGAGCACCTATAACTACCGCTACATTGCCCTCATACCTAATACCAACAGGAACTCTACCCGGAACAACTTCATTTATCACGGTAAAAAATGGCGTTAAAACACCCGCTCTTTGCGCCCGATACATCAAGTTATTGAACTCATAAATCATTGCATTACCATAGCCTACCGCACCTGTCAAATGGTCAAAATCATATCTATCCCTAATCATAATATTTACATGAGTATTGCTATGCATGCTTTTCTTATAGTTGAATTCATGTATTCCAAAAAAGAGGTCCTGCTCGTATAAATTTGACAAAGACCACATTCCAGGGTTTGCAAATCCTCTTGCACCAACAATATTATCGCTAAATGCAACAGTGTTTGTAAACAACGAAACGTTCCGCACTCTAGTGCCGTGCACTGGAGAGTAGTCGGAGTTATATGAATTATTAACTCTCGCATGAGTCAAAAGCTCATCTGCCAGTCGCCATCCTCTTGCCCAAAATCCTGCGGCCATAGCAATCACGGCAGGCGTATAAATTATGTGAAAATTTGTTGGCGCTATTCTAGCGTCCATCTGTGAATAACTCGCCGTCATCCAATCAATCGAATCTAGCACAGCATTCAATCGTTGCTGTATTCTTGGCTTCATATACAACTCGGCACTTTTAAGCCATTCCGTATAATATTCTTTTTGCTCGGCAAGCACAGACATTACGTCTACTCCCATTGTCGCTAGCTCTTCATTAACTACCGCCATTGTTTCTTGTGTAAATTCAATGGATTCTTGCGTACAGTGTGTTTCAAGATTTATTCCCGCATAAACTATGCGGGAAGGACGAGAACTACTTGTTATCATAACAGCAGTGAATGCCATCAGCATAATCGCTAGGCAACCTATAATTAGTAAGATTTTATTAAAAATTTTAGTTTTCATAATAGTTGTTTTCCTTATCTGTGATTTTTTGTTTTCAGTTTCTTATCCATGTGAAGTTAAGCTCACAATTAGCCATTTTTTGCATGGGAAATACATTATTCGTAGACCTGTCGCATATTGCGGACCCCAGTAGAATTCCTTTTCAAAATCAGGTCTAAATTCTTCTGGTATATTTTCATAACGGCGGCCTATAAATCTTCGGAATCCGTCAATAAATTCTTCTCTATTACGGTATCGTATGTCAAACTCAACTCCTTCAAATATCGAATCAAAATTCGCAATATTTTCGCTTAATTGAAACACCGTGTAGCTAGAACCTTCACCAAACCATCCTAAACTACTGTAATTGAATAGCATCTCCATGTTTCTAGGCAACGATATCCCATATCTCTGTTCGTAGAAATATGACCAACATGAATTCCCTCTCCAAAAACAGCCTGCCGTCGCCAACATAATGGCTATTCCTGCCCCGACAACGGCAATAATTTTAAACCCTTTTAGCTTAATTGCACTTTTTTTCTTCATGTTGTTTCCACCGCCTTACAATTGGTGTCATCGTGGAAAATCATTATTGTAGTAACAAATACTAGTATCGCTGCCAGAAAAATGGTAGCTATTTTTGTCTTTAACGTTTGTTTATTCATAAATTTATATCCTCGTTTTGTGTTGTTTTTTAGTTACTGAATACATTAATTGCCTATTATAATAAATATTAGCCAAAGTTGATTTGGGAAAAATATTAGGAATCTCGCATTATAGCTCATCCAATAAAACGTCTCTCCCCAAGGTGGATGAAATTCTTCTGGGACAATGGGTCGTCTTTCTCCATTTATAGTCCTATGCCCTCTATAAGTGTATAACCTAGAGTCAAAAATTTCTCTCGACTCTACACCTACTCTAAATGTGTTGTTTTCAAGAAGCTCGTCTGGGGTTTTATATAATTGGAAAAGTGTATATTGCGGGTGTCTGCCACCTTGCACAAACCCTGTTGGTCTGTGGTTAAATAAGAGCTCAATATTTCTCGGCAATTCTATTCCTAGCAAACGCTCCACCTGCCTCTTTGGCGATTCACTTATACACCCTACAATTGCCATTACACCAAACAGCATAACTACCGCCATGCCTATACTTAAAATTCTTTTACTTATCTTTCTTTTTTTCACAAATTTAAAATCCTCCTGTTACTTCATGATATGCTTATAGATAATAAAAGCAAAGCAATAAAAATATTACTCTATTGTGTTTAACTTACAAAATTAACTTAACCTACACCTCCATTTTTACATAAAAACCCCTAAGGGGATTGTACTGTTTGGGTTACCTACAATTGTTTACACTTAATTTACATTCTATCTAACCTATACTTTTATCTATCTAACTACACTTACATCTATATATACTTAA
>JGI990J12352_1000092_pt1 | contig 19299 bp, 23 predicted proteins | sample Intmic4MA4BA4MSA_FD_12352 | JGI IMG/M metagenome (IMG submission 12352) | reverse complement strand
CGGTAGATTTCGATACTCGTACGCATGGTTGTCGTCAGCTTTAAACGTGTAGTGAGGGACGGGGGTTTCTTGCTCGTCACTTTGTTGTGCGCAAATATCCGCTTCACAAACCTCTTTACACGCTTTGACTATGTAATGCGTCAGGTGAGCAAGCAGGTAACCCGCGATAGTCACAACCAGCATGATGCCGATTACAACCTTTGTAGATGCGGCATAGTTTCTTGTTTTGTTTTTATTGCTGGGGATTCTTCTGTAATAAAAAATTCCTGCAACGAGATTTGCAATGGCTAATACGGTTAGAAAAATGGGCATGGTGTTATACTCCTTGTTGTTTTACGTTTAAGCTTGATGAGTGGGGTGGCTGAAATTCGGACAGAGTAAATCACCAAGGCTCAACCTTTGTTTTTTTGACGAGGTCAAGAAGCCTAGTTTTTTGCGTTAGATACACACTTGCTCCTTCCACATTTTCCAGCACCTTGCGGACGGCATCCTCTCCAGCACGTGCTCTCACAAGCGAGACGTTACTGGGCTTGCCTTTAAGGCTGTAATATACAGTGTAAGTTGTCATTTGATTGCTCCTTATTACTAAGTATTGCCGTAGTACACATTGCACGCAAATAGTAACATACGTGCAATGTGTACCGCAAGCGTTTTGGCGTACTTTTCTAAAAGAAATTTTATTTTTTTAAACTTCTCTTTTGGTTACGGCAGCCACGGAAGGGAGAAAACCAACGCCCGCTCTAGAGAGGTGCGACATTTACGATGAATAGTATTTTTCACAATCCATCGTACTTTTTTGACATCTCCAATTTTTCTTGCCCTCAAGTTTTCAACAAGTATTCCGATAAGTGCGGAAATGTGTACTGTGTGGTCGGGGCGACACGCATAACTGTCGTCGGTGAATAGCACACGGTCTGCGGGTATGTGTTCAAAGAGCTTGTATGACTCTACGGGCAGCCTTTCGAAGCCAGAGGGCTTGCCGATATTGCGGATTGTGCGTTTGACATACTCTTTCTCTTCTTGAGTTTCGCAAAAGTCAGACAGGACTTTAAGCGGATTATAGAACCAGTTAAGTTTTAAATCGCCCATAGCATGAACGATACTAAGAAATTCTTCACACATTTTTTAACCTCCGCTTAACACTGCGCCAGCATAGATGCTTTTGCGAGGAGATGCACCGGCGGGTAATGAATTTGCGCTGCAACAGTCAAAATTGAGCAACTCTGCGGAAGCTTTAGTGTGTTCTTCTTTGATTTTCCAGTGAAGGTAATCGCCTTTGATCACATCAAGTCTTGCCCCCGATGTCCCAACTTTCACTTTTGCACCTCCGTATATCTCAACTTCGAGCAGGATGTTGTATAATCCCCGAACGACGTTGCTCTTCTTGCGGATAATTTCTGCGTTGTCTAATGTCATAATTTTTACTTCCTTTTTTTTTGATGTAATTAAAAAAGCACCTCTTGCGAGATGCTTAATTGTCGTGGTGAGTGTATAGCTTGCGTGCTACGAGTTTATTTCATGTCTCTTTTAATCACGGGCTTTCCGTAATCTTTATGGTATTCTAAAAACGGATCATTTTGCGCAGGGGCAGGGGAATAAGCGTCGTTGAAGACTATACCTAAAGCCACAGCAGAAAGTTTTCCAATTTTACGAGGGTACATTTCAAAGTTTGCAGAAACGGATATAGCTTCAAAAAACTCTTGAGGGTTGTCTACAATAATCTCGTCGGTGCTTATAGTCATGTTTATGGAAGAGGGGTTGAGCGGGCAGGGGGTCACCTCAATCTTTGCATCGGGTGAAGTTCTCAAAGCAAAGTCTGTGATGGTGTCTATTGCTCTAATAATCTTGTCAAATTGCTCCTCGCTTTTTACAAGGTAGACGGTAGCAGGCATTTTCTTTTTGTACTCTGCTAAAAGGTTGTCGACTTCAGTTTTGCGTTTAAACATGTGGTTCTCCTTTTTTGGTTGGTAAAAATATTGTATATGGGAATTTATATAAAGTCAACGAAAAATTGTTGCTTTTGTTAGAGGACTGTAGCGGAATTTTAGTAAACAAAAACACGCTACTTAAATCGGCAACGTGTTTTTAGGTATATGGGGTGTTTTTTAAAAGGTGGGGAAATCGTGTTTTAGTGGTCTTTGTGAAGTATGTCGAATATGCCGTATGTAAATGGATTTGGTTTGAGTGTTAATCTTGTAATAAATATTATACGGCTTCCTGATAAGCTTGTGCTTATTTCTGCCTATGGGTGTTCCAATACGAGGGTCTTTTTTTAGTTTATTAATTTTGCTTTCAATATCTTTTCTAAACTCTTTGGCTTTGGATAGGGAACTTTTTAAATAAATGTAATCAAAAATACCATCTAGGTCACGATACGCTCGTTTAGCATAGATAATTTTATAATTTTGCATTTTTTTGCGCCTCTAGTCTTGCAATTTTTTCATCTAACATTGAAAAAACTTCTTCATGCGTGTAGACTCTGCCAGCTGCTATGTCTGCGTCCGCTTCTTCTAATGCCTTAAGTGTTTCAAATTCTTCATATGCATTAGGGCTTATGATAAAATAATCACTATACTGGGTGGGATTAGCTAGATAAGTTTGTTGGTCTATAATTTGTTCAGTTAGCATAATTGTGTACCTCGCTTTTAGTATATGTAAATTGTAGCATGAGTTTGCAAGGGTGTCAAGGATTATTTTTACACTTCTTAATTTTCTAAACAGCATTTAAGCTATGGATTTTTCCCGTGAATTTCATTTATTGGCATATTAAAATTCCTTATTAGAGCGGAATTCTGGTAAACAAAAACACGCTACTTAAATCGGCAACGTATTTTTAGGTAATGTACTGTAATCATTGACGGACAACCTTCAAAGGCTAGGCTAGTTTGCTAATAGTGATTCTAAAGGAACGTAATCACCTTTTTTATATTCTGCGCGACCTTGTTTGATTATATTTTTTTCTTCTTGGGTTAGATTTGTTTCAATAGAAAAATTGTCTTCGGCTAAATGGTCAATTAGTGGAAGTAGTAACTCTAACTTGCTATCTGGCATGATGCTGATTGAATTTAATATTTGTTCTCTTACTGGGCTCATTATGATTGCTCCTTATTTGTAAATTTTATCTCTAAGACCCATATCGTGCACTACAATAGTATTGTCGATAATGTCAAATAATAAACGATACTTGCCGACACGCAGACGATAACCGTCTTTGCCTGTTAAAGACTTTATATCTCCCTCGGGCGGTTCTTTAGTTAGTCTCACTAACGCCTTTTTTATGCGGCTTCTGGTAGGCTCGTAAAGAGTGCGTATATATTTATCTACTTTGGGTGCTAGCTCTAGGCGCATTGTTTATCCTTTGTATAAGTGTAGCTTTATTAGGGGCAAATATTTAATTTAGTATTAATGTATGTAAATTGTAGCATGAGCTTGCAAAAGGGTCAAGCATTATTTTGCGCCTCTAATTCCTCTATACGCTCATCTAGTCTAGCAAAAAATTCACTTGCAGGACGTCCTTTGCCTTCAGCAACTTCTTTTAGCCCCTGTTGAATTTTGCGGAATGTTTCAAACTCCTCATAAGCTTCTGGTGTCAAAATAACTGCGCCTGGAAAGCTCTGGGGGCTTGTTAAAAATGCTTGTGTATCAATCATAGTGCCGCACCTCTTTTTTTAGTATATGCGTATTCTATCACAGATTTCCAATGTTGTCAACAGAAAAGTTGTTGCTTTTTGTTAGAGGTTTGTAGAGTTCTGGTAAACAAAAACACGCTACTTAAAATTGGCAGCGTGTTTTAGGTATGTTGTAACTGACGGACAATCACTTAGCCCTTTGGGGGTCTTTGTTTATCGTGACGAATTTGTGTAATCGTGGCAGATTTAGCCTTGTGGTCAAGGGTGTAGCGAATCGAATAGTTTTTGTACACTAGCTTACGTTTTAGTATGTTGCCGTTTACCATTTCACCAATCTCAAGGTCAGTTTCTAAGTGACTAATACGCTTAAGCATACTGCCCATAAACTTTTCTGCACGCTCTAAATAGAAAGAATCACAGCGTAATTTAATTTTTGTTCGCCCATGCTAGTTTTGCCTCGTCCATTTTTTTCTGTGCGTGCTGTTTAAATTGTTCTAGCGTTAAAAAATTGCCCGCTTCTACATCGGCCAATGCTTCTGCGTCAATTTGACTAGCTTCATACTCATCATAATCAATAGGCATGATAGAATACAATTTGCCACCTTTGCCAATCGTTACGGGTGCAAGAGCTGTATCATTGTAATATTTGTCGGGGTTATCCCAAAATTTTTGAGCTTCTATAATCATAATGTTGTACCTCTCTTTTAGTATATGCATATTTTAGCACAGATTTCCAATGCTGTCAAATGTTTGCATGGCACATTTTTTAGCACTTAATTTAAAGCGCCGAATGTTTGTTCATTTGCAAAAACATTGAACACCTCCGCATTACACAAAAGGGTCAAAAGGATTGGCGGCAGACCATACGCCATTAAAAGTAAAACCTAGTTGCACATGGTCATCTCCAATCCCATATGCGCTTACAGTGGTTGCAACAGAAATGGCGGGAGCCAGGGCTGCAGGATCTCTGAAAACAACAGATGGCTGACAGGTGATTGTCAAACATAACGTTGTCCCAACTAGCTCATCAGGAGCAATTTCTACTATTGTTGATTATTATTTATGGTATGATTTAGTTTGGGGTTTAGAATATACAGTTTTAAGACAGTGCAGAAAATGAGTTATATATTTTAAATGCACCCCTTAAGTTAGATAAACTTAGGGGGTGCATTTTGGGTATGTTATGATAAAGTAGACACAACGTTAAGTTAAACAAGAGTGTTTGCTTATGAAAAGAAAAAGGTATGATTGTGGGTTTAAGTTATTTGTTATGTTAAATATGCGCAATTACTTCTATTTCTACTTCTGCACCAAGGGGTAGGCGACTTACTTGTACACAGCTACGTGCTGGGGGATTGTTGGCAAAGAATTTTGCGTACTCTGTGTTGATGGTGGCAAAATCATCCATGTTGGTGATAAATACGGTTGCTTTTACTACGTGGTCTGCAGTTAAATTTTGGCTTTTTAACAGCGCATCAATGTTTTTAATAACCTGACGTGTTTGTGCTGCTACATCGCCGTCAACTAATTTTCCCGTTGCAGGGTCTAGTGGAACTTGTCCGCTAAAATAGATAACGTTGCCGATTTGTACGCCTTGGCTGTAAGGACCAACTGCTGCAGGTGCGTTTGTTGTAGAAATGATTTTTTTCATGATAATAGTTTCCTTATAAATGTAATATAAAATAGAATGCATAGTTCTATTTTATTAGGTGATTGTTTTGTACGGTACATTAACAGTGTATTATAGGTGGTTGTTTTTATGCAATATATTTGCAGGGGTGGGTTTTTACCGCCTGTACTTTTCGTACCTTATAAAATTTAATTTTGGATTGGGGTTTTAAATTTTCATGATGATTTTTAAATATTGTGCGGGTCGCACCCCGAGTGCGACCCCTACAAAATTTCGTTGAGTTTTATCCTGTCCATAATGTATACCCAAACAAGATTTTTATGCCAATTAGTTGTTGGGTTTCCTTTTGCCCATTGTATTAAATTAAAACGTATCCCGATTTTTTTAAATTTTCTAACACTTGCTTGCCTTGTTGGTGTCCGCTAGACTCAAACTCTATGTGCAAGATGGTTTCGTTTAAGCTTAACTCGGTACTGGTGCGGTCATATTGTATAGAGATAATGTTGGCGTTGTTTTGGTTCATGACACTGGCAAAATGCTCTAAAGCACCAGGCTTATCGGATAAAACAACGCTTAGCTTCATCACCCGTCCCCTAGAAACTAAACCCTTTTCTATAATTTTATGGATAAAACCTACGTCAATATTGCCACCACTCAGTACACAGCCCACCTTTTTGCCTTTTAAATTAAGACGTTTAGAAATCGCTAAGGCTAGGGGAGTTGCCCCTGCTGTTTCTACAAACAATTTGGCACGCTCCATCAAATGAATGATGGTTTCGGCAATCTCATCGTCGGTAACCGTACAGATATCGTCGGCGTATTTTGAAATATAATCCATGGTAGTTTTGCCAGGCGTTTTAACCGCTATGCCGTCGGCAATGGTGTAAATATTATCTAAAGATACCACTTTTTTCTTTTTTAACGATAATACAGCAGCATTGGCATTTGCCGCTTGTACACCGATTACTTTGATAGACGGCTTAATTTGTTTGGCGGCAAACGCAATGCCCGCAAGCAACCCTCCGCCGCCCACAGGGCAAATAATAACATCTAAATCGGGCTTATCTTGCAGCATTTCTAAAGCAATGGTGCCTTGCCCTGCGATAACATCTTCGTCATCAAAAGGGTGAATGAACTCTGCATTTTTTTCGCTAGATAGTTGTTTAGCATAGGCGTACGCATCGTCATAAAAATCGCCGTGCAGTACAGTTTTTGCGCCGTATCCGCTAGTTGCCGAAACCTTAGCGATGGGTGTACCTTTGGGCATTACGATAATGCTTTCTATGCCACGTTCTTCTGCGGCGAAGGCAACACCCTGTGCGTGGTTACCCGCACTTGCCGCCACTACAGTAGAGAGCTTTTTTTGAGAGGCGAGTTTGGCAATTTTATTGTACGCACCACGCACTTTAAAACTGCCCGTTTTTTGTAAATTTTCGGTTTTTAAATAAATTTTACAATCGGCGAAAGTTGAAAAGGTTTCGCTACAATATAAAGTTGTGCGATGAACGGTATTAGAAAGACGTTTTTGTGCGTCTAATATATCTTGATAGGTTAGTGTCATAATGTTTATATACCTAAGGTTTATAGTCGTTTTTTAGTGCTATTAAATTTGCGTGCTAATTTGTAGTTGCAGATGCGCCTGAGTTGCCACAAAAAGTTAGCCCCTCTTTTTTAAAGGGGGTGCGTGCAACAACTACGGTGTTAAACGGTCACGGTCTCGGGGGAAAGCTGTTGCATACTTAATATTAGACAAATTTAAGATTTTCATTACAAAACGCTCTAAACCAATTCCTAAACCGCCATGAGGGGGTAAGCCGTAGGTATGCATAGCCAGATAGTCGGTAAAGTTTTCGGGGTTCATATCTCGTGCAACCATTTTAGCAACTTGAGCGTTATAGTCGTGGATACGTTGCCCCCCTGTGGTAATTTCTGCACCGTTTAATAATAAATCAAAACTAAGGGTTTCGTTATGATTTTCGGGGCAATCCATGGCATAAAAAGGACGTTTTGCGCTAGGGTAATGGGTAATAAATACAAATTGCGAGTTATATTTTTCGTTAAAATATTTACCGATTAAGCGTTCTTCTTCAGGCTCTAAATCGTTTTCGTCACGGTAAGGACGTTTGTATTCGGTTTTAATAATTTCTTTAATTTCGCTAAATTTAATACGGGGAATGGTATCAATGTTGGGTAACGTAACTTTTAGTTGTGCCAATTCGACAGCATAGTGCGTATTAAGATAGTCAAAAATAAATGCCATCATACGGGTTTGCAATGCCATTAAATCGTCCATAGATTCTATAAAACCCATTTCTACGTCTAGGCCTTTAAACTCATTGATGTGACGGCTGGTAGAATGTTTTTCTGCCCTAAAAACAGGGGCTACGCAAAACACTTTGCTAAATACGCCCACCATAGCTTGTTTGTACATTTGTGGACTTTGTGTTAAGTACGCCTTTTTTTCGAAGTAGTCTACCTCAAACATATCGGCACCGCCTTCTGCACCGCCCGATACGATAGAGGGAGGCACAAATTCGGTGAAATCCTCGCCACGTAAAAAATCTCTAAAGCCTGCCATTGTACCTGCCGCAATTTTTAGAATGCTACGGTAGTGGGGGTTGCGTAAGGTTAGAGTACGGTTGTCAAAAATGGTTTCGTCACTCCAGTTTAACTGCTCTACGGTTTTATAAATAGCAAAAGGCTGCTCGGGCGGACTAGATAACACTTGAATGTCCGTAATGGCAATTTCAAAACCAGGGTTGATTTTAGCAGGAGAGTTAGGTACAACTTTGCCCGTAATTTTAACACTGGATTCTTCTAACAAATTGTTAAGATTAAAGCTACAATCTTCTGGAGAGAAAAAGCATTGAAAAATGCGTTTATGGTTACGTACAATCACAAACGAAAAATTGTTTTTGATGCGCAAGCTATAAATAAATGCCTTAAACGAAACGATATCGCCCTCGGCTAGTGTGCCTTTTTGATAGTCGGCAACAATGTTTTCTAAATCAAAAGCGTCTTTGGTTTTTTTAGCGGATAAAAATTGCATAGTGGTTAAATTTTCCTTATAAGGTATATGTACCTACTTTAACGCAATTATCNAGCAAAGTCAACTATATTCCTTGACGCANGAATTACTATTTTGATATAATNTAGAAAAGCAAGAAAAACACTTTGGNAAATATTTGAAAAATAGTTTATTTTTGGTAATGATTGCGTNGTGTAATTTCGGATAATAAAAATGAAAGAACAACGAGAAAGACGAATTATGATACTTTTGCGCCTAAGCTTATTGGCGATTGGCGCAACGTTAGGTAGCCTTGCTATGTGGCAAATGTTAGACGTTATGGCGATGTCTTTTCATGTTACCATAGAGGTATTATTTTATTTTGCAGCAGTTGTAGTACTTGGAGGTGTATTGTTTTTAAGTGCGCCGATGGTACGTCTTTGTTTTAGTCGCATAGCCGCATTTGTTAGGCGTAAAAAGCAGAAGTCTACCAAAGCGGTAGACGTTGCGGGTATTGCTTTGGGTTTATTGGCAGGCATTGTAGCGGCTTTGCTTGTAGAGTTTACGTTTGTATTATTTTTGCCTATTTTGGCAGTACGTATTTTTATTGCTGTAGTAGTAGGTATTTTGTTAGCCTTTGTGGTGGCGGTAGTAATTTCTAACTGGGTTGCCAAAGGGGGTAGTGATTGGGGAAGTTCTATCGAAGAAAGTGCGCATACAGCCAAAGGATTTTTAATTACCGAGTTGGCGTTGGCGCACCCTAAAATTATCAACCTATGCAAGTTTTGGTTAGAGGGCAATTTATACGTGTTAACGCATACGGCGGAAAGACTTGCCCGATACGTAGAGGCCGAATTAGAGCAAAACAAGGCATACGAAAATTTTACGATGTTGTACCAAACCCAAAGCATAAAAATATTAGATTACGTGCCAAAAAGTATTGCAATAAACCATGCCTATATAGAGGCAGCAGAATTTAAAAAACTTAAGATTGTTTCGGTAGCAGCAGAAACAGAATTATTAAAAATGAAACGTGATGCGATTGTTTTGGTGATAGAAGATTTGTAAAGTATGGTCTTTATGGGTGTATACTTTAAAGTTTAGAGCCACTCTATATTGTGCGGGTCGCACCCCGAGTGCAACCCCTACATGTGGGTTAAAAATTAATTGCAATTAATTTAACAATTTTGTATGGTTGGATAAAAATCCAATAGGTAACTGATGCAAAAATCTTGTAGGGGTCGCACTCGGGGTGCGACCCGCACAATATCTAGAAATTATCTTTAAAATGACAGCACCGCCTTTAAAGTTTATGTACAATCTCAATAAGGTTGTATGCCAATTCATTTTACAATCTATTTTTAATGCGTTATACTATACTTGATGAAAGATACTTCCACTAAAAAATCCGATAGAATCCTTATTAGTCTTGGCGGTCTGTGTTCTGTGGCACTGTGTCTTTTTGCGTTGTTATTGGTATCGCATGCACTCATAAACCCAACCCTTATCATTACGGCGTATGTAATGATTCCTGTAGTAGGCGTGTTGTCGGTATTGCTTATGCCGCTTATTTATGATGCAGTTAATTCTAACGTAATTGTTTCTAGTGGAAAATACCATTTAACCCTTGCTGTATGTACGATACTGTCGGCAACGGCAACCGCTGTCGCATTTTCTATAGAAACTTTTTTTTCTAATACGTTTAATGCCGTATTGTTTTCTGTATTTATACCTTTATCTGTACTTGCCAATCTCACCTTATGTAGTGTACTTGGTAGTATTAATGACCGTATGAAAGAAGTGGTAGGAGAAAAACGAACGTTTTTTGCTACGCTTTGTGCCCTATTAACCGTTAGCTTGTTTATTGTTTCTTATGTACTGGGTGGCATATTTTTAGATTCCAGTATTGCTACTGCCGGTCAGATAGGCGGCGCACTCATTTTGATTGGCGGTACGGCAGTCTATTTTGCTACCAGTGCGCATATGCCACGCTTTATTCGTTTAGAGCCCCCTACAAAACGTCCTCTAAAAGAACGTTACACTAGATTTTACAAACCCTTTATCAATAAAAGAAGTTGGGCAGGGGTAGTAGGTACTTTATGTGCGTTTATCAGCGTGTTGTTGTTTACGTTAACCTTATCGCAAAACGTACAACACTTCGAACTGTCTTCTAACTTTTTTATCTATGCCATGATTGCTTGTATGGTTGCTTTTTTTATTTCGTTTATGTCTATGGAAAAAATCGTCACGGGACAAAATCGTTTTTATATCAAATTGGTTGCGGCTCTCTTTATTTTTAATGCGGCGATTTTTTCGATTATGAGAGGTTTTGCGCCTTTTGGCGTACTGGATGCGGTCATTTTTTTGGTGTCTAGTGGCTTAGTAGGTTTGGGCGCAGGTGCTATATGGGCTATGAAAAATCTTGCCTTAGAAGAAACGCTTATGCATAACGAAACGCTTACCCGAGGCGTTGCCCGCAATTTCTTTAATATTGTGTTGGTGGTTGCGTTTGTAGTAGCGGCTATCATAGGTTTAAGTTTGGGGTCTGTGTTAGGCGGATTGGTTGCGTTTATTTTTATGATTGTACTGCTTATTGGCTTTATAGTTATGACGGTATTTGAAAAGAAAAAAGCCAACCTCACCCTTAGTGCAGTAGACTATATTACCGAAACCCGTATCGCAGAAGAAATTCATCAGCATGCTTCCGTATATGTAACCAACTTAGACGATAATGTATCTTACTTTAGCGGTATGCAACAATTTGAGCTAGAAGAAGAAATGTTGGGTGCAGATACCCAAGACTTAGACGAATATATAAAAATGCAGGAACGTGCTCAAGAGGAAAAAAGTGTAGGCGACAGCCCCGATACGATAGATACGGTGGACATCATAGAAAGTCCACAAAAAGTATCGTCGGGTTTGCTTAAGAACTTAAACAACATAGACCGTCATTTATTAGAAAAGGATATTCCCAAAGAGGAGAAGCGATAACCATCATGAAAACCGATATAGAAATAGCAGAATCTATAAAACTTCAACCGATAGAAAACATTGCCGCACGCATTGGTATCAAAAAAAACCAATTGTTTTGTTATGGCAATTATATGGCTAAAGTAGATGCAACGCCCCAAAAGACAAACAGTAAATTGATATTGGTTACGGCAATCAACCCCACCAATGCGGGTGAGGGCAAAACCACGGTAGCTATAGGGTTGGGGGATGCGCTTAATCGTTTAAATTATAAAACGGCATTGGCACTTAGAGAACCCTCTCTTGGCCCTGTTTTTGGTATGAAAGGCGGCGCAACGGGAGGTGGTTATGCACAAGTTGCGCCTATGGCAGAGATTAATTTACATTTTACAGGCGATATGCACGCCATCAGTGCCGCCAACAATTTGCTAGCGTCTATGATAGACAACCATATGTATTGGGGCAAAGAGCCTAAAATTGCTGAAGTTGCTTTTAACCGTTGTATGGATTTAAACGACCGTGCTTTGCGCAACGTAGAAGTAGGTATAGGGTACAATCGACGCTTTGACCATTTTAACATTACCGCCGCAAGTGAAGTGATGGCGATATTAACGCTTGCAACCGATTTAAAAGATTTGCAAATTCGTTTAGGCAATATTATCGTGGGCTACACAGAAGACGGAAAAGCATTAACCGCTAAAGACATTAAAGCAGAGGGTGCAATGGCAATTTTATTAAAAGATGCCATCAAGCCTAATTTGGTGCAAACGCTAGAAGGAACGCCAGCCTTTATACATGGTGGTCCTTTTGCAAATATTGCGCATGGTTGCAACAGTATTATTGCTACTACTACCGCTGCTTCCTTTGCCGATTATGTGGTAACAGAAGCAGGCTTTGGTGCAGACTTAGGCGCAGAAAAATTTATAGATATTAAATGTCGTGCAGCAGAGATTGCGCCCGATGTCGCCGTGATTGTGGCAACCATCAGGGCATTAAAAGCAATAGGCGAGGGTAATTTGATGGTAGGGTTAGACAACCTTGCCAAGCATATTCAAAACATGAAAGGGGTATTTGGTGTCCCCTGTGTAGTTGCACTTAATCAATTTGCCGACGATTCGCCGCAAGATATCAAGACATTATCGGATAGTTGTAACGGTTGGGGTGTAGGTTTTGAGTGTGCTACTATATTTACAGAGGGTGGCAAGGGTGGCGAATCGTTAGCCAAAGCAGTAGTGGCGGCTTGTGGAAAAACCAATCTATCGTATGCATATGCGTTAAACGTTAGTTTAGCCGATAAAATTACAGCAATAGCTACCAAAATTTACGGTGCAAAAGACGTTGCTTTTACAGATACAGCGGCGGCTAAATTGAAACAGTTGGATGTTGAACCCTACACCCAATTTCCTGTTTGCATTGCCAAAACACCTTATTCGTTGTCGGATAATGCTTTAGCTTTAGGAAGACCCACCGATTTCACCATGACGGTTAAAGATATTCAAATACGTGCAGGAGCAGGTTTTTTTGTAGCCATAGCAGGGGATATGTTGCTTATGCCAGGGCTTGGCAAAACTCCTAATGCCGAAAACATGCGCTTAGTAGGCGAAACGATAGAAGGATTATTTTAATAGGCGGTAGGCCACAGCAGCCATAGATAAGTATTTGCCCAAATTTTAATCATGCAAGAGGAAATTTTTTATTATGCCAAATTTTATAGAAGAAATCATTGATGCCGATTTAGCGGCAAAAAAAATTGAAAAAGTGGCAGTGCGCTTTCCGCCAGAACCTAATGGCTATTTACATATTGGACATGCTAAAGCCATCTGCATTAACCTAAAGCTTGCCGAAAAATACGGCGGAACCATAAACTTGCGCTTTGACGATACCAATCCTGTAAAAGAAGACGATGAATTTGTTAAGAGTATCACCGAGGATGTTAAGTGGCTGGGTAAGGTAGACAAAGTATTGTACGCATCAGATTATTTTTCTGTGATGTATGATTATGCCGTTAAGCTTATTAAAAAAGGCTTAGCGTATGTAGACGATACACCCGCAGACGAAATGAAAAAAATGCGTGGAACGCTTACTACCAAAGGTACGCACAGCAAATGTCGCAATCGTACCATAGAAGAAAATCTACAGCTTTTTGCAGACATGAAAAACGGTAAAGTAGCAAACGGTGCTATGGTGTTACGTGCTAAAATTGATATGGCAAGCCCCAATATGAATCTGCGTGACCCCGTTATTTATAGAGTGTTGCATGAATCGCATCACCGTGTGGGTGATGCATGGTGCATCTATCCTATGTATGATTTTGCGCACCCGATAGAAGACGCAATAGAGGGCATTACGCATTCTTGCTGCACATTAGAGTTTGAAAACCATCGTCCGCTTTATGATTGGGTGATAGAACAATGCGAGTTTAACCCTGCTCCACGTCAGTTAGAGTTTGCAAGGCTTAACCTTAGACGCACAGTTATGAGTAAACGCTACCTTAAAAAATTGGTAGACGAAGGGTATGTAAACGGCTGGAATGACCCCCGCATGCCAACGCTGGTAGGCTTAAAGCGCAGAGGCTACACCGCCAATAGTATCAGAGAATTTTGTGAGCGCACGGGCATAGCCAAAGCCAACTCCGAAGTGCATCCCGCCCAACTAGAAAGCTGTATCCGTGACGAGCTTAACATCACCACCCATAGAGCTATGGCGGTTTTAGACCCCATTAAGCTTGTTATAACCAACCGTGACAATGCATTTAAAGAAAATCTAACATTTGAATATCCCTTAAACGGCGAAACGGTAACCCGAGAAATTGCTTTTAGCAACACACTTTATATAGAAAGAGAAGACTTTGCCGAAGAACCTCCTAGCGGTTATAACAGACTTTTTGTGGGTAGTCACGTGCGTTTAAAAGCCGCTTATATGGTTAAATGCACAGGTTTTGAAAAAGACGCAAATGGCATGATTACAAAAGTTTTTGCAGAAATTATCGAGGGCAGTAAATCGGGTCAAAATACCCCTGGGGTAGTACTTCCTAAATCTAAAGGTGTTATACATTGGGTAGATGCCCAAACAGCAGTTGCGTTTAAAGGTATGCTGTATGATTATCTGTTAACAGACGAAGATTCTGATGCCGATTTTGTAGATAGGCTTAATCCAAACTCTTTGATAGAAAAACAGGGTTTTGCCGAACACTATTTACAAACGGCTGAAAAAGGCACAAGTTTTCAATTTTTACGCCTAGCGTATTTTGTACGTGACACGCAAGAAAAAGATTTGGTATTTAACCGCATTGTTAGTTTAAAAGATAACAACAAAACTAAATAAAAGCATGTACTTATCATTATGTAAACCTATAATGTAGGGCGTATAACCAACCGCCCGAATATTGAACCTCGTAATACATAAAAGGAGATTGTTAAACATGAATCTACTACTAGCAGGGACAGAATCGCCTTTGGCTAAGGCGTTTATAAAAACGTACAAATCTACGTATGGTATGGTTGCCTTAGACCCTAATCTTGCAGATTTTACCCAAGTAGCACCCATCAAAGATGTATTTGCAACTTATTCTTTTGATGCGGTAGTATATTTTGCGGATAGCCAATCTAAAAACCTTAGCCTTTTTAAAAATCTGCAATATGTTGCTCTTTTAAAAGGTGTTAGGCGCATGGTTACCTGCATAGAGATAAATGAAGAGATAGGCACCTTTAACCAACTTATTCCGTCTTTGATAGAAAAAGATTCTATAGGGGCAGGATTAAAATGGTATCAATTGTACGGCAAAGGTTTAAAACCCAAAACCAATAAGGTAGCCGCTTTGGTTTCTGAAATTACAAAAAAAAGTTATGCAGAAATTGAAAAGGACGAAAATCTTTCGCTTACTTTTATTCCTGATGCGGTAAAATTGATAGGACTATTGCTACAAAACCCTCTAGCACAAAGTGTGTACGAGGCAGTGCCGAATGCGCCCGTAAAACTATCTGCTGTAGCCAAAGCCATTGCCAAAAATTATGAAGATGTTTCGGTAAAAGTTTTAGATAAAACGATAGACGAAACCGCACATCCCGACAATATGCGCTTAATGGAAGCTTTTCCTAAATTTAAATTTACTACACTGGCCAAAGGTATTGCCGAAATTTTACCTTAAAGGACTTAAAACATGAAAAAATCTTACAAAAACATTATATTTGACGCAGACGGTACTATGATTGACACGCTAGACGGCATTATGCAAGGCTTTAACGTGGCTATGCAAAAATTAGGTAAGCCGCTACTTTCTCGTGAAGAAGTGAAGCCTTTTTTAGGACCCACTATCATGGATACATTGCAAAACACTTTAAATTTTACGCCAACCGAAGCTAAGCAAGGCATGGATTATTACCGAGAATTTTACTGGGATAAAGGGTATGCCATGTGCGATTTCTTTGATGGCATTGTTCCGCTTATTAAAGAGTTAAAAGCGCAGGGCAAATCATTAAGCGTTGCCACCAACAAGCCTCAACCCTTTATTGATGCCATTTTAAAAGAAAAAGGGATTTATGAGTATTTTGATAAAGTGGTAGGCCCTGAATTAAATGACCCGTCTTCCGACAAAACTCCACTGGTTAAAAAGGCTATGACGGATACCAATGCTGTGATGATAGGCGACCGCTATGTAGATATCAACGCCGCCAAAGCGGTGGGCATAGACAGTATCGGTGTAACGTGGGGTTCGGCAACTGAAGGAGAATTTCAACAATTTATACCCACTTACGTTGTAAATACTACTCAAGAAATTTTAGAAATTGTGCGATAATGTCCACTACATCGTAGCATGTTACAAAATTTTTTTTTAAAAAACTAACCGTATAACGCCCCTATATGCGTTTTAACTAAGGTGCTTTTTTAAGGCTATCACAACAAGCTGTAATGTGTACTACATTGCTATTATAAGGAATCACTACTCATGAAAAATTTAACTTCTACACAATTACGTAGCCTTTGGACTACATTTTTTGAATCTAAAAAACATGCGATTATTGGCTCTAGCAGTCTTATTCCCGAAAATGACCCTACGGTACTTTTTACTACAGCGGGTATGCATCCACTTGTGCCGTACCTTTTGGGTGAGCCGCACCCTGCAGGAACACGCTTAGCCAACGTACAAAAGTGTGTTAGAACAGGTGATATTGACGAGGTTGGCGATAGTTCGCACTGTACTTTTTTTGAAATGCTAGGTTGTTGGAGTTTAGGCGACTATTTTAAAGAAGACATGATTAAATTTAGTCATGAATTTTTAACCAGCGATGCCTATCTTGGGCTAGACCCTGACCGCTTAGCCGTGTCCGTTTTTGAAGGGGACCAAGACGCCCCTCGTGACGACGAGAGTGCCGCAGTTTGGAAGAGTTTGGGTGTGCCCGAAAGTCGCATTTTCTATCTGCCCAAAAAACATAATTGGTGGGGGCCTGCTGGTCAAACAGGNCCNTGTGGTCCTGATACCGAAATGTTTATTGATTTTAAAAAACCGTGTTCTAAAACCTGTAGCCCTGCATGCGATTGCGGCAATTATTTAGAGATTTGGAANGATGTTTTTATGCAATACAATAAAACGGCAGAGGGNACGTTTGAACTACTTGCACGTAAAAACGTAGATACNGGCATGGGTTTAGAGCGNACGGTTTGTATTTTGCAGGGCAAAACCAGCGTGTATGAAACAGACGTTTTTATCCCTATTATTGCTGCAATAGAAAAACTAGCTAATAAAAAATACGAAGAAAGTGCAGAAACTACCCGTGCCATGCGTATCATTGCCGACCACGTGCGCACCAGCGTATTCATGATTGGTGACCCTAGAGGCATTGCTCCGTCTAATGTAGACCAAGGATATGTGTTGCGCAGACTTTTGCGCCGTGCGATTCGTTTCCTTAAAAAATTGGGTGTGGCATTAAAAGGTATTATAGAAATTGCCCAAACGGTTATTAAAGTGTATGAAAATGCATATCCCGAATTAAAAGAGAATGCCAACAAAATCATTAGCGAAATTACTACTGAAGAAGAACGTTTTGAAAAAACTTTAGTAAACGGCTTAAAAGAATTTGATAAGCTTTGCGGTTATTTGCAAGGCGATACCATCAGCGGTAAAGCCGCATTTAAATTATACGATACTTACGGCTTTCCGCTAGAGATGACGGAAGAATTGGCGGCAGAGCGTAACTTAAAGGTTAATATAGAAGATTTTCACGCACGTTTTGCCGAGCATCAACAAAAAAGCCAGCAAGGTGCAGAGCAAAAATTTAAGGGCGGGCTTGCAGATAACTCTGAGGCGACTAGCCGCTTGCATACCGCAACGCATCTTATGCATCAAGCGTTAAAAGCGGTATTAAAAGACGATAATGTAAACCAAAAAGGAAGCAACATTACTGCCGAGCGTCTACGCTTTGATTTCTCTTTTTCTAGGCCTGTCACCAAAGAGGAACTTGCACAAATAGAGCAGCACGTTAATAACGCTATTGCCGCAGATGTGACCATAGAGTGCAATGAGATGACGCTAGACGACGCCCAAAAAAGAGGGGCAATCGGTCTATTTAGTGCAAAATATGGCGAAAAAGTAAAAGTATACACCATGGGCGCATTCTCGTGCGAAATTTGTGGTGGTCCTCATGCTAGTAAAACGGGCGAGTTAGGCGTTTTTAAAATTAAAAAAGAAGAGTCCTCTTCAGCAGGTGTGCGCCGCATTAAAGCTGTATTGCTTTAGGTTTGACGTACAAAAAATCAAAAAACAATCGAATTTAAAACGAAACCTAAGCCAAAACGATTGTTAACACAAAAAACGATACTGTAAAATAATGGAGCAATCGCCAATGTTAAAAAATGATGTTTATGCTGCAATAGCAGTGAAATCTTCAGGACTGCCTGCTAATTTTCCAAGCACTATAAAAGGTGTTTCTATCAACAAGGATAGGCCAGTAAAAGGAGAAGTTAGACGCTTTGGTAGTGCAGCTTTTGTGTTACCCATTATTTTGGCGTTGATATTAATACCGCTAGCGGCTGTTTCATTATATTTCACCATAGAGTTTGGTTTTAAATCTAGCCAAGATTACAGAAACTTTGTCATTTTTCCAGGTTTAATTGTAGTGATTGCTTCGGTATTAATTACAGGTATTGTAGCCGCAGTAAGAATTTGTTTTGTAAAAAACGTTAAAAAACTAGCAAACGATGGGCAAAAAATTCAAGCAAAAGTGATAAAATTATCCCATGATACAAAATATGCTGTCACCCCAAGGCATAACGGTGGACCCACTATGTTGGCTGTGTTGTATGAATATCAAAATATTAAAAACAAAACGCTACAAGTTAAGGTTAAATTTCCACTATCACAAGAACACCGCTTTTTTGTCGATAAAGAATTCACAATAATTGCAAGTGAAAACGAAAAATTAAATCTTTTTCTAGAAGATTGCTAAAAAACTCTTGATGCTAACTCGTATTAGCCCGTATCAAATTTTCATGATAAGTCACCACACTTGTAACTAGCAATCGTCATTAAAATTTAGACGCTTGCTTGCATTGCAAGTTTCCATAAAAACTTTCGATTTAGGTGTGTTTTTGTAAAATTGCACGATAACTGAAATCATGCTGTTTAAGTTAAATAAAAAAATGCTCATGTATTGTTTTTATGGCACGATACATGAGCGTTTTTTGTTGGGTTATTGTAGAGATTGCTTAATCTCGTTTAATTAACTCTTTTAGTATTACATCTTTATGTTTATATCTAGGGGAGTTGGGTTTAACTTTAAAGTACCTAATAGCTTGCTTTGGGCATAATTGCATACAAGCTTGGCAATGGTCGCACATTCTGGCTTTAAAGTGGGGTAGTGTGCGCTCTTTTTTTTGTTTCATTGTGATGGCTTTGGGTGGGCAAATTTTTCTACAAATTTCACAAGCGTTACAATGTTCGGTTGCACGGTAACGAGTGACAAACATGGGTACTGCGCCTCTAAACATAACGCTTACAAATTTAGAGAGTGGGCTAAAAGTGCGCACCTTAACCCTTTCTCGATTCTGTAGTTTTTCACAAATGGCTT
>JGI990J12352_1000091_pt1 | contig 19354 bp, 18 predicted proteins | sample Intmic4MA4BA4MSA_FD_12352 | JGI IMG/M metagenome (IMG submission 12352) | reverse complement strand
GGGGCAAGCCGCACTATTTTATACATGACCGCACCCAAGCTAGTCTCATTGAGGATAGACCAGAGTGGAGTAAAAAGAATAAGGCGGAGCTACTAAAAGTCCTTGAGGCAATAGTAGAGCATTACCCAAGCGATATAGTTAGGGACGCAAAGCCTATGCGAAACGCAGAGCATCCTACCATGAAGCCGATTACTCTTTGCGCAAAACTTATCCGCAACAGCAGCCGAGAGGGCGAGATTGTCTATGATGCATTTAGCGGAAGCGGTAGCACTCTTATGGCTTGCGAGCAGATGAACCGCACCTTTTATGGCATAGAGCTAGCCGAGCAATACATTGAGGTAATCGTGCGGCGCTTTCAAAAGATGTTCCCAGACCAAGAGGTCTATCTAGAGCGGGACGGAAAGAAAGTTTTGCAATCGTCAATTTAAGTCAAATTGTAGAGGGCTTTTCGCTAGACTTAAAATTTTCTTTGTGGCTTTCTTTGTGTTGCCACCGCGTAAGTTACGCTGTGAGACTATAAAAGGAGGAAAAAACCATATATGAAAGCGAAAAACCTAACTGTTAGCAGAGTTAATAAAAACCCTGCAAGAGTACAGCCCAGACACAGTCTACCGAGAGCCGTCCAGCTCAAGAGGCAATCCTTAATCATCTACATTCACACGGCTATAGCACAGTAGATATAAACGGCGACACCAAAGATAGGGCGGCAGTTATTGCAGATTTTAGAGAGCGCGCGCAAATTCTTGTTTGCACTGAGGTCGGTGAGCAAGGGCTAAACCTGCAATTTTGTTCTCTTATAGTCAATCACGATTTGCCGTGGAATCCGCAGCGCATAGAGCAGCGGATAGGCAGGGCGCATCGCTATGGACAAAAGCACGATGTCTGCATTATCAACTTTGCCATGAAAGGCAACTATGCAGAGCAGCGCTTACATGAATTACTCACTCACAAGCTGCAGCTATTCAGTGGAGCAAGCGATACAGTATTGGGCGCGCTAGAAGACATTGACTTTGAAAAGCGCATAGAGGCTATCTACCTACAATGCCGCACGGCAGACGAGATAGATAAAGCTTTCAATGCCCTACAAAAGGAATTAGAGGACAGCATAAGGGAGACGCAAGCGGCAGCCAAAGCAAAGGTATTTGAATACCTAGACATTGATGTAGCAAAACGCTTTAAGGACATTGAGGTGACAATGACTAAAGCCCTAGACCAATCCGAGAAAATGTTGTGGGAGCTGACTAAGTTTGTACTTGCAGGCTCGGCTAGATTTAGCGATAAGCCGCCGCCGTCAATTAGTCTCAACAATCAAAAAACACTAGGCTGGACATTCCGCCGCCTTGCCTATGTATATACAAGGCAAGCACGGGCAAACTGTTTTTTTAAATTTTATTATTTTTTAGACAATATACGATATAATTTGCGTGTTATATATAATTGTGTTATAATTATATAATTGCTCTGAAAAATTATAGCAATTAGCAACACAAGCGCGAGGAAAATTAATTGACAGAATTTCCTAAATTAAAAATTTGTCTAAATACTTCTGAAGAAGATTTGGCAAAAGAGTTATATGAACCATGCTTAAAATGGGCAGAGAGATACGATCGTGGTGTGGGTTATTTCACATCGGGATGGCTTTCGTATAACACGGTTGGCATGAGTGATTTTGCTTCGCGTGGTGGTAAAATGCGGCTTATAACGAGTCCAATTATTTCAAGTAAAGATCATGATGCTATTATATCAGCTAAGACATTTGATGAAAAATACAAGTGTTTTGTAAAAGCGATGAATCAAAGTGTAGATGTGTTAAGTAGGGAGATGGAAAAAGATTTGCTTAATGCTTTTGCATGGATGGTTTATGATGGAATTATTGATATTAGGTTCGCCGTTCCTAAAATGAATTTAGGTGACGGAAATTTTCATGATAAATTTGGTGTGTTTTATAAAGGTCAAGAATGTGTTTCTTTTTCTGGCTCACAAAATGATAGCATTCAGGGATTTTGCAATTATGAAAGTATTAAGGTTTTTTGCTCGTGGCATCAGGGAGCAAGGGCGTTTGCAGATTCGGATAAAATTCGTTTTGAGAAAATATGGAATGGCAGGGACAATAATCTTGATGTTTACTCTATTGAGGAAAGTATAAGAAAAAATATATTTACACTGCGGACAGGTGATAGACCATACAAAAAAATTAGTATTAAAAATAAGTGGGCGCATCAAGATAAAGCAGTAGAAACATTTCTTGAGAAAAATAATGGTATTCTTGCTATGGCAACTGGAACTGGAAAAACAAGAACAGCTATTAAAATTATCAAGGAACTTTTTCACAGAGAGAATATAAAAAGAGTTATCATTACAATGAGAGGCAATGACTTGTTAGATCAATGGTCAGAGCAGATTAGTGAGAATTTTGATGATAAGCAAATTTATCTTCATTATGGTGAACATAAACAATTGCAAAAATTTATTCTCATTCCAGATGAAGCGATTTTATTAGTTTCTCAAGATGCGGATTACTTATCAAAAACGTTTTTGCAACTTCAATCCAATAATAAAAAATGTACTAATGATACATTGCTTATTTTTGATGAAGTACATGGTGCTGGTTCTAATTCTATTGTACAAGGACTTAAGGGACAAGTATCTAGTTTCAAATATAAATTAGGATTAAGTGCAACGCCGGAAAGGGAATACGATGAAGTTGGTAATGATTTTATTGAGCAAGAGATTGGTCCTGTTATTTTTACATTCTCATTAAAAGAGGCTATAGAAAAAAACATACTTTGCGGGTTTAATTATTATCCATTGAAATACTCTCTTACCGAGGAAGAGAAAAAAAAGAAGAGAGCAATAATCAAAACTTTCAGTTATAAGAAAAAAATGGGGGAAGTGTATTCGGAGGCAGATATGTGGACCCAACTTTCTTTAGTAAATAAAACTGCAAAAAACAAACTTTTAATCTTTAGAAATTTTATTGAATCCAATCCTAGTTTATTGGATAAGAGCATTATTTTTGTTCAAACAAAAGAATATGGTCTTGAGGTGCAAAATTTGATATTTGATAAGTGCAGTAATTATCATACTTATTTTGCAGAAGACGAAAAAGCAAATTTAGTTGCATTTTCTAAAGGAAATCTTGATTGCTTGATTACTTGTCGAAAGTTATCAGAGGGTATTGATATAAATTCGGTGACGAATATTATCCTTTTTGCTTCCGACAGATCTAAACTGGTGACCACTCAAAGAATAGGACGCGCTTTGAGACTTGATGAGAATAGCCCGAACAAAATAGCAAATGTGGTTGATTTTATTTTAGATGATATAAATACTGATAATCCCGAAGAATCCACAGACAACATGCGCGAAACATGGTTGACAGAACTATCAAAAGTGAGGAGTAAAAATGAAAAATAATATTATTGAGAATGTGGTTGACGAATTTTTGCAAGGTCTTGATGAGTCGCCGGAATTCAAAAGAATGTTTAAAGCATTTATTGAAAATAAATTTTCTAAAAATGCGGGCATTAATGACTTGAAAAATCTCCTAACTCAAATGAAAGTACAGGAGGATGAATAATATTATGCAAATGACAATTTTGGAAATGTCATATTTGAATATAAGAAAAATCAGCTCTCTAACCATTTCATTTGAGAAAAATGGAGAGCCGATTAAAAATACATTTATCATGATGGCCAGTGGTACTGGAAAGACGACCACAATGGATTTGATAAAAGGTATTTTTGATGGTACTGCTACTCATTGGACGTCTGAAAAAGTTCGATCGTATCGACCTCTTTCAAGTGAAATTTCGAATGGGTGTTTTACAATAACAGTAAAATTTGACGCAAAAATTTATAAATATTTTCTTGATTTAAATTATGAAGTAGGTGTTGCAACTATCTCATCAAGTGTGCCAGCCGAAATAGAAGGTGGTAAGGGGGATAAGCGACTTTTTCCTATCTCAATAAAGGATTTATTCACAGAAAAATTTGTTAAAAGATTTGTATTTGATGGCGAACAGGCAGCAAAGGTTTTAGACAATAAATCAAATGAAGCAGAAGAGGCAATAAAGTATCTGTATGGGCTTGATGAGTTTGATAATATGCTTATAGAGAATGAAAAAATTCTTGCTGAGTTTCAAGCAAAAAATGAGGCAGGTAAGGGTAGTGATCACCAATTAAAAAATAATAAAACCAGAAAAAATGAGTTCGAAAAGATAGTTAGGGAATTAAAAGAAAAATTGGCAGAATTGCAAAATAAAAGTGATTTAAAGTCTGTTGAAAAGAAAGAGATTGAAGACAGAATAAATGAAATTAACAATAACTTTACAGAACTAAGTAATGAAAAAAATGAAATACAGGGAAAACTTGATCATTGTAACAGCAAGAAAGAACTTTGTATAAGTGGAATAGTTGCAAACTTAAGAAGCCCATATTTGGTGTCCTTAGAATTTAGCAATCGCATGATAGAGCTTGGGCAAAATATGACAAAGCTTAAACTTCCAAAAACTATTTCGAGAGAATTCTTTAAGGAACTATCAAATGCGACGGATTGCATTTGCGGAAGAGGAATTGGCGCAAAAGAAAAACAGGAAATTTTGAAAAATGCTGAATCGTATCTAGGTGAAGATCAGCAATTTATTTTAAATAGTATAAAATCAAGTCTTGTTAATAGTAGTTATTCGGAAACAATAGAAGAGGAATATGCTGAATTACAAAAATTACTAATAGAAGAAAATAAACTTGACACTAAAGTGCGAAATGTAAAGAAGAAACTCGAAAGTGCTGGTGGAGAGGAAGCAGCCGTATTTAATCAACAAATTGATGCTCTAAAGGAAGAAATTGTTCGAATGCAAACCGATAGTGACATTATTCAGAGCAGGAATGATAATGATGCAAGACTAAATGAGCGAAACAATTTAAAAAAAGCAATGGCTGAGCTGAAAAAATTCGAAGAAAAAATAGCTGCGATAACCCAAACTAACCGTAGTTTGAAGCGCAAGCAAAAGTTTGAGGTTTATATAAACCGGCTTATTCAGCTTACCAATATTCAACTAAAGGAAGATATAATAAGGAAAGCAAATGAGAAGATAGCAAAGGTTATTACTGATGACTTTATTGAAATTGAACGCATTGACCAGCATATTCGTCTTAAACAAAAGGGCGCGGCAAGCATGGGACAAACTCTTAGCATTGCATTTTGCTATATTGGAACCTTATTTGAGGATTCTGAATTAAAATTCCCATTTATTATTGATTCGCCTGTGAATTCAATTGATAAGGAAAAACGAAGGGCTGTTGCAGAAATAATTCCTAAAATATTTAATCAAATGATTTGTTTTGTTATGTCGGCTGAGGTTGCAGGTTTTGCAGAGAAATTTTATTTAAGAGATGATTCACAGTTTATTACTATTGAATCAAAGGATGATAGCTCAGTGCCTGCAGTTAATTATGAAATTGAATATTTCAATAATTATCAAGATGAATTAACGGAGGTAATTTGATATGCGTTTTAGACTATCAAAAGAAATAAAAAGATATTTCAATAAAATTATGGCAGAAGGCGGATATCTAGGTAGTGATAAAAACAAATTTATGCAGTTTGATATTTACTATAATTGTGCGCTGATTGGTTTTTCTTTACTTAAAATAAGTGAAGATACTTCTGATTTGGAAGACATGATGCCAATATATCCTAAAGAATACAAGAACAGCAAACCATATATTGCGGGACTATTAATAGCTACAGAATTTAAGAGACAGGGCTTTGATGTTACAAGTAGGGATCTCGAAAAATTAATGTTGAAATATTTGGATAATGAAAAAGAAACATACTTGTCTAATGACGGATATGATTTATTAAATGCATATTCTCTAGCTGGCGCGCAAATTTATAGAGAAAATTCGGCTGATGCACCGAGGACGAAGGAAGATTTTATTCTAACAGTAAATCAGATAATTAAACAACAAGAGGATAAAAATAGTTTATGAGCAATATTATTGGAACTACAATAAGCGTTAAAAGATTTTTTACAAATGAAGATACCTCAATTCCTTTAGGAGCTGAGCCGCCTATACACACACTTTCTATGAACAGGAAGTATATTATTCCATATTACCAAAGAGAAGTTCGCTGGGAGAAACAGAATTTATTATCCCTTATTAGTGATATATCGTCTGGCAGTAAATTTATTGGCAACGTGATTCTTTCTTCCTCACCAAATTCTTTGGATTATGAAATAGTTGATGGACAGCAGCGAATAACATCTCTTTTGATGTTGATTCAATTTTTTCGCGACAATACAACGTGGACTAAAAGTTTTGAAAATTGTTTATTTAAGATTGCAAGTTTTGAAGGTTTTGGAAGGCTGTATGAAAAATCATTTAATTTTTCAAATTTCAGTGAGTTGGAAAAGTTGCAAATTAATGATAGTGATGATTATGATCAAAGAAATAGATATGTAGAGCTTTTTACTATCGTAAAAGGATATTTTTCTGGCAAAACAAGAGACGAATTTCACAGATTTTATGAAAATTTGATGAATTCTGAAGTCAATCTAATTCTTTCAACTAGTGCCGATGATGTGGGAATGAGTTTATTTTTGGACGTTAATTTGAAAGCTATGCCACTTGATGCTGAAGATATTTTTAAAGGATATTTTTTTAAAAATGCAAACGATATCAAGATTGCAAAAATGGAATGGGGAAAAATAAAAAAAGAGTACAATAGGTTTAAAAAAAACATTGAAGCAAGGAATGAAAATTGCAAGTACAATCTTATTACCTTGCTTGAACATTTTGTTAGGTCAACGTTATATCTAGAGAATGTTGCATATAGTGAAATCGAATTTGGAGCTGATTTTAGACTTGAAAAGGAGATTTTGCAAAATGGTGTAATTGGACATAGTTTTGCTGGAGACCATCTATTAGAGGTTATAAAGGATTCTACGTACAATTCAAAAGTTATAAATGGGGCCGTAGAATATATAAAGTTTATCAATAACGTTATTGAAAACATAGCTTTTAACGATGCGTTTAAGAATCAATTTATTTATGATTCTGGCACAATAGATAACGATACTGCTGCAATATTTTTCAGCGAAATAAAGGATATTATTTTGGGTGAACATAACATACCAAAAGCATTTTTAGTTAAATATTTTATATCAACAATTAATGGTGCGTCTAAAAGCAAAAAACTGTATAATAATTTACACACGGCATTTTTATTGGGAGTATTATTTGCTGTTTTGGTCGCAGGAGAGCGAAAACAACTCAAAGCATTTGAGCCGATGTTGCGCAGTTCTGAAGATGAGTGGTGTGTAGCTGCCGTGGAGAAAATAAAAAATTATTTTGATGAAACGGAATTTACTGAAAAAGTATTGCTCACCAAGCTTCGCATTAGTAAGCCTGAGAATAATCACCAACATTTAGCAAAAGCTATTGCGGCCATATACAATTTTTATAAAATAGAAGATGGTAGAATTGAAATCACAAATGAAAGGCAGGCGAGAACTTTTTTTGTGAACAATACGTTATTTTCTGTTGAGCATTTTTTGATAAATAAGAGTGGTAAAATTAAGATTATTAATGGGGATGAAACACACTTAGTAGAATACCCTAAAGAAATTAAAAGAGTTAAAGATTCTATTTTTAATTTTATTTTTATCTCGGAAAATATGAACGACTACTTGAATTGCCATGCTGCAAATAAAAAAGTGGAAATGATTGGAGAGATTAATGAACTTGATTGCGAATTTACGAAAATGTATTTAAGAAAATTAAATGGTTTTGATAATGATAAAAAGCCATACTTTGATGATATGATTGAGAGCGAAGGCGATGCAAAGAGAAAAGTTGAAACTTTTTATGAAGAAAGCTTTATTCAGAACTATAAAGAATTTGCAGAAGAAATTTTTTATGAGGTGAAGAGAAGGTTAATTCAGGAATAGTTTTGTTTTATGAGTAATATTTTGCTTGCTTTAGTCTTTGGAAGTGTGATATGATACTTCCAAAGGAAATTTATAGACTTCCCAATATATAAATTATGCAAGCAATAAAATCGAAAAAAGGATTAATAGCATTGCCAGCACTAAAGGGTATGCAAGCAGGAATGACATATTTCACTGCCATGTGTCCCCTTGAATATGTTGCTGGCATTTTTAAATATACTGATGATTCTTTGTCCCCTCAAATGAGGTCTCAGCGAACGCTTAATAAAGGGCGGATACCAGAGATGAGGGACTATATATTAAATAATCCATGTAGTTACACATTCTCAGCATTGACAGCTTCAATAGATGGTGATTATGATTTTGAAGAAAACAAAGAAAATGGTTCATTTGGAATGCTGAGAATTAGTGCATCGGCAAGAATAATAATTAATGATGGACAGCATAGACGGGAAGCACTTATACAAGCACTTAAATATAAACCAGAACTGCGGTTTGAAGAGATAGCGATAGTATTTTATTGCGATAGAGGTTTAGAGCGTTCACAGCAAATATTTTCTGACCTTAATCGCTACGCTATTCGGCCCACAAAGTCTTTGAGTATATTATACGACAATCGGGAACAATTTTCAATACTCGTGAGAGAATGTGTTGAAGAAGTAGAAACTTTTAAAGGTAATATAGAACTTGAAAAGACAACTATATCCAATCGTTCCAAAAATTTATTTACATTGAGTGGAATTTATTATGCATCACAATTTTTATTAAGAGGACTAAATATGGATCAAGAAAATTACAAAAAATTTATTATTAACTTTTTTTGTGAAGTAGAGAAAAAGATACAGATATGGCAGATTGTTAAAAATAAAGGGATACAGCCTTGTGATTTTCGTAAAGAGCATATTAATGCGCATACAATTTTTCTAAAAGCAATTGCGCTGGTTGGCAACGCCCTTTATAGAAAGTACGGTCAAGATTATCTAATGAAACTTGATGGACTCTCAGAGATAGATTTTAGAAAAGATAATCCAGAACTGCAAGGAATCGTAATGACACAGGGCAAAATGGTTGCGGCGACCGCAAATACGAAGCTATTGGCAGAGTTTATTCTGCGTAAATTAAAAGAGGAAATACAAATAGATGCTAACAAGAGATGATATTGAAAAACTAAAAGGAGTAATCCAAGAGATATACCTAGCAGACCAAATTCCTTGGGTGGTAGGATATTCGGGTGGCAAAGACAGCACGGCTGCTTTGCAACTCGTTTGGCTTGCCATAGAAGACCTTCCAAAAGAGAAGAGGCATAAAGCCATTCACATAATCACAAACGATACCTTGGTAGAATCCCCGGTCGTTGCAAAATGGGTAGAGCGGGCGCATGACACAATCAAAAAGACGGCAACCGAAAACGACTTGCCGTTTGAACCGCATATTCTAACCCCAAACATAAAGGACACTTGGTGGGTGCTTTTGATAGGAAAAGGCTACCCATACCCTCGTACAAACTTTAGGTGGTGTACCGATAGGCTAAAGATAAAGCCGTCTAATGTTTTTGTCCAAGAGATGCTTTCGGCATATGGCGAAGTCATACTCGTACTAGGAACTAGAAAAGCCGAGAGCATAAACCGAAACCGCACGATGACCGAGCGAGAGAAGTACGCAGTCAGAGAATATCTAACCTCAAAAGCAAATATGCAAAATGAATTATCGTTCACGCCACTACAAAATTGGGGGGACGATGATGTCTGGCAATTTCTCATGCAGTACAAGAATCCGTGGGGATTATCAAATGAAGACTTACTTACCATGTACCGAGGGGCAACAGCGGACAACGAATGCCCGATGATGATGTCCACCGAGACACAAAGCTGCGGGAAAAGCCGATTCGGATGCTGGACTTGCACCTTAGTTGAAAAAGACAAGTCAATGGCGGCAATGATACAAAACGATGACGAAAAGGCATGGATGACACCGCTACTGCAATTTAGAGACGACTTTGGAGACCATGAGACTGATAGGATGCGTAGGGACTTTAGGCGGATGACGGGCAAGTTATCCCTCGTAAACGACAGGCTAGTTCACGGTCCGTACAAAAAGGAAGTAAGAGAGGGGTGGCTTAGAAAACTCTTTGAGATAGAGAAGTTCATTCAAGCCGAAGGTCCGCCCGAATTTAAGAATTACAAAATCATAACCGATGCGGAACTCTATGAGATTCGCAGGATTTGGCTTGAAGAAAAGTTTGAATTTGACGACACACTCCCAGAGATTTATAAGGAAGTAACAGGCAGAGAGCTAGACATAAAGGACAAACCGATAATCTTCGGGAATAAAGAATACGACCTGCTCAAAACCATTTGCGGAGAGAAGTACCCCAAAGAGGAACTACTCTTCACAATGATAGCAGCACTCCTAGAAAGAGAACGCCGTGAGTTCAACTCAAAACATCGCAGCGGATTTTTAGGCAAGCTAGAAAAGATAATTGAGCAATGCTACTACAAAGACGAAGAAGACGCAGTCGGCTTTATTAGACAGCATGGCAAGCAGAAGAAAGGCGAGATAATAGACGAACTCACTCAAGAACTCCGAGAGGGACTGAGGCGATTTGACGAGTACGAATTTGATATGGAGGATGTCGACTAATGAGAATAAACGAACTAAAACTAAAGAATTTTGGCATCTATGCAGGCAAGCAAACAATCAGCTTCAAGGATACAAATCATAAAAAGCCGATAATCCTTCTAGGCGGATACAACGGACGCGGAAAGACCACAATATTCGAGGCAATGCTGCTAGGCTTATACGGAAGCAAATCCTTTGCATTTTTAGAATCAAAACTGACCTATGCTGCCTACCTCAACAAGTTCATAAACAAAAACAACATAGACGATGGGGCAAGCATAGATTTAGACATCACAGTCAACTATGACTCGGAGTCAGCTAACTTCACAATAAGACGCACTTGGCATGACAAAGGCAAATATACCAAAGACGACCTGATAGTCAAGCGCAAAGGTGCAGTCAGCAACTTCTACTCGGATAATTGGGATAACATCATTGACAATGTTTTGCCATCTGGGATAGCTAAGTTTTTCTTATTCGATGGAGAAAAGATTGGCGAGATACTAGATGACGCAGATGACAGGAGGTTAAGAGACTCAATTAAGGCATTATTAGGCATAGACATAATTGAAAAATTGAGCGAGGACCTAAAGAGCATAATAGGAAAAAACAAGCTGTCGCAAACCCTAGAAGAGCAAAGCACTGAATTAAGAGACGAGAGGCTAAAGATGGATTCAATCAGTGATCAACTATGTGAGTTGACAAGAAGAAAAGCTGATGTGAACTTAAATATTGCTAAGGAAGAAAATAAGCTGAAAGAAGCTGATGCAAAGTTTTCTAAAAAGGGCGGTAGACTACTAGAAAAGCAAGATACCGTTTCAGTAGAGAAAGAAGACATAGAAAAGAAGATAAAAGAGATGACCAGTATCATTCATGAAAAGGCGGCGGGGTATGCTCCGCTTCTTATGGTCATGCCTTTAATACAACAAATTGCAAACTCAGTAAGACGGGAGGGAGACCTTAAAAACTCAGAGTACGAATTGCAAGGAATAGAGAAGTTCTTGCAAGGCTACACAAACCTTGACGAGAGCATTCAATTTGGACTGCAAGCTAAGAGAGAATGGGTAGCACAACAAAGGGCGGAGGTTGGCGAGAACCTAATAGGAATGTCAATGGCAGGAGCGGAGCAGGCAACCATGCTAGCAGAACTAGACGCTCAAGCTGAATTCGCCGAGATAAAGAAACTTCTAGACAAAAGAAAGGAATTAGAGGCAAGGCTAGACCAAACCGATGATTATCTTAATGTCAACATAGATAAGGCAGCCTTGCAGAAGCTGATAGATCAGATAAAGAATAGCCATGTCAAGATAGCTAAAATGCAGGTAGAGATTGAGACGCTTGACTCATCCATAGCCGAACTCAACCGCAAGCTAGCCGATAGCGAAAGAGTAATCATAAAGCTGACCGAAAAGCTACTAGAAAACAAAGAGGCAAAAGACGGGTCGGTAAGGTTAGTCAAATACTCTACAATGGCAAGAGTGGTCTTGAGTGAATACCAACGCAGACTGCAAGAGATGAAGATAGATAACCTAAGCACCCTAGCCACCGAGAAGTTCAAACTGATAATCGGCAAGAAAACCCTCATTGAAAAGCTAGTCTTTGATAAAGAGACTCTGTCGCTGACCATGTTTGATAAACAAGGTAAGGAGATACTCAAAAAGCAATTATCTGCAGGCGAGAGGCAGCTCCTTTCAACCGCAATCGTTTGGGCATTAGGCGAAAGCACAGGGCAACAGTTCCCGATGATAATAGACACACCGCTTGCAAGGCTAGACACAATCCATAGGGACTTATTTATTAAGAACTACTTGCCAAGAGCCTCAAAACAAACGATAATACTATCAACGGATGCTGAGATGATCGGTGATCTCTTGGCTGAGGTTGACCCGTTCGTAGCAAGAAAATACCTTCTGAAATTTGACGAGAAAAAGGATGCAACCACAGTCGTGGATGGTTACTTCAAGGAGGCGAAATGATACAAAAACAAGTAAAACTTTCAAATGTCTCAAAAGACCGTCTTTCAAGAATGAAAGGCAGGACAGGAATCCAAAATTGGAATATCCTTTGCAGATGGGCGATTTGTCTCTCGCTTGCCGAGCCGACACAGCCTGCCGCCGAGGCACAAAGCACGGATAGCAATGTCGAGATGACATGGCACGTTTTCGGTGGCGAGTTCCATGAAATCTATGAGGCACTCATTAAGCAAAGATGCATAAACGATGGGTTGGGAATGGAAAAAGAGACATTGCAAAGGCAATTCAAGCTACATTTGGCGAGAGGCATTTCATACCTTTCGGCTACAGGTTATGTCAAAAATTTGGATGAGCTGTTCAATAGAGCAACAGCAAAGGTACAATAATGACAAAATACTTTGATTACAATGCCTCAACTCCAATAGATCCCGAAGTCTTGGAGTGTATGATAGAGGCTTATAAGGCAAGCTACGGCAACGCAGACAGCAGAACGCACAGTCATGGGAAGGCTGCACGTGAAGTGATTGAGACTGCCAGAGGGCAAGTGTCAGCTCTTGTCGGTTGCGATAAATCCGAAGTCATTTTTACAAGCGGAGCGACTGAGAGTTCTAACACTGCTATTTTAGGAGTGCGCAAGTGGGGAGAGGCAAATAAGAAGACGCATATTGTGGCCACATCTATTGAACATAAGGCAACGCTAGAACCCATTAGGTGGCTAGAAGACGATGAGCAGTTTAGGGTAGCAACTCACATAAACCCCGACTCAAGCGGCAGAATCAAAGCAAATGAAGTGATAGCTGCAATCAGGTCAGAGACGCTCTTAGTTACAATACAACACATCAATAACGAAACGGGAATCATTCAACCGATAGAAGAGATAGGGGCATATTGCAAGAAGAAAGGAATCCTTTTTCACATTGATGCAGCACAAAGCCTAGGCAAACTCGTAGAAGAAGTTCAAAGGCTCGACTACGATATGATGTCCATTTCTGGTCACAAAATGTATGCCCCGCAAGGCATAGGTGCATTGATACTTAGAAAGAAGAACTACAAAAAACCGCCCCTAACACCATTGCTGATGGGTGGCGGTCAAGAGTGGGGAATGAGAGCGGGAACAATGCCCATTGCCCTTATTGTAGGTTTTGGTAAGGCTTGTGAACTAGCGCTAGGATGCTACAAAGAGTGGAATGCTCACTATACAAAAATCAAAGAGCAAATCCTAGCGAAGCTGAAAGCATCGGGATTAAACTACATCATCAACGGCGACCAAAATCATTGTGTTTCAAACACTCTCAATGTCAGTTTCATCGGAGTGAACTCTGAGGCTCTAATGATAGCTATGAAAGACTACTGTTCGCTAGCCAACGGCTCTGCTTGCACCTCAAAAGACTACAGCCACAGCTATGTCCTCAAGGCAATGGGGTTAAATGAAGAGATAACCCAAAGCGCCATTCGTTTATCATGGGGCAAGGATTCGGATGCAAGTGCGATAGACAAAATTATTGAAATGGTGAAATTCATGACATTATAATCAGACAAATATTAGTTGAGAATGATACAATAGATAAAGGCGGCGGAGGTCGCCTTTGTTAGTTTAAGGAGGTGAGAAGAATGTTTAATTCGGGATTTGCTTAGTTGGGATTTACTTTAAATTGCAGTAAAAGAGAATCATTCTAAATTGTAGTAAGATGAATCATTGACTGTAATAAAAGAGAAATCATTCTGAGAAATACGACAGAAGGAGGTAAAAAATGTTGAAGTATTCAGGATACAAAAAGGTAATGGAATTGAAAGTGGCTGGTGTGAATCAGCATAATGTTATTAAGAAAACAGGCTTTACTAAGTACGCGGTGCGCAAGATTTGGGATATGACAGAGGATGAGTTTTTGAGTAGCGGAAAGTTTACGTACGAACAGATGGGCGAGTTTAAGGAAGATATTATGTCGCTGCTCACGGCGTATTCGACAATCCGCAACATGACGATACTTGACCGCTTACGCGAAAAATATCCAAATAAGGAAATCTCGCACGGAACATTCTATCGGTATATGGTAAAGCTGCGGGAGCATGAGGGCTTTGTCAAAAATGGCGAGAGGGTGCTTGCAGCGCGTGACGAGCTGCCGCCGGGCTATGAGGCGCAGGCGGATATGGGTCAAACCAAGCTTAGAGATATGTATGGTGGCGAGGTTAAAGTATTTTTCTTTTGTATGGTGCTGTCGTTTAGCCGGATGAAGTTTGTGTATTTTAGTGCAGAGCCATTTACGACAAATCACTTTCTTTACGCTCATGAAAAGGTGTTTAAGTATTTTGGCGGCAGGCCAGAGATTATTATGTACGACCAAGATAGACTAATGGTTGTTAATGAAAACGCTGGCAACATTATGTACACTAAGGCATTTGATGAGTATCGAGAGCGGGCGGAGTTTAAGGTGTTTCTGTGCCGCAAGGCCGACCCTGACACAAAAGGCAGAGTCGAAAATTTGGTCAAATATATCAAGACATCATTTTTAGATAGTCGGGAATATACGGGCATCGACAGTTTAAATAGCGCGTGCTTGGCGTGACTGGACAGGACTGGCAATGGCACAACCAATGCAGCAACACGGCGGGTTCCGCGGGAGCTGTTTGAGATTGAAAGACACAAGCTCTTAGAGCATCGCCCACAAAAAATAGAACTGCACAAACAGAAAATAGTCAGCGTTTCGGACTTGTACACCATAACATATCTAAAGAACAAGTATGACTTGCCGCTCGGAAGGCACTCTAGGGGTGACAGATTGCGAGTAGAAAGCGACGGGGTGTTTATCAGCATAATCGAGCCGACTACGAATGAGCTTGTGGTAAAACATAAACTGACAGGCGACATAGGGCGAGTTGTTAAATCTAACAAACCACAAAAACCGCCTAATCCAGAAATTGAAAAGACCAAAACACTCTACGACAATGATCCAACCGCAATCCGATTTATCGACAAGATATGCGAGGAAATGCCGCGCTACATTACGCAACAATGCCGATTGCTCAAGAAGATTCACAAGCAGTACGGTACGGAGAAAAGCATATCGGCGATTGAAGAGTGCTTGTGTGAGTGTAAGTTTGATGTGACAGAGGTGCTTACTTTGCTTGTCAAAAAATATGGGATAGTGCAAGCTAAAAAAATTCTGCCACCGCGAACCAAGAAACATTACAGCGAGAAGGCTAAGGGCTTGTCTAAATATTCTGCGCTGGTGGAGGAGGTGTAAGTATGGCGAGTATAACCAACATTCAGCAACTTGCTGCAAAACTCGGACTTTATCATCTGGCTAAACAGAATTATAGAATAAAGGAAGAAGGCATCCCTAATCTTGATTTTCTGGAAATTGTATTAAGCAAAGAATTAGAGTTTAGAGAAAACAAAAAAATTCAAACGCTTAAAGAAAAAGCGCGACTTCCCGAAGGCAAAGCACTTGACACCTTTGACCTAAACTTTCAGAAAGGGATTACAAAGTTTCAGTTGGATAGACTGTCCGAGGTGGCTTGGGTAGATGAAAAATACAATCTGCTATTGATGGGCGAAACGGGAACAGGCAAGACACACTTGGCTGCCGGACTTGCGCATAAGGCGATGCAGAAAGGCAACAAGACATTTTATACTACACTAGATAACCTTTTGTATATGCTCAAAACCAAAGAAACAATCACAAAGAGCAAGTTTAGGCTAAAGTATATAGACGAATGCAAACTGCTAGTACTAGACGAAGTCGGATATCTGCCGCTATTGGCAGAAGACGCAAAAACAATTTATTCATATATTACCAATTATAACAGCAAGCTGTCGCTAATTATCATAACCAACAGAGAGTTTGAAAGCTGGAAGGATTTATTCTATGATGAAGTGATAGCAACCACACTTTTAGACAGGTTAGTAGAACGCTGTCAAATCATTAGGCTAGTGGGCGAGAGCTATCGCTACCTTAACCACAAAAATATCTGCTTTAAAAAATAACCAATGTGCATAGCCGTCCTTTGTCGGTAATGCCATTCGTTACCCAAATTTGAAAATAACTGTCGCAAGACAGAATAAAATATATGCGCTATTTCGCAAAAACCCATCAAAGATTGTTGAAAGTGAGAATTTTTGAAGGCTTATAGACGGTAGGAGGGCTCTGAATCCCCATGTGCAGACCCCTCAGGATAGCGGCGTGGAATGCCGCGCACAAAAAATTCTATTTCAAACGGTGGTCTGCGCCGACAACAAAAAGGCGGCAAATCATAGCGGGTATATATAAAAGGCGACCACGCGTAAACTGTGGGCGTTTTTTTATATTTTGAGATAATTATAAAGGACATAGTGGATGCGGTTCTAGTTAGCGGCGGCAACGCAACCTTCAAATTTAAATGCGGCATAGAGCGGGAGGTGGCATTACAATAAATCAACGCTGGCGGCGCGGGTAGAGATACCTGCGCCGCCCTTTTTTATTTGAATAAACTTTAAGAGCAGTAAAAAGCAGATAAATTTTTTCGAAGTGTGATTTATATGCTTGTGTTTTATGTTTTTATGTGGTATAATTATAATCACTTCGCAAAAGGAGTTTCAATAATAATGGAACAAAATCAAGCAGTAACGCTAGTATACACAAACTACAAGGGTGAATCTGGGGTGCGAAAAGTAGTCCCCAAATCAATCTATTTTGGTCATAATGAATGGCATAAGGAAGACCAATGGCTAATGTTGGCGTTTGACCTAAAAAAACAAGCCGATAGAACTTTTGCATTAAAAGATGTCCGTGCATGGTTTGACGGCGAATTAGAATAACTATTTATATGCAACTTTGTGATAGAGACATATTCAGAGCGATTTCAGAAGGGGAATTAGTACTTGCTGGAACAACCGAGGGTTTCCCGTTTAATGCGGAGAAACAGGTTCAGCCTGCATCAATTGATTTGCGCTTAGGTAATAGGATTGTAAAGTTTAAGAAAACCACAGAGTATATCGACATAAATGACATAAAAGAAACATCTGATATTGAGAAATATTTAGATGTTCAGTTTTTAAGCGAAAACGATAAGATTGAGATAGGTCCCAATGAAATAGTTTTTGGTCAAATTTATGAGCTCATGGATGTTGGCAACAATTTTAGTGCAAGAGTTGTGGGGCGCAGTAGGGTTGCAAGATTGGGGTTGTCGGTTCATTGTACAGGAAGTTTTATAAATCCCGGATTTTGCGGGGCTATGCCGTTACAAATTTATAACCACAATAAATTTCCAATAATAATTTATCCATATATTCCGATATGTCAGCTCATCCTGTATAAGACGACGGGACCTCCTGTTGTTGATTATCAAAAACGGTCGCATTTGCTTGCAAATCCTTATTATGGCGAAGAAAATGCTAGTTCTTCAATTTTGACTAGGGACGAATATCAAAACGATAGTATGATGTCCCGAAAAATGGGGAGACTAATTCAAGACCATTTAGATCAGTTCAAAAAAGATAAGAACGGCAAAGGTGATATTTATGTTAATGCGGATACTTTAATTTATCAAAATATGCCACATGGTAGTCATATAATGCGCGACCAATATAATGCACAGCAAGTAGGAACATTAGGAGCAAGTTCTGGAAAAAAGGCTAAAATCACGCAAAGCATGAATATCACGCTGTCAGATAATGATGTGAAATCTTTGATGCTTGAACTTGATAAAATCATCAAAGAATTGAGAAGAAGTAAAGAAGGCAATGAAGAGGATGCAATCGCGATAGGTAAACTTTTAGAGGCAAAGCAAGAAATACAAAACGGCAATCAAAGTAAAGCTATAACGATATTAAAAAATATCGGCAGCAAAGTTGCTGGGATTGTAAAAACAATAGGATGTGCTGTTGCTGCAAGTGTAATATCGGCACAAATAGGAGTATAAAATATGGGTTTTCAAGCAGAACTAAATTGGGCATTAAAACTTTCTGAGCTAGATAGCTCTTTAACGGTAGGGAAAGAATATGATTTTGAAAAAAAAGACATTCGTCTTTATCCGATAGATATGCCCATTGACTTGCTAGATAAAAATTGGGAGGCCGTGGGTAGTTGTATAATATTAACGGTTACTTATTCTAAAGTTAAGACAATTGGGAAATTTAAGATTTTAGAATTATATGAAGGCGATAAAAAGAAAATCTTGACAGAGCAATGGCGCAATGTTTTGAAGTATACATTGGGGAATCCTAATATAACGAATTTTTCAAGCGTTCGCATTACCGAATAATTCTTAAAAGGCTGTTTTGTAGACTTTTTGGAGCATACACACATAGTAAGCATCATTTTAGTTTTAGTGCTAAAGGGGTGCTTGTTTTGTTGTTAAAATCTAAAAGCCTTAGGTAGAGTTTAGTTAGGGCAAAGGCTTGATTTGATTATAGAAGAATCACATTACTGTTAAACATAGGTAATGTAGTTTTGTTTTAACTAGGGTTGTTTTAGTTTTTTGTGACGAAAAAGGCTTGATTGTAGAGTGTAGCTCAGCATAGCTTAATTGCTACAAAAATAGTTAAACAGTTAAAATGTCACAAGAATTATCTATTACAAGCATGGTAACTTCTATTACAAGCATGGTAACTTTTATTGCAAGCATGGTAACTTCTATTGCAAGCATGGTAACTTTTGTTACAAACGTTACAATTTTTTTGCCATGAATATGACAATTTTCGTTACCGTCATAACAACCTTTTTCGTTGCTATCATGACAACTTTCATGACATTTTTTTTGCAAACCCGACAAGTTTTTGTTGTAGGCATGACAATCATTGCTATTTACTTGGCAAAATGTAGNAGTTGC
>JGI990J12352_1000090_pt1 | contig 19472 bp, 22 predicted proteins | sample Intmic4MA4BA4MSA_FD_12352 | JGI IMG/M metagenome (IMG submission 12352) | reverse complement strand
TGCACTCACCTCAAACCAACCAGTGAGCATTCGTTGATTCGGACCGATTCTAAACCATCTGCCTTGGGCATCTTCTACCCACATATTAGAAACTCGACGACCATTTTGATAAAAATACCAATGACCTCCAACTTGGCGCCATGTGCCTGGTGTCATTCTCGCAGGACTGGTTCTAAAGCTGATATAATCTTCACCTGCTAAAACAGGTCCCGTTATTTCAGGTGCATGAGAAGATTCTGGGTTTGATTCAAAACCATCAGGTGATTCATTTAAATGCTCTATCGGTACAACATCATTTTCATCTGAGTCTGTATCAACATCAAAATACGGATCAAGTCTTTCTATGTTTTGTGGAACATGTTGATAAAACGCAATAAGAGGAGAATTTATCACTTCATTTTCAAATACTTCAATGAGTTCTGCCGTGTATTCAAACAAGTAAACGACTAATCTGTTGTTTATGATGTCAGTCCAAGAACCTGCAACATTTGACATGCTCGGAAATTCTGAATAATTTAAAAATAAATATGTTAGATGTCGATGTACTGCCATTATTTCGTTAAATGAGAATGCTACATTTTGAATTTCTACACCATCTGAAAATCTACTCATTAGACCGGTATCAGCTGTACTTCCAACCTGTAAAACGACAAGATTTCCATCATCATCAATAAACATCCCGCCAAAGTTTTCAGGATACAGAACTTCTCCAAAACGGTTCATTGGTAACAAGTTATAAAATTCATTAATTTGATTTACCGCATGGTTATGATTCACAAAAAAATCATAACCTCTTTCAGCAATCATTTCTTCCTTAACAGACTGAAAGTAATCATTTTGAGTGTAGATGGTGTCGTCAGTTGCAGTATTTGCAATAACTAAAAGGCTTGGATATAAATTGAGAATAATTAAACTTAATGCCAATAATATTTTTATACTTTTGTTATGTCTTGTCATTTTGCTATCCTCCAGAAATCTAATATTTTAGAAAATTGTGGAATTACCTAAGTTTGTCTCACTTTAATACAATCTCTTTGTCTAAGTAGCGAGTAAACTTGCAAAGAGGGTGTCTTTGTCCCGTTATCGATCAATATGTTTGAAGCAATTACCTTATAATTATACAATTCACCCTTATAAATGTCAATAATGAACTACCCCGGGGCAAGCCCTAAAATCCCTGATAGGGATTTTCCCCTGCGGGCGGGATATCTAGATTAGCGAAATTATAAATTTCGCAAAAAACATTTACGAGGCAGAGCCTCGGGGAATTAGACCCATTCTAGATTAAATGCAACTTTTAATTATAAGTAAAAAATGGTATAATCAAAGTAACCCCTTATACTAACCCCTATCTAATTAATCATCCAACAGGGATTAGGATAAAAAACAGGAGGAATCTCCCATGAAAAAAATTAATCTACTAATTGTCACTGGTATGAGCGGTGCAGGCAAAAGTGTCGTGCTCGATAGTCTTGAAGATTTAGGTTATCACTGTATCGACAACTTGCCGCCAAAACTTCTGCCAACGCTGACGGAGTTAATTCTCGATGCAACTGATCATGAAGTTAAGCTCGCCGTTGTAATTGATCTACGTAGTTTGTCATTCGATTCAATCAAAGAGATGTACTTGTTCGTCCAAGATAGTAGCTATATTAATTTACAAATCCTATTTCTCGATGCCGATAACGCAACGCTGGTCAAAAGATTTAAAGAAACTCGTCGTAGTCATCCACTTTCGCGCGACACAAACCCATTACTTGGCATCGAAAAAGAACGTGAATTATTAGAACCAATTTTTTTCCTTGCAACCGCTAAAATCAATACTTCCAGCTTGAGTGCTAGGGAATTAAAAAATGAAATTGTTCGGATGTACAGTGAAAAAACGGCTGATTATTTTAACATCACATTCGCATCATTTGGGTTCAAACACGGAACACCAGTTGATATTGATGTAATGTTCGATGTCCGATTTTTACCAAATCCATTCTATGACGAGGTAATGCGAACACAGACTGGTTTGGATCAAGACGTCTACGATTTCGTAATTAACTCCGAGATAGCACAGGTGTTCCTTGAAAAGTTGGTCGATCTGCTTGCATTTTTGATCCCGAATTACAAAAATGAAGGGAAATCGCAAGTGGTTATCGGGATTGGTTGTACAGGTGGTCAACATCGTTCGGTCGCCTTAGCAGAGTATTTAACAAATCATTTTAAGGACACCTATCCAGCCCACGTTGTCCATCGCAATATAAAACAAATTAATAAGCATGGAGGGGAATCTTAATGTATGAATATGATTACAAAATAGCGGTTATCGGTGGTGGTACTGGTTTATCAACCATTTTGCGCGGGCTAAAAAGATTTCCGATGGATATTACCGCAATTGTAACCGTTGCAGATGATGGCGGATCATCTGGCACACTCCGCGAAGACTTCGATGTACCACCACCGGGCGACATTCGTAATGTTTTAGTAGCTTTATCAGATGCAGAACCATTAGTAAATGAATTATTTCAATATCGTTTTGAAGAAGGTACTGGCTTAACAGGACATCCAGTTGGTAATCTTTTGCTCGCTGCTATGACTAATATTACTGGGAATTTTGCGCGAGCCGTCCAAAATCTTAGTGAAGTCCTAAATGTCCGTGGACGAATTCTCCCTGTTTGTAATGAAGCACTGTGTCTCTGTGCCGAATATGACGATGGCGAAGTGGTAACTGGCGAGTCAAATATCCCGAATCCAGATAAAAAGATTAAACGCGTATATTATGAAAACTCATGTTCAGCGCTCAAAGAAGCGGTTAAAGCGGTCAAAGAAGCGGATTTAGTGGTTTTAGCACCAGGTAGTCTTTATACAAGTATCATCCCGAATTTGCTGTTTTCAGAGATTCGACAAATAATTGAGAGTACGAAAGCGAAATTTGTGTATTGTTGCAACATTATGAGCCAACCAGGTGAAACGACTGGTTTTAGCGTGTCGGATCATATTAAATCAATAGAGGAACACGTCGGTTTTCGATTTGTTGATTCTGTTTTAGTAAATGATGCAAAAGTTAAACCATCAGTAGTAAAACGATACCACAAAGATGGTTCACACCCGATTGAAATTGATCATGAACTGCTCGAAGAAATGAACATCAATGTCATTCAAAGCCGAATGGTTGACTATAACGAGCGCAACGAAGTCCGTCATGATTCCCAAAAAATTGCAGCGATAATATTTTCGTTGTTATTGGATGTATAGGAAAGTTATACAAATTAAGGAGGTATATTATGTTACCACTTTTGATGGGATACAAGTGTATCGCAGGCTGAGCCTTGGTTTTTATGTAACACTAATCGGAACTATGTTTTTAGTATTAAAAGAACGATTTTAAATCCTCGTATTTAAAAAGGAGCAACTATCATGTCTTTCGCAGCACACATCAAGAAAGAATTAGTCGGTATCGAGAGTCGCCCGTGCTGCCAGGTTGCGGAACTTTCGGCATTTTTGAAGATGAACGGGACAATATCGCTTTCGAGTAGCGGTCCCGTTTTAAGCTTTGACTTGTAAATCATCGAAATAATGCAACAAGTTGGATAACCACTATTAACTTGCACATAAAATTTTAGCATAAATTGATTATATTTTTCATACAATAACAATGGTCAGGTTCAGTGTTCTTCCGAGACCTGAACTTATAAAATAGGGTCGATGATTTTCAGTAAATCGTTGACTTTATTTCTTTTTTATGATAGAATTCTAATTGGTCAGGTTCAGTGTTCTTCCGAGACCTGAACTGTACATCGAAAAATTGCTCAGTTGCTCAATAGGTGGCTGGGCTATTTTTATAACTTTGGAGATGGAAAATTAACTTATTCAAAACATATAACGAACAAATCATATTTATATTCTAGTGAGTAATCGTCAACAAGTAGGTAATTGCGAAAAGCACGATAATTACATAAATTTCAAGATTTTCGTGCGTTTTGATATTTGTAAGGCTCAAAAAGGCTCAAAATAAAGCAAAAACGCCACTTTCATTCTCTTCGGGCATATCGTAAGTGTCAAAAATGCACGAGAATCACCAGAAAATCTGGTTTTTCGTGCATAAAAATTTTGTGATACTAAAATAAGCTGATTTTGCAATTACCTATAGAAAGGAGCTTGCCCTATGTCTTTCGCAGCACACATCAAGAAAGAATTAGTCGGTATCGAGAGTCGCCCGTGCTGTCAGGTTGCGGAACTTTCGGCACTTTTGAAGATGAACGGGACAATATCGCTTTCGAGTAGCGGTCCCGTTTTAAGCTTTGACACGGAAAATGCCGCTATCGCCCGTCGCGTTTTGACTCTTTTAAAGAGCATTTTTCCAACCGTTGAAACTGGGATTCTCGCTCGTAAAAAGAAGAATTTAAAAAAAAACAATACCTATGTTGTACGAGTACTGGGGCAAGTTCTAGAAATAGCTGATAAGTTGCAAGTTATGCCAAATGATGAGGGGGATTTTTCGATTTTTGACACTATGTTAAAAAAAGATTGTTGCGCACGAGCTTATTTGCGCGGAGCATTTTTAGCAGGTGGCTCGATGAATAATCCAGAAACATCTTCGTATCATTTTGAAATTACCACGACCGACTCGGAGCACGCGTTGCTACTACAACTAATTCTCAATGATTTAGACCTTAATGCCCGAGTTTTAGCACGTAAAAGAGGATATATTTGTTACATTAAGGAATCCGAAAAAATCGGTGACTTTTTACGTGCAGTCGGGGCAGTTGGGTCGGTTTTGAATTTTGAAGATATGCGTATTATTCGCGATATGCGCAACTCTGATAATCGGTTGAATAATTGCGAAATTGCCAATGAGACGAAAACTTTGACAGCGGCAGACCAACAAGTACGAGATATTGAGTTGATCCGCCAGATTAAGGGTGGCGACTTTTTGAACGAGAAATTGGCATACATTGCCGATTTACGAATGGAATTTCCAGAAGAAAATTTGAACGAACTCGCTGAAATTGCGACCGAGCGTGGGAATCCCTTGACAAAATCGGGGATTAACCACAGAATGCGTAGTATTAAAAAAATAGCATCGGAAATTCAAGCTAACAACTAGCAATTTCCGCAAACGATCTAAAAATATACCAAAACACTAGATTTTTAGAACGTTTATCCAAAGGAGGTAGAGGTAACAATTATGGCAGATCTTAGTTATTCGGCGGTTTTTCCGCTTATTATGAGTTCTGATAAAAAGGAAATCCTGTTACATCGGCGCCAAAATACCGGTTATATGGATGGTTTTTGGGATACGGCGGGGAGCGGGCACGTGGACGCGGGCGAGTCGGCGCAGCAGGCGGCCGCGCGCGAGTGCCGCGAGGAGCTTGGAATCGAAGTTGCAACTGACCAGTTAGAATTTGTCCATGTTTCGCATAATATTAAATCCACTGATGGTAAAACTTATTATCACCTGTATTTTTGGGTACACCAATACAAAAACACCCCAGCGATTATGGAACCCGAAAAAATGGCAGATCTCCGATGGTTTCCCTTTGACGAATTACCCGACAAGATGATTTCCATTCGCCGCCGCGCCCTTGAAAAATTGATGGTTGGTGAAAGATACAGCGAAAACTTCGAGTAGAATGTAGTTTTACTAAAACAAACTACATTTTTATTATGGAAATTTTTGGATAACGGTCACAAAAAGGGTTTTAAGATTGTTATAAGGGTGTTAGATAATTAAGTTCTCACTGTCGAAAGCACTAAAACAGGAGGTGGTCAATGTGGAAATTGAAGTGCTAGTGGCAGATTATAGTGAGCGGTTGCTGCGTTATGCGACTTCGATTTTGTACGATTATCAAGAGGCTGAGGATATTGTGCAAGATGTTTTTATAACCGCTTATCAAAAGATGGCCAGTTTTGATGGTGATAATATTTCGGCGTGGTTGTACAAAATTACTTATCACAAATGTTTGAATCGGTTAAAGCAGCGAAAAATATTACCATTCGCTGAAGTTCCAATCCCAGCAGTCGTCACAGAAAAAGACACAGGATTAACTGATGTGACTTTGAAAATTTTAGCCCAGTTAAAACCGCAAGAACGGGCACTGTTATACGGACGCATTATCGAGGGCTACAGTTATGACGAATTAGCTCTACATTTAAGGTCATCAGCCGCGACATTGCGAAAACGATATGAGCGAGCGAAACAGAAATTTGCGAAAATCTCACAAGGAGGCGATTTTTAATGGAAAAAGATGAGCAACAAATCCACGATACATTTTCAGCGATTAAGGTTGATACACTGGGGTTTGAAAAAAAATTAGATTTTACTAAAACTACTAAAACTAAGCAATTTAGTAAACTACCAAAACTAGCAGCGGCGATTTTGATTTTCGGGTTTTTATCGGTGGCAACGGTTTATGCAGCGGGTGATGGTTGGGCGTTTTTACAAAATATATTCTCACCATTCGCTGAAATTGCAGTTGTTCCAACTGGTCGTGTTTACGCCGAAGATCAAGGAATTCGCATTGAAATTCTTGGGGCTGAAGAAATTGATGGGATGGTTTTACTTTTCTTGAGTGTCCAAGATGTGAGTGGTAAACATGACTTTAATTCCATGGTATCACCATTTCCGAGTTTCACTACTGAGATTTCCAGTTCACAGCACAGGATTAATTTTGATGCTGCAACAAAGACTCATTATTTTCAAGTACTTTTAAGAATGGAGGAGAACGTTCCTAATTTACAAACATTAAACCTAGGTATTACAAATCTCTGGAATGGTGATGGTGGTTTTCGCCTGTATGGTGACTGGTCATTTGCAATCAATCTAAGCGATACTATCCATCCAAGAATCACTTTAGAAAATATCGAATTTAGCATTAATGATATTGATTTCAACCTCGAATATCTGCGTGTGAACCCGCTTGCTATTCACATCAATGGAATAGTTGCAAGCGATGCTTTATGGCGTTTCGAATGGCTACTGCCCATCCATGTCGAAGTCGGTTTAGAAGAAATTATTGGTGGTATGATGAGTAGCTGGCGTTCGGATTCATACGAAAATTTCGTCGATGCTACTATAAATCCTGCAATGCCTATCGACGTTGAAAATGTCACTGCGATTATTATTAACGGTGTTCGGATTCCAGTTTCTCAAGATTAAAAACTATTAAAACATTTAAAAATCTCTGACAACCGTTTGTCGGAGATTTTATTCTACCGCAAAAGGTCTATACCAACTTCAAATTCGGTTTGGCATCAATGGTTAAGTCTGAAACTAGTCCCTGTCTTAAATTGACCGTCCCAGCCACGGCAATCATGGTAGCGTTGTCGGTACAGTATTTGAATTCTGGTATCATTAGGTTAATCCCGTTGGCATTGGTCATTTCGGTAAGGCTTGTCCGTAATCCGGAATTAGCAGCAACGCCACCAGCGACAACGAGGTTTTTGACGTTATGTTTTAGTAAGGCATTTTTTGTTTTAGTAGTTAATACTTCAACCACGCTCGCTTGAAAGCTTGATGCGAGATTCGCGTGGTCGATTTCCTCGCCACGTTGATTCGCATTGTGAACAAGATTGATTACCGCTGATTTCAACCCCGAGAAACTAAAGTTGAACTCGGTTTTATCAAGCCAAATGCGTGGCAGATGGTACGTGTCACTACCGATTGTAGCAAGTTTATCAATAACTGGTCCACCAGGATAGCCGATTTCCAGAATTCGGGCAACTTTATCATAAGCTTCACCGACCGCATCATCGAGAGTACGACCGAGGTATTTGTAATCATTATCGGCTTTCATCAGAATGAGTTCCGTGTGACCACCGCTAACAACTAGCGCGATTAGCGGAAACTGCATTTCACCAGAAAGGGCATTGGCGTAAATATGACCAGCGATATGGTGAACTGGGATTAACGGAATATTATGAACAAGCGAAATCGCTTTTGCCGCTTGCAATCCGACAATCAGTGAACCAACGAGTCCTGGTCCTTGACAAACCGCAATACCATCGAGGTCTCCCCATGTAATTCCCGCTTTGGACAGTGCTTCATCAATAACCGTAGTAATTGCCTCCACGTGGTAACGACTCGCTACTTCTGGTACCACGCCACCGAAACGCTTGTGAATATCAGCCTGCGAAGCGACAATGTTAGAAAGGACTTTATTACCATTTCGCACAACGCTTGCAGCTGTTTCGTCACAACTCGACTCAATCCCGAGTATTAAAATGTCTTTTTTCATCTACGTCTCCTCCTAAATTACACGGGATAAAGTTATTTTTCGCATCAATCACGAGAAAATCCTGACATATGCAAATAATTCCACCAGTTCCTCGCTCAAGTGTTGCTTTTTCTAACTTTTTCTAGCACATAAAACAATTCCAATTTCATTAAGAGTCCATCCACTCCATCATAATACCCTTTGCGAATTGACATTTTTTCAAAGCCAAATTTCTCGTACAACCTAATCGCTACGAGATTATCAATCTGGACTTCAAGGGTCACAACTGCAACACTTCGACTCCGCATTGCCGCCAAAAACAACTCCATTAACCGTGAACCATATCCTTGCCCACGCAAGTCCACCTGCACCTCGACATCATAAATATCCGCAAAATCCCCCACTTGCACAAACTCCACAAACCCCTGCTCTACCTCAATCCGTTCACTCATTCCAAATTCAGCTCCGCTTCCGTCTTTCGCAAATAATTTGGAACTAACTCATGAATATTTTTTGGGCTCGACCCGTTGCTAGCTAGCTTTGCTAATGCCTCCGCTTTGCTCTGGCTAAACCTGTTTTCAGCTACTACTAAAACATTTTTTGCTTGTTCTCGTAGCTTTTCTTGATATAAAGCGGCAACATCACCGATAAACGTCACTTGATCATTGGAAAAATCCAGTTGCGACAATAAATCATCCAAATCATAATGACCATCACTCACCAAAACAGCTCCATTACAATCGTACGCACCCGCGAACACCGTCCCGCGACGCGCATCAATCATCGGTACAATCACCCCAGTATCAACACCAGAAGCCTGCGCCATAACAGCAAGACTTGAAACGCCAGCTACGGGGATCGACAAGGCATATCCGAGCGACTTAGCAGCCGTGACACCAACACGAATACCTGTATATGAACCTGGACCAATCGCAACTGCAATACTAGTCAAATCGGTCGCCCCAAAATCTTTTGACTTTAAAAGGGTTTCAATCCGTGGCATCAAAATCGCTGATTGATTATTCTTTGTCGGCTCGTCAAAACATACTAAAACGCCACCATCTTGCACCAACGCCAGTGACAAAATATTCGTACTCGTATCAATTGATAAAGTCAACATACTATAACCACCTTAATCTAAAGTTTTTCCACATTCTGGATTTTGACATTCCTTTATACTCATATGGCGAATTACATACGGTAATCCTGCCCAAAATCCTCGCCCAATAATTCTTTTATTACAAAACGAGCATCGTAACAAAATAATTTCAAATAAATATGATAATAAAACTAAAACAAGACCAATCCAAACTGCAATAGTTACGCCAGTAATTAGCCCATATATTACTATCAAATTCCCGCCAATTAGTGTCACCAAATAAATCATTTTCTTCATGCTATATTTCATTGTTCAAGAATTCCAAATTACCTGTAATGATTATTTCTCGACTATCGCCATCAAGACGCTTGATTTTTACGTCGATTCGATTGGGCGGCAACTCCTGTTTGATAACCTGCGCCCATTCGATTACACAAACGCCATCGCGATCAAAATATTCAAGCAAAAATTCAATATCCGAATCACCGTCGAGTCGGTAAACATCCATGTGAAACAGGGGCACACGACCGTCATATTCTTTCACAATCGCAAAAGTTGGACTATCAATGATCTCATCAATTCCAAGCCCCAAAGCGAGTCCTTTCGTAAAAGTCGTCTTGCCCGCAGCGAGATCCCCTTCCAACGTCAAAACAGAGTCAGGAGCGAGTCCCGAACCTAATTTTTTTGCAAATTCCATCGTTTCAGCTGGTGAGTTAACAATTATTTTTTGAATCATAAGTAAATTCACTCATTTCCAATATTTCCTGAGTTTTCTCAAACTCTTCTGCTCATACAGCTAATGTTTTTAATTCTCATCAAAATTAGTTAAATAATTAGCAAGTCTTTCTGGTAATCAAACATCATATTTTGCTTTTTTGCTCACGTTCTACAAGCATTCATCCAATTTCATAATAAGTCATTGCTATTCTTGAAAACAGTTTCGGATTTTTTCATTCTTACTACAAAATCATCATAGCTGTCACATTTTTGTAGGATATGAATACCAACTTTTGATTTTCTTACGTGTAAGTAGGTCGTCATTTGAAATAAATCCCTGCGGGATAATTTTCTGAATGTTTGTATTTAGCGTCTAAAATTATCTCATTTGAATAAAAATCAGGATAAACGGTTCTTGTGCTATCTTAATAGTTGGTAGAATGATGTAATTTTTTGCTGTCTAATAACAAAATCTTATCTTATTTTAGACAATCTACTTTCCTGAATAAGCAATATTTTCCACAACATCATTTTCAACATCATCATAGCTTTTTCGGTGAGTTTTAATATGACTTTTCAATTTATCAATCCTAATCTGTAAAATTTCAACAATTCGCTCACGTCTTGTCTCATCAATATAAATAGAACCCGCAAATAATTGTCTAACTTCATCCTCAAAACCATCCAATTGATCAAGATTAAGCCAATCGAAAGACTTCACTAATTTCAACTGTTCTTCATGGTTCTTCTTAAATGGTTTACAATCTAAAGTTTTTGTCCGCCCCATAATATGAGTCGGTTGGTCAAAACAAAGTGCAGTTCCAGTATCAAAAATCGGTGCAATGCCAATGAATTTTAAAGTCTTTACATCTCGAATCAGACCAAAATTGTTCTGATGACGATCTTCATTTACCAGCAGATAATCAACAACAATCATCTTATTAATTTCTTCCCTAGGCGTCGTCAATCCAAGTGTTTCGCAACATGCAATATAATGCTCATAAACAGAAACATGATTCGCTTTCTTGATCCCTTGCATCACATACCAAGCACTAACAAGTTCCGTTTCTTTTGTAACAAAATTAGCGCAGACACTATAAGGTAACTCGTCTTCTGTGATTACATGATAGGGAATATGCTTAATATCTAACTTTCTCATAATCAAAGTTGCAATCGCTTCATTATAAGGCTCTTGATAAAAAGCTGCACTTCCCGCTTTTACTAGACATCTTTCTTCGTTGATAATTTTCCATTTTTTCTTCAACCAACCATCAGATGTATTGTCTGGCGACATTAGGTTCAAATTGGCACTATGTTTCTTACCTAACAGCATATTGCCAACATCTTCGAAAAAATCGTTATCAAAAAAATTAATTTCTTTCCAGATCAAAGGGGTATTAACCGGATTCATCCAATAATGATCCGACAAACTCAGTCCCCACGATTTCATTTGTAACACATCTGGTGTCAAGAAAGGTTCTCGTTCTAAATGATTTTTCAACCCTGAACGTGAAAGTGGAATACGGCGATTATACCACCATGCATTCAGCATTTGTTTATGTAATTTTCCATCAGGAGCTTTTGTCCCAATTGGTAATCGATCTTCATCATAAATTTTCACAATTTCATCAATTGCATGACTACTGTTTAAAATTACTTCTGCTACTTTTATATCTTGATGCATAAGTGTATATTTCATAGGACTATTCACCTCCACTTTGAAAAATCATTTTATTTGTCACACAACATCATTTAGTTTCTTAAAGTTTCACAGAAATCATTAAACTATTCAAATGCAATTCTTGCTCCATGTTCTGCTTGTGAGCGTGTAAAGCCTTTAAATACGAGTTGGTCAACTAATGATGCTTGTGAAAAACTCATAATAGCCAAGTAACTTTCTGCACTGCCAACGGCGTACACGTACCAAATCAGTATCAGCATCAATTTGTCAAAGCAATGTGATATCTCTTTCTTAGTGTCAGTCGCCTAACATCATTACTTAATTATTTTCAAACAAAACCTGTAATCCATCATTAGGATGGAATGTCCAACTAACTCTAAAATCAGCATTTTCAGCTGTTTGGCGACCGTCTAAAGCTCTAGTTTCTCCCATTCTTCTTCTAACTGCACTTTCAAACCCTAGTTCATCCAAAACATCATCAAGAGCATGCGATGCACCACATAATATATCATCATCATTTCGTGGACAACTCCAATTTACAGTAATGGCAATATAACTACCATCGCTTGCTAACGTAGCATTTCTTCGGTATCTAAGTTCCAAATTATTATGGACACTTTCCAAAGATGTTCCACTACACGCTGTCAAAATTAAAACCAAACCGAAAAATACTAATATTCCAACCTTTTTCATTATAATCATTCCTTTTTCCATAATTTTCTTATTTTTTAGCCACAATTGTTTTAATACTTAACTCTACTAACTGTTCAACACTTGCGACACTCGGTGCTGCGGTCATTAAACACGATGCTGAATTCGTCTTAGGAAAAGCTATGACATCGCGAATACTTTCCGTTCCCGTCAAAATCATCGCCCAACGGTCAAGTCCTAAAGCGATTCCACCATGCGGAGGCGTTCCATATTTTAACGCTTCAATTAAGAAGCCAAATTGCTCTTGCTGATCAGCTTCCGAGAAACCGAGCGTTTTAAACATTCGAGCTTGAATTTCTGGGTCATAGATTCTGATCGAACCGCCACCGACTTCGTATCCGTTTAACACAACATCGTAAGCTTGTGCCAATGCTTCGCGTGGATTCGTGTCAAAATCGGCAATATTTTTAAGTGCTGGCATCGTAAACGGGTGATGAGCTGCGAAATAGCGTCCAGCTTCCTCATCATATTCATATAATGGCCAGTCCACAATCCATAGGAAATTGAATTTCGACTCGTCGATCAAGCCAAGCTCCTTGCCAAGATGTCCGCGCAGCATTCCAAGTGAATTTTCGGTGATCTCTTGCTGATCCGCAACGAATAATAACAAATCGCCAACTTCTGCACCGGTCGCAATGTTTATCTTAACAATATCATCTGCGGCAAAGAATTTCGCAATCGGTCCAGCCCATCCATCAACTTCAACTTTAGCCCACGCCAAACCTTTCGCTTTATACTTCTTCACGAAATCGGTTAATTTATCAATATCTTTCCGTGAGAACTTCTCTGCCGATCCTTGAATATTCAACGCCTTAACCATGCCACCACTTGCAACCGTGTCTGCAAATACAGAAAATCCACAATTAGCAACAACATCATTTAAACTAATTAATTCCATCCCAAAACGAGTATCTGGTTTATCAGAACCATAGCGAGCCATCGCTTCGGCATATGGCATTACTGGAAATTGATAATCAATTTCTACGCCTAAAACGTCAAGCATCATTTTTTTAATCATATCCTCAGCCATCGCCATGATTTCTTCCTGATCCATAAACGAAGTCTCAATATCAAGCTGGGTGAACTCTGGCTGGCGGTCTGGGCGTAAATCCTCGTCACGGAAACAACGTGCGACTTGATAATAACGCTCAAAACCAGCCACCATCAGCAATTGCTTAAAAATCTGCGGCGACTGTGGCAACGCATAAAAATCGCCTGAATGAACACGACTTGGTACTAAATAATCACGCGCCCCCTCTGGCGTTGCTTTCGTTAAAATCGGCGTTTCAATATCAATAAAATCATGATTATCCAAATAGCCGCGAAAACTCGAAATCATCTTGTGGCGCAACATGAACGTCTTTTGCATCATAGGCCTGCGCAAATCCAAATAACGATACTTCAAACGCGTATCCTCAAGCGCATCTGTTGCATCGGCGATAATCAATGGTGTCGTTTCCGCTCGCGCCAAAATCGTTAGCGTTGTCACATCAATTTCAATATCACCAGTTAGCATATCAGAGTTTTTACTCGAACGCTCCACAACACGCCCCACAACTTCCACAACATATTCATTTCTTAATTCCTTTGCGACCGCCAGAACTTGACTATCAGCCGTTTCCGGGTTCACCGTTAACTGTGTCAATCCGTAACGATCCCTTAAAACGATAAACATGATTCCAGCATCACGGATCTTTGAGACCCACCCTTTTAGACAGACTTCCTGCCCAACATTCGCAAGTCGCAACTCGCCATTATTATGTGTTCTACTATTCATAATCAATCTCTCCTATAAAACCATTTGTCAGTACGAGTCATTCGATTCTCACGATAAATGTGTTTTGTTCTTCGTTACTTGCCTTTACTAAAACGTTCTAATACCTGTTGTCGCTGTAATATGCACAATCAATTCCAACGAGAATTCCTATCGCAACATGCTCTTCAATTAAGTTCGAGTTAATATTAATTTCAAACACATCGCCCCATGATAGCACCCTTGACTGTATCCAAACAATTTCTCGTTGCTCATTATCAAAAATTTTAAAATCACGAATAATAAAATCACCATCGAGCAGATATTCACCTTTCGGCGTTTTAATAGTAACTTTGCCCTTGCCCATCGTAAATTTCTTCTTGATTTTGCAGATTTCAGAATTCGTTTTCGAGTCGGTCAACTTAAATTCTGGCATCATCGAGAAAGTCGTTCCAGTAAGTGTAACAACCTGCTCATTTTTTGCTACATCTACCAATCCAAACCGTGGTGGTAAACTCAACGATGTCTGCTGTCCTTGATAAATTTCTTGCTGCTGGTCATCATAAAACGTAAATTTTTCTTTCATTCCAGTGCCATTTTGCTTCAAATACAACTTCCGCATCAAAATCAGCTCCATGAATTATTTATATCTAGTGTGTTTTTATAGAGATACCCATACTAAAACAAATTACTCAACGACAACCGCCGTTCCAAATGCTTTACATAGCAACAGTGTATCACTAGTCAGCATTTCATAATCAACGGTCAAGCCAACAATTGCATTTGCTCCCATTTTCCTTGCATCTTCCATCATTTCCTGCAATGCCATTTGTCTCGTTTCAACAATCAATTCTTCATGACCTCTTGAACGACCACCTGAAAATTGTTTAAAACCAGCACCTAATGTGCGCCCAAATCCAGTTCCGCGAACCGTCTGCGTGAAAACTGAACCTTTATACTCAACAATCTTGTTTCCCTCTAAAATCGGTGTTGTTACAACTAACATTCTAAAACATCCTCTCATCGCTTTTTCACACTAGACATAAATAATCCATTGATATCAGTTCCCCGTATGATACGCACTTTCAATCGTCAAAATCATCGTCGTAACGATATAATCTATTAGCTCATCGTTATACTCGACTACAAACGCTTCACCCCACAGGACATCAGCTTTTTTCACACTAAATAACTCCGTACCATCTGCATCTACAATGTGAAAATTCCGCTTAAATACATTCCCCGTAATAACACAATTACCTATTTTAGTAATCATTTCAATTGGCAATTTAATAATACTAAAACGTTTTTTAACCGTTGATACCAATTCGCCAGTTTCAAGTACACGGGCTTCAAATTCTGGCATCACTTTTCTTTTGTTGCGAATCACTTCCGTGAGTGCTGTACCATCTGCATTGAAAATCCGGTATTTATCTGGCAGTGCAATCGCACTTGCGTGGCAATCCAATGCTGGCATAAACTCCGTTAATTTCGAGTAATACAATAATTTACCATTTTTATCACAAAATTCCAATTCACCAAACAACAAAGTCGCCGTTGATTTACCATCTTTAATATAAATTTCCCCCATTAATCATCACATTCTTTCTTAGAATTATACATCGCCAATTTCATCTGTTCAATCCGTACCCGCGCCGCCTCATTATCCACCACATCGGTGGCAGAATTAACACCCGTAATCCAATCAGGAATCGGTTCAACACGAGTTGCGCGTTTCATATTAACCTTTGTCAACTGCGGTTTCGCTTTTTTACGCTGATAATCGTTCGACTTCTTCAATACCGTTGCAACTTGATTCATCGCTTTTGCGGTCGAATCAACATCTAACCGTTGCCACTGCCCCACAATCGTCTCCACTAACGCTTTTGGTAACTTTCCATCTGCATAATCTAAAACGTAGTCTACTAAAACATTCACCACACCAGCGGGCATTCCCTGATCAATATGCATCCATTCAATCAGTCGTAAATCCCCTGGTACTGGCGCCTTGCCACCCGATTTAAACTGCAAAAATTCAATTGGACTCTGTTCCAAAAACGAAAGGATTTTTTCCTTTTCCGACCCTCCGACTGGCAGAACATCATCTTGTACTTGGTCAGATTTAGTAACAACCATCAAGTTATTCCCCTTATTCATCAGTTGAAACTGGGTACGTGCTAACTGTTTCATCTTAATTGTATCCACGGTTCCATCGGGAATTATTGCATCAAAAACTAAACGCGCCAACTCATGAACATCAAACTTGTACAAAAACGCAAATTCATTTAACATTTTTACTAAAACAGGAGTAATAATTTCCTGGGAAATTCCTTTTTTTACCAAAACGTTTTGTAAAAAGGGCACGTCAAACAAGGTAGCAATTTCGATACCAGCTTCCGCTTGTGACGAGCTGGTTGTAAATCGTAAATCAGCGGGTGCACGTGTCAGTACCCGAATATCAAAAACCTCATCAAAACGTTTTGTCGTTCTAGTACCAAAATCAGCTTCAGCAGAAATTTTTGGTACTAGGATATTTTTCAACGCATTAAAATCTTGCGCACCAATTTGGACATACAGAAATGCGCGCATAATCGCATCACCAAAGAACTGTTTGACTGTTAAAGGTTGTTGCAGTAAATAAGTAACTCGCTCCTCAGTTCCGAAAACTTCGAGGAGTCCTGTCGCTTCTAGTCGATGGCGCGCTGCGAGTAAACCGTCCATATTGCCACCAGTAATTTGCAATAAAAGATGATGCTTTTCCGACGTTCCAACTGGTAGTTCAGCTAAAAGATGATACAACGAAAAAGCATCAGCACCAATTATCGGCTGATATAAAAACGTTAAAGCTTGTCGTTCAGTTGGTTTCAGGAAAACATCTCCCAAAACGTTGAAACTTAAATTGGGTTTCATAAAAAGAACCTTCTTTTCTATCTACTAGGATCAGTGGGAACTCGATGGGGACTAATAGCTCATAAATTCGCTAAGTCCTTGTCGTATACAGTCTGCCTAAAGCTTGTAAGCTCAACTAAGGCAGTTTATATAACTGCTCAAACTTCATAAAGAAGTTGAACCATCCAGTGGGCATGGTTCAAACTGTCAATTTTGACCAGCGATTCACTTCGTTCATCTTGGTCAGACGCGCGTTGTGAAATTCCCGTTGAGGAAACAATCGCCAAACTCTATTGGTATACTCCCTTTGTCGCTACAAACAGGGTTCGTTGCCTCATTTCGGAGTAGCATGCTTTTTCATCGTTGCATAAAACTGATCAGCAATTTTTTTTCCAGATTTCATCACTGGCGTCAAAACAACAAGATCAAGCGCCGTTTCCAAAATCGTAACATTGTACGCAACCGCCATAATTTCATAGTTTCGATGCTTAATTAAAAATTCCTTATGCGTATCATTATAACTCTTCACCGTCAAATCCAATTCTTTCACCGTCGCAAAAATCGCCGCTTTCAACTGGTCATATGTATTGCGATAATAACCCGTTCCTGGCGTCGTTTCCTCACTTGTTTCAAACCTTGTTAACTTTTCAAACATCTAAATCACCTCTAAAAATTTTTCAACTTGTTTTATTAATTCATCTAAATCGCCATCATTGTCAATTACATAATCCGCACGAGCAACATTCTCATCCATCGACATCTGTGCATTAATTCGCGCTTGCGCTTCGATTTCCGTCAAATCATTCCGACGCATTAACCGTTCCAACTGCTTTTGTTTTGACGTTTTGATAACCAGATTTTCGGTTGTAAGTTCATCAAATCCTGCTTTGAATAAGAGGGGAACATCTAAGAATAGAACTTCCGCTTGCGACTGGGCAATCTTTCGTTCAAATTCTGCCCTGATCGCCGGATGGATGATTTCGTCGAGCTTAGCGCGGTTCTTCTCGCAGCTGAAAATCAATTTACCAAGGTCGCCCCGTTTCAAATTACCATCTTCGTCTAAAATGGTCGCACCAAATGTTTTAGTAAGTGCTAATAAAACAGGACTACCTTTAACTTGTAATTCCCGAGCGACCACATCGGCGTCGATGACTTCGTAGCCTCGATGGGTCAACATTTTGCTAACGGTACTTTTGCCAGTGGCGATGCCGCCAGTTAATCCGATGATTTTCATATCAAAACGTCCTTACTTGGATTTTCGGTTGATTAACTCATTATGGGCATAGACTGTCAAAAACGAACTTAGCATAAGTCCCCACCATTCACTATAAACATCAAAAAAGAAATGCGCAACTACTTGTACCATTAGTGAAAAAAAACCGAAAAAACACATGATATGCATACCAGTGATTGTAATTTTCGTTTTCATCACAACTTCACCTCTTTCGGAACCGGCTGACAATTCGCACAATAATACGTCCCACGACCGCCAACTTTCGTCTTCAAAACCGGTGTCGAACAGCGCGGACACGGCTCACCCTTTCGCGTATGAACCTGCAAGAAGTTCTGGAACTCACCCGCCGACCCATGCGCATACGAAAACGTCTGAATCGTCGTCCCCTTAAACTCAACCGCTTTTGCTAAAATTTCCTGAGTATATTTTACCACATTTTCCGCCTCAGCGCGAGTTAAATCACCACTTTTTTTCATCGGATGAATATGTGATGCAAACAGAACTTCATCAACGTAAATATTTCCAAGACCTGTTACGACCTTCTGCGCAAGGAGCAACGATTTAATCGGCATATTTTTCTTAGCCAAGAACGCCAGCAGATAATCAGGTGTAAATTCTTCCGCCCAAGGTTCAGGCCCGAGAACCGACAGCGAACGCGTCATCGCCAAATCAACCGATTTCTCGTATAAATGGAAAGTTCCAAACTTACGTGTATCTTCATATCGCAGCTTCGAACCATCGGTAAAAATAAATTCAGCATGGATATGCTTATCACGCGCACCTTCATCGGCGCCATAGAAGTACTTTCCTTCCATCCGCAGATGCGACAGTAAAAAATAATCATCCAGCTCAAAAATCAAATACTTCCCCCGCCGCTTAATATCATTGATTTTTTGACCCGTTAGACGAATACGAAACTCATCAACCGTCCCAGTTTTAACCATCTTCTCAACATATACTAAAACATCTTTAATAACAAGCCCCGTGACCCGTGGCCGTAAAGCTTCCTTAACCGTTTCTACTTCTGGTAATTCTGGCACAATCATCCGCCTCCTAAATCCGTTTTAATAAAACCATTATAACATAAAATCCCTGATTTTAAAATCAGGGATTACACAATATCTACAATTATTTTGTATCTTCAAATAGCCAGCCTAGTACAAAATATTATTCTCTTATTTCGG
>JGI990J12352_1000089_pt1 | contig 19487 bp, 15 predicted proteins | sample Intmic4MA4BA4MSA_FD_12352 | JGI IMG/M metagenome (IMG submission 12352) | reverse complement strand
CAATCGAGACATAGGGTAGCATTCACAATGATAATTCAAGGGAAAAGTTCAGTTTGGTCTTGGATTGACAATACTTACTTTCGAGACTAAGTTAGTGCATATGGGGCTCTGTCTCGGGGTAGTTCATTCAAAGGGGTTTTAAGACGAGGGCGTCGGGTGATTTTTTCGGCGCCTTCGCCCTTTTGATGTGTTTAATTCTCTCTTTCAATCTATTGCCAAGTGATTTGGTTTTATGGTATAATTAAAAGCGGAGCCGAGTGTGTTCAGAATTCCGAAAATGTTTGAGCATTAAAAAATCAGTACTACCTGTGGGACTTATTTTTTGATGTGAGAAATTTGAGGGGTTTTACGAGGTGTAACTGGATATAATTGTAAAATACATGAATTGAGTTAGCTAGTGAGGAGCGTGTTTCCTGTGAGTTTGAAGGAAAAGTTCAAAACCATTATCGGGATTGAAGATGACGAATATGATTTTGATGATGATTTTGCGTTTGAACAAGTAGAGGAACCACCACTTCTTGATCAACCAACGCAATCTAAGCCGCCGCTTAGGCCCGCCGTTGTAAGTAAGACTAATAAGGATAAGGGGCAGGTGCAAGGTATGAATATAGATAGAATGTCAGAAATGAGCAAAGTTGTTATTCGTGAGCCAAAGCAATATTCGGATGCACAAAATATTGCAGATTGTCTAAAGCAAAATTTACCAGTATTTATTAATTTGCAAAGGCTTGATAAGAGTCAAGGTAAGCGAGTGATTGACTTTTTGAGTGGAACCATTTATGCAGTTGAGGGTGAAATTCAACGTGTCGGTATGAATTTGTTTTTGTGTACACCAAAAAGCGTTGAAACTGATGGAACGGTAAGCGAAGATTATAACGCTGATTTGGGTGAATAGGATATGAATGCTTTGACATCGTTATTTTTATGGTTTATTTCGATTCTCGGTTGGTATCGTATTGCGATTGGTGTTTATATTTTTATTGGCTGGGTTCCGCATTGGCAAGGGACTACGTTTCATAATGGTTTGGCATGGATTGTAGAGCCTTTTGTTGGTATTTTTCGGAAATTTATAGCCCCTATTGGTGGTATGGATTTTTCACCTTTGGTCGCAATGCTCGTGCTAGACCTCTTTATTAGAGTGTTACCTCAATTTTGGTTTAGTGTTGTGATTGGATTACCGACTATTTCCTAATTTTAAAAGCATACGTTTGATGCCACAATCAAAGCTAAGACGAATGTGTCAGACTTCTGCGAGGCGCAACTAGATAAGTTCAACTGATGCCAATCATAGATTACCTTGACGAATACTTGAGGCATTAGTTAATTATGACAGGTACTCTGTCGCTTGGGTGAGGCAGATTCGTCATAGTGTGTCATTTTAGAGTGTAAATAATATGGGCGAAACAACGTTGAATTAGAAATTGAGACCGAAGGATTGACAATGTCAATTACGGAGGGATTTCATGGAAGAATTTTCAAAGCGGATTAAAGATTTCTTAATGCAAGTCGCAAATGGCAAAGTGAAGTTTACGTATTTTCTGACGCCTGAAGAGCAACAGGTTGTCTCGTCAATGGTTAGGAAAGAAGATGGCGTCAATGTCGTCTTTTTTGGCGGTTTTGAGGGGTGCGAGCGCCAGCGTGCCATCTTGTTTCCTAGTTATATGAATGAGGAAAAAATAATGCCGAATGTTGTCATGTTTAAGATTAATCCCATTGGTGCAGGTGCAATGACGCATTCGCAAACTTTAGGTTCTTTGATGGGACTTAATATTGATCGTTCTACTATTGGTGATATTTTGGTAGGGACGCCAGAAGAGATTTACTTTGCGGCTTGTTCTGAGTTTTCTGATTTTTTGTCTACTAATTTCACAAAGGTTGGCAGGCAGCATATTTCACTCACTGACGCTGCGGACGAAAATATTATTAAAGCGGATAAATTCGAGGAATTTGATATGATTGTTTCATCTTTGCGACTTGATGTGATTGTAAAAAGCATCATGAATTGTGCTAGGGATAAGGCAACGAATTGCTTGTTTAATGGAGATGTAAAATTAAACAATATGGTGGATAAAAAGTCGTCTAGGCTATGTCGCGTTGGCGATGTCCTTTCAATTAAAAAATACGGAAAATTTAAGTTGATAAGTCAAGATAGGAAAACGAAATCTGGTAAGCTTGTGGTGGTTGTTCAAAAGTACTTGTAAGTGTGCTTGACTAATACTAATTACTAGACCGATCCCCATAACTAAGTAATGATAATGTCAAGTGACAATACAACGTAACTTTGCAACCAATGGATATAAAAGTTCAGTGCGTTAGAAGTACATCGAGTTTGGAACCATAATTTGTAGTGACTCCAGGAAATTCGAGAAATCCATTACCGAAACGCTAGTTTCATGGTAGTAATTAAACTAATTGACTTTTAAAATGACGCTTCTTTGTAGATAACTTTTTCATTCTACTGGGAGGCGAAGTTCACAGCGTACCTAGAAGGTGCATAAGGACTTTGACGACAGCGAAGTGTTATTTTAATGTTTAATTAGTATAAGTTTGGGAATGAGTTCCGAGATTCACTCGTAGAGTTGGCTCAGAGCCGATTCGTTGCTAAAAATTTTGACGCCAAGCTAGACGTCCTTCTAACTCACTGAACTGCCAATGTAGTTATGGGAGAGGTTTAATGTTTAAAACCTTATTAAAATTTGGCCTTCTCAACCTATACTTTGTCAGGATTTGGCTTACGGTACCTTCCAGGTAAGCGCCGAACACCTCCTGATCTAGGTTGAAAATCTCTGCATTTTAAATACAGGTTTTAAACACGAATTAATATAAACTACTGTTATGNGTTATTTAGAACTGAGTCTCCGTGGAAGGACAGTTTGTTAATCGGAATCGGGTGGTCAAATTTTTTTGAAATACGCTCTTTAAATTTTTAGAAGATAAAGATAAAAAAGCAAAAAAGACAGGAGCGCCCTTTTGGCGCATACTGCCCTCATATTAATTGACCTTCAAAATAGCAATTATTTGTGAAAATTTATCCATTCTACATTGTCGCCAAAGCCCTCACGTATCCATTAGAGACAGCTAACGTCCGCTAGGATAATGAAAATTCTTTACAAATAATCACGATTTTGAAAGCCAATTAGTATCAGGAAAAAGGGTTTGGGAGGTTTGGATATGTCAGTGAAGACAAGCCCAGCGGAGTTGCTAAAGGAAAGGTTGATGGGTTCGTGGTCGAGTTTTTCTGATCAGGACTTGTATCGTGTGTTTTGTTTGTTAATTGATCAGATTGAGTCGCTTGAGAAACAGAATAAGTCATTGAAAAAGGGCATGAATGGTGCTGTTTCAAGGGCGACGCCTGAGGATATGGGAAAAATCGAGCTTTTGAAATCGAATATCGGCCGAGATATTTTGCAGATTGTTGAGGAGACAGAGCGGCTGCTTAGTAGTGCTGATACTGTTGCTAAGAAAATTCAAGCAGAATCAGAGATTCTTGACAAGAAGCAACAGGGGATTAAGCAAGAATTGATGGGGCTTCTTGGCGGTAAACCTAAAAGGTAATGAGACTTGATGTCGATCTGGCGTCAGGTCTTTAAGTGAATTAGTAGGAGTTGGATGTAGTGGAATTAAAAGAAACATTGTTAATGCCAAAAACCGATTTTCCGATGCGTGGAGGGCTTCCCACGAAGGAACCTGTGATGCAGCAGGGTTGGTACGATGGAAATTTATATGCAAAAGTAAATGAGAAAAACAAGGATAAGATGCCTTTTATTTTGTTAGATGGACCACCTTATGCCAATGGAAATATTCATATGGGTCATGCATTGAATAAAATTTTGAAGGATTTCATTGTGAGATGTAAGTCGATGTCAGGTTTTTATGCGCCTTATATTCCAGGTTGGGATACGCATGGTTTGCCGATCGAGCAGGCTTTAGTTAACAAGAAAAAAGTTAAACGCAAGGAGAAAACGACAGCAGAATTCCGTGATTTATGTCAAGAATATGCGCTTGAGCAAATCGCTATGCAAAAGGAGCAGTTTAAGCGTCTTGGTGTCCTGGGTGAATGGGATAATCCTTACATTACATTGAACAAGGAGTTCGAAGCCGAACAACTTTTAGTGTTTGCAAAAATGGCGAAGGACGGGCTAGTTTACAAAGGATTGCGACCGATTTATTGGTCACCATCTTCTGAAACTGCACTGGCTGAGGCTGAAATTGAGTATCAAGATAAGCAGTCAGCATCGGTTTTCATTGCATTCAAGGTGGCTGATGGCAAAGGTATTCTTGCTGGCGACGAGGAATTTGTGATTTGGACGACGACACCGTGGACGATCCCAGCTAACCTTGCGATTTGTTTAAATGCTGAGCTGGAGTATGCGGTTATAGCTGTTAACGGACGTAAATTTATTGTGGCAAAAGAATTAGTGGAAAGTTTGTCTGCGACGCTTGAGTGGAATGGCGTCGAGATTCTCTCGACGTCTCTTGGTTCAAAGCTAGAGGGCATTACTGCGAAGCATCCGTTTTATGATCGAGATTCTTTAGTTATTTTAGGAGAACACGTCACGTTGGATGCGGGTACTGGCCTTGTCCATACTGCGCCTGGCCATGGTGAAGATGATTTCTATATTGGAAAAAAATATGGTTTAGATGTGCTTTGTCCAGTTGATGGTAGAGGGGTATTTACGAGTGAGGCACCAGGATTTGAAGGCGTGTTTTATGACGATGCTAACAAAGAAATTACAGCTAAATTAGAAGAGACAGGTGCGCTTTTGAAGCTTGAGTTCATTAAGCACTCGTATCCGCATGATTGGCGTACGAAGAAGCCAATTATTTTTAGAACAACGAGCCAGTGGTTTGCGTCAATTGAAGCACTAAAAGAGGATATTTTATCTGAAATTGAAAAAGTCAAGTGGACGCCTATTTGGGGAGAAACGCGTATTGCTAATATGTTTAAAGACCGCGGTGAGTGGTGTATTTCAAGACAACGTGTTTGGGGTGTGCCGATACCAGCATTCTACGCTGAGGATGGGACGGTTATCTTAGATGAAGAAATCATCAAACACGTTGCCATTATTGTTAAAGAAAAAGGTTCTAATGCTTGGTTTGAGCTTGATGCTAAAGACTTGTTGCCAGCTGGATTTTCACATCCAGGGAGTCCTAATGGTGTTTTCGTTAAAGAGACGGACATTATGGATGTTTGGTTTGATTCGGGGGTTGTTCATCATGGGGTTCTGAAACCTAGAGACTTGCCATATCCAGCAGATTTATTCCTTGAGGGAAGTGACCAGTATCGTGGGTGGTTTAATTCGTCGCTGACGACAGGTGTCGCGATGACAGGGAAGGCACCTTATAAGTCGGTCTTGAGCCATGGATTCGTTCTTGATGGCAAGGGGTTGAAGATGTCTAAATCGCTTGGCAATGTCATAGATCCGTTGAAATTGATCAAGAATTACGGAGCGGATGTGATTCGTTTATGGGTAGCGAGCGTTGATTATCAATCAGATGTGCGTATTTCTGAAGATATGATTAAGCAAGTTTCAGAAAGTTATCGTAAGATTCGTAACACATTTAGGTTTTTACTTGGGAATTTGAATGACTTCAATCCGAGCGCAAATTTGATGAAATATGAAGACCTTCATGAAGTGGATCAGTTGATGATGGTTAAACTCGGTGACCTAGTAAAAGATGTACGCAAGGCTTATGATGAGTACCGATTTGATGATGTATTCAAATTGATGAACAACTATATCATCAACGATTTGAGCTCATTCTACCTTGATTTCACCAAGGATATTCTCTACATCGAGGCACAGAACGATTCAACTCGCCGTTCAGTTCAGTCTGTGTTCTATCATCATGCGATGAGCATTGTGAAATTGCTCGCGCCAATTATTCCACATACGGCAGAGGAAATTTATTCACATATTCCAGGTGAAAAATTAGAGGCTGTATATTTAGAAGATATGCCAGAAGTGGTGACATATGCCGACACTGAAAATCTGGTGGTTAACTGGCAACGTGTTAATGCCACTCGCGAGAACTTGCTAAAAGCATTAGAAGAAGCCCGTGCCAATAAAGTTATCGGAAAATCAATGGAAGCTAAAGCGACACTCTATGTTGATAGTGAAACACTTGAAACATTAAACACAGTGAATGCCGATTTGAGACAAATTTTCATCCTTTCAGAACTTGAAATTACAAGTGAAGCACCGCAAGAAGGGGCAAAAGCTTACGACGATGTTCACGTTCTAATCGAGAAAAGAAACGGTCACACGTGCGCACGTTGCTGGCAAGTTGTTGATAATGTCAACGAGGTAGAAGTTTGCCCACGTTGCGCAGATGTCATTGTGTTACTAAAAGATTGATTTAAACCCAAACAAAAGGCGCAGACCAGAGCTTCCCACACTGGTCGTGTCTCAAGGTTACTATTCACACCATATCAACCCATCATCACCAAACTCAAAAATTTATCTAGTTACACCTCGTAGAATTCCTCAAATTTCTCACATGCAAAAATAAGTCCCTACGGTGTACTGATTTTTATATGCTCAAACATTTTCGGAATTCTGACACACTCGGTTTCACTTTTACTTGCAATGGAGGATCGACCAAAAGCTAACTCCCCATGACTAATGTCAGGGGAGTGGATTTTTTGGTCTATTTTTCAAGCCAACTCTGCGAGTGCGCCCTGGCAAAATTCCTAAAATCATTACATTTTTTGAGTTTGGTTTGATGGATTAATATTTAGTGTAAATAGTAACGCCTCAAGGAACTTGAGAAAAAGAAACCGTTGTTATCGGGTTTTCAGAATAGGAAAAATACGGTGGAATAAGAATAGCGAGAAGGCGCCTTAATCATAACAGTTTAAGTGTATTTTTATAATTTTGGAGGTGCTTTTTTTATATGAATACAAATGGTAAAAGGAAGCTGCGAACAGGAATAATCGCAGCATTATTGATGATGTTGATACTGTTGACAGGAACGTATGCATGGACACAGTTTAACAATGTAGGTTTTTAATGCAGTAGATGTGTTAACGAACTTGGGAAGAAGACTACATAATAGTATGGAAGTCATAGAAAATTCTGAGATAGCCTTACAGCAAACTAAAAATACAGGCTTTCGGCGACTATAACTACTTACATAAAGATAAAAAAGATTCTTGAGATTAATGAATTCACATTAATTTGAAGAATCTTTTTTGTTGAAGATTGTTTTGTAGAAAAGAAATTATTACTAAACTTGTAGTCTTATTTTTTTACATACTTGATAATGTCTTGGACTTCACAATCCAGTAATTGACAAAGAAGCATTATAGTTACAGTATTAACATGATTACCTGACTTGATTCTGTAGTATGTGCGTCTTGATAAGCCTAGCTTCTCTATTAATTGGTACCCCGTTATACTTTTTCGCTCCATTGTTTTAAAAAGTGGTTCATAGCTCAACATAGTTTCAAACTCCTTTTAAGTAGCTTTATTGACACTGTAGCACTTTTGTTATATAATTTTAAATGGCAGAACAGCCACTCAATCAGACAGTAAAAATTTAGATATATGGTGTGATGTTATGATGGAGTCGATATTTGAAATACTCTTTTACAACTGGGAAAAGAAAAGAAATATAATGAATCTATAAATAGACTAGAAGTTAAAACAGAAAGTATCAGAAAACGATTAAGTCAGAATCTTAATAGAAAACAAAGAGAAATGCTATTAAGTATTGTTGATACAAAAAATCTTATTAAGAGAGAAAGTGATTTAGAAAACTTTACAGAAGGGTTTAAACTTGGCTTAAAACTTGGTTATGAATCAAATAAAAATTAAAAATATGCACACCAAAAAATTACAGATTAGGCTAATTTATAGTTGTTTAAATGGAGTATATTATCGGTGGGGTATTATTTTGTGAGAGGTGATGTTTTATGCAAAATAATTTGAGCTGGATAATCTATAAATGGGTACAACGTGAATTGGAAGGTGATAGATAGTGGACGGTTGCAATTCGTACTCTTTCTTGCCACTTCACCGATTATAACGCTCCTATGGGCAACAAGGACAAAAAAAGATAGGATTGGAGATAACAAAAAAGGCTATAAGGTTTAAATAGCCTAAAGTAGAGAAAATTTATATGCCAGACCTAATTAAGAACTTGGATTGTCAACAAGCTAAAGAAATAATATTACATGAATATCAGTGAAGCTGTCGGTATAGAATTTGACCGCTTTTCTTTTATATTTTTTGAATGGTATGAAGAAAATGTTGGGGTGCACATAAGAACAGCAGGATTAAAGATTGAAAAACAAAAAAACTACACCTAATAAAAGGTCATGTTGAAAAGCCCCCAGAAGTATGTAATTTAAAAATTTAGGAAACAACTTGTTCTCTGATGCGGTACCCTTGTGAGCGTGCGATAAGAATAGCTTGTTCGATGGTAATATTACGTTTAACAGGCAAAACTTCTACTTTGCGATAATGCTGTGTATCGTAAAGTTCTCCAGTTGAGAACATGTGGTAACTGGCAGTGAGAATCATTCTATAAATGGCAATAATGACTTTCTTGTGACCACGTCGTTTCTTGGGTCTGACGCAGAATAAGATTTCAAAAATCAAAAACAAAGAAATTTGACTTATTTTCATGAAAAAATGATAATAATTAACATTTTCTCCTATTTTAAAATCTTCTGGATTTTGATTTTTTTATTCTGCGTCAGCCTCGGTTACGAAATTCAAGATGTTTCTCGCCTTTTAGGGATATTTTAGAAGTAAGCTTTGGGTTTGAATGTTTTCATGGGTTGTGGTAAAATGAAAGTATTGAAGTTTTGTGATGAAGAGGTGGAGGTTATGTCGCGGGGTCATTTAATTTGGGATGAGTATTTTATGTCTGTTGCTAATTTGTCGAGTATGCGGAGTAAGGATCCTAGGACAAAGGTTGGCGCTTGTATTGTCAATGAGAACAATCATATTGTTGGCGTTGGTTATAATGGTTTTCCAGTTGGCATTAGTGATGATGAATTTCCATGGAGCAAAGAGGGTGACTTTCTGGAAACGAAGTACCCATATGTTGTGCACGCTGAACAGAACGCTATCCTGAATGCGCATGTATCGGTGCGTGGGTGTCGCATTTATACGTCATCCTTCCCGTGTCATGAATGTGCTAAATATATCATCCAATCAGGCGTCAAAGAGGTTATCTATATGCGTAAAAATGGTTCGGATGAAAACAGCCAAGCAGCATCAAAAAAAATGTTCGACGCGACAGGGATTATCTATCGTAAAATGCCGATGCTTGAAATCACTGTGCGCGTATTAGAGGGGTTGGAAGATTTATGAAATTAGTTANCATTATCGTTTTAATATCGGTCATTCTTGACCAAATCACCAAGCAAATTGTCACCCGAAATATGGAAATCGGCGACTCTATCCCGGTTATCGGCAACTTCCTAAGCATTACCTACTATCGAAATTCAGGCGCAGCCTGGGGAATCATGCAAGGGCAGATGCTATTTTTCTACATTGTAACCGTTATTGCTATTGCAGGCATTNTCTTCGGGCTAAGAAAAATCGACCTCAAAACTGAAAAAGTCATGGCCATCTCACTCGCACTTATGCTTGGTGGCGCCATCGGCAACTTTATCGACCGCATTATCTATCAATCGGTCATTGACTTCATCTCCACATATTGGTGGGGCTATTCGTTCCCAATTTTCAATATAGCTGATTCATCTTTAGTGATTGGTGTGGGGCTAATGGCGGTTGACGCTCTCTTTCTTGAGCGCCGCCGTCTCGAAAAAACAACGATACAGACCGCAGATTCAAGCTCTGAGTTCTTGAAAGATTAGTATAGAAGATCTGTATCCACAGGTGCTGGATGAGGTTCCAGCGCCTGTGATAGATGACGCGAAGCGCTTTTAGAGGGTGTTTAAATATATGGAAAAATTAACGATAAATATAGATGAAACATCAACAGGTCTTAGACTAGACAAGGCGCTTAGTGAGAGTTTGCCAGATATGAGTCGTACTTATTTGCAAGAGTTGATTACTAGTAGATATGTGCTGGTGAATGGCGAAAAAAAGAAGGCAAAATATACATGTCAGATTAATGATGAAATTGTCGTAGCCATTCCAGCGCCAGTAGAGGCTGAAATTGTACCTGAGCAGATGGATTTGGAAATTGTTTATGAGGATGAAGACGTCATTGTTGTTAACAAGCCATCAGGGCTCGTTGTGCACCCTTCAAGTGGCAATATGACAGGGACGCTTGTGAATGGTTTGGTGCATCAAATTAAAGATTTATCTGGTATTAATGGGGTCATGCGACCAGGGATTGTTCATCGAATTGATAAGGATACATCAGGACTCCTGATGGTTGCTAAGAATGATATGGCGCACGAATCACTGGCAAGCCAATTACGCGAGAAAACGGTTCGTCGCGAATATATCGCTTTGGTTCATGGCGTACTTGCTCATGATAAGGGTGTTATTGAGGCGCCTATCGCTAGAGATCCTAAAGATAGGAAGCGAATGGCCGTTGTTTCTGGTGGGAAGCCTGCTGTGACGCATTTTGAAGTGTTGAAGCGATTTGCAGGTTTTACGCTTGTAAAATGCATCCTTGAAACAGGGCGTACACATCAGATACGTGTTCATATGCGCTATATTGAACATCCTTTGGCGGGCGATCCTATATACGGACCGAGAAAAACGATTAAAACAGATCATGGTCAGTTTTTACACGCGAAAGTGATTGGTTTTGAGCATCCGAAAACTGGGGAGCATATGTCATTTGATTCGGAATTGCCAGATTATTTTACCGACATTGTCAATGAATTGAGTAAATAAGTAGGCAGGAAACAGTGAGCAGTGAAGAGTAAACAGAAGATAGAAGTGTAAGCCGCACAAAGTGTAGGGAGTATGAAATTTCTTTGTGATTTGCATAATTTGATTGTAAAGCCTAGCGTAACAAATTTTCCACTAAGAACACTTTAACTTCCCACTGATTCTTCTTCACTGCTAATTATCTTCTCTATTCACTGCTAACTGACTACTGAACAAATCCGGAGGCTTTCAGATGAGTTTTAAGAAAAATACGGTTGGGTTGACGTTGCTTGCGCTGCTAGGCAAAGTGTTGAGTATGGCGTATAAAATACCGTATCAAAATATGATTGGGGATATTGGTCTTTATGTTTTTCAGCAAATTTATCCGATTTTTGCGATTTATATGCTGTTGCATAGTTTTGTTTTTCCTGCAGTCATTGCCAATTTTTTGAATGAAGAACGGTATAGTCCAGGGGCTAAGGCTTATATTAAAAAGCGTCTATGGATTTTTGGTTTGGCTGCTTTTGCTATGCTCTTTCTGGGGAATTATGCGATTGCGCTGTTTATGGGTGATGTTAGATTAGCACCAATTATTAGAGTAACGAGTTTCTTCTTTTTATTAGGGCCATCTGTTACTTATATGCGGGGGGTGTTTCAATCTCGCCCAGAGACGATGAAATATTTTGGCTACTCAGTTGCGATTGAGCACGTTTTCCGAGTCGCGGCGCTTCTTGGTGTCCTCTTTTTCATAAAACCCGCTGATGATTATCAGATGGCATATTATGCTTATTTGTCTTTTTTGTTAGGAACGGTTACAAGTTACATTTATTTAAGTCTCGCAAGGCCAAATGATGAGTCACAAAGTTTCCTTTCACTTAAAAAGAAACCGCCATTTATTAGGCGTTCGATGTATCTTTTCATAAGTGCTGGTATTTTGATTATATTTGCGTTGACTGATAGCTTTTTGGTGTTTAATGCGCTTTTGCAGAGTGGGGTGGAGCCTACGCGGGCTATGCAATTGAAGGGGATCTTTGAGCGTGGCTTTCCAATTGTTCAGGCCTCTACCTTCTTTGTGACTGCGATTGTGACTGCTACTTTACCACAACTAGATACTGCCGAAAATGAGCGCCAGAGGAAAACGATTTTTGGTTCGGCGATATTTTTTACATTGGCACTTGCGATTCCAGCTAGTGTAGGATTGTTTGTGACGATGGGGAGCTTAAATAGTGTCATGTTTATGAATGATTTAGGTTCCACCACCTTGCGAATTCTTACGATGCAAGTTGTACTTTATGGGACTATCGTGCTCACAAGTGCGATTATGCAAAAAGAGGAGAAAGAATCCCTTATTCTAACGAGTGTACTTGTTGGTATATTTAGTAAGTTAGTTTTGACGACAACGCTCACTTATACATTTGGTATATCAGGTGCTGCTATTTCATCTGTCATTAGTCTTGGCATCATCTGTTTGATTAATATTTGGGCACTGCGCCAAATGTTTACTGTAAAAATTGTTTTGTCAATATTCTCAATCCTAATGTCTAGCGGTATGATGCTTATCGGACTCTATTTCTTGACACCGCAAATCATGCCATTTTTGAACATTGATTTGGATGCAAGAGTGGGAAATCTAGTCATCCTAATCGTGCAAGTAGTGATCGGTATCGTCATCTATGCCATTAGCCTTTCAATTTTCATCCTCATATCTAAATTATTAATGAGCAGTAACCCGACTCAAGACGAACCTAATTCTAGTGAACCTGCCGAGCCTAAGCGTAGGAAAAAAGACAGCCGCCGTGCGGTTGCCAATCGAGGAGAGAAAAAAATGAGATTAGATAAATATTTGAAAGTATCACGACTTGTCAAACGTAGGCAGGTCGCCAAAGAAGTGTCGGATGCGGGGAAAATCGAGGTTAACGACAAGATTGCAAAGTCGAGCACACCCATCAAGATTGGGGACGTTTTAACCCTCCACTATGCGAGTAGGACATTTATCGTGCGTGTTACGAGCGTGGTTGATTCCACCAAAAAACAAGACGCAGCCATGATGTACGAAATTGTGAGTGAGCATAGAAAAGAGAAGCCAGAGCTTTAAATTGATAATGGCGCACATCCGAAAAATTTTTTCGGATGGCGTCTCTGGAATTTACAAGAAAAATAGCATTTTTGTGCGAATGTTTAGTGTCAAGTAATTAGGGAGAAATATGGTAGAATGATAATAACGAGAAGGCGCCCTTATCGCTAAGAAAAGACTTGGTAAAATAATGCCTACTGAATAAGCGCTACCGATAAACATTAGGAATTTATTTTAAAAAAACTTGAATATATATAATTTGAGAGTCATTTTCAACCATAAAGCTTTAATAATTGATTGGAAATGGAGAAATTGCTAGTGCGATATTACTGCAAAAGTGCAAGATTTTTACCCCATCTTGACTCAACGGCTTGTACTTTTCACATCCAAAATATGATAAATGACCACTTGTATCAAGGTTTATTAGTTATTCAGTGGGCATTAAAATAAGATTTTAAAGCGCCCCTTCTTCGGAAAAATGAGATGAGGTGCTTTTTTCATGGAAACAAATAAAAAGAGGAAATTGCGGACAGGTATAATGGCAGCGTTGATGATGTAGATTTTACGAACCGGACAAATGTGATGAAGAGGAACCTAAGCCTTGCTGATATGTCGGAAGAGGCAAGGGATTTATGGTTGAGAGTAGATCTAAGTCTTCTGTATGTACAACATGATCTAGAAAATCCGATGCCTTCACTTTGGTCAGATCTAGAAACTGGAACAGCATAACGAGTTTTACTTCCAAATGATGGAACTTGGAAAGGTATTAATTATGACAGAACACGTACACGATGGCGAAGGAACTCCATTCCGAGATGACGAAATAATTGGAATTCAGGACATTTGAAGGTTCACACTCACAAGAAGTCATGAATGAATGGTTTGAAAATCCAAACTTTGTGGGACGATCATTAAGAAATTGCGCATTAAATTACGAATTCCAAAATGAAAATGGAAGCCAAGTAGTAGAAAGGCAGGATATAATTACAGATGAAAATTCAGTTGTGCCTGACCCATATCTACCTAATGTTTACTGAATAAGAACTACTGGCAAGCACTAGCAAATTTATTTTTTAAAAAATTGGAATATATATAATTTGAAGGTCATTTTCAGGCATAAGGCTCTAATACTTGATTGCAAGTGAAGAAATTGCTAGTGCGATATTATAGTATTAACTAAACGAAATAGAACTTATTGGATTTCCAATAAACTTTGATAGCTTCGACTATATCAATATTTGACTCATCAGTAGAAAGTTCTTTATCGTTTTGGTGTTACTATACTACAAAAGTGCAAGGCTTTTACCCCACTTGGACTCAATAGCTTGCAACTTTTCACATCAAAAATATGATAAATAACCACGCGTATCAAGGTTTATTAGTTATTCAGTAGGCAGCATTACCTCATATGCACTAACTTAGTCTCAAAAGTAAGTAATATCAAAGATTCTACTTTGAATTAGCATATAAATCAATCACTAAAAGAAGTAGAACAGGTAATTTTCTGATAATATTATTCTTTGTGAAACGGAAAATCCCTTGAAGTTACAATCTTTTCTCTTAAATTAGTGCGTATGAGGCATTACCTAGAGGAATACATGCAGGAATAGAAGTGACGGAATGGTTGCTGTAGTTGCCCCGTGGATATCAAATGGAAATACTGCGACACAATGGGAATGAATATGTTGCGAGGGATGATGCGTCCAACAGGAAATCCAGGCTTTGGAGAATTGTTCTCATTGAGTGTGGCAGAAGTATATACATATTTTTTAGGCGAAAATCCAATTCCAACACACACATTTAGTACATGTAGATAACGGAGGAATAGATAGACGTGCCCAAACAGTAGCAAATGCAAATTTAGGAAATACGATGTTTACATGGTATTGGTTGCGCTCTCTAGGTGCCAGTGCTATTGCTACGGTACGTACTGTTTTTATCACTGGCAATTCGGCAACAATTCAGCTACCCTTGCCCTTAGTGGTTTCCGACCAGTCCTCTGGATTAGACGTTAATGAATTTTAAACGCTAGTATGTATAAAATCAAAAAATCCATCCATAATGAGATATCAAGTAAAAGGCGGTGCTTTCTATGAACAAGAGTAAAAAAATAAAAATCGTAGCAGTTTTAATCGCTACAATGACAATTTTTACATCACAAATGATATTTGCTACGCCAGACCAACACCAAAGCAACGACATTCGCCTCCGAATCATTCCACATTCAGATTCAGAAGTCGATCAAATGACAAAGCGTGTTGTCAGATTTGCAATAAATGAATTTTTCACCACCAATCAGTCCGAACTCACTAGCAACGAAGATACGAGAAATTTTCTCATCAACAACTTGGACACAATCAACGACAAAGTCGAGCGCGTGCTATGGTCAGTAGGCGATGATGTCAAATTTGAGGTCAGCTTCGGTCACCACATGTTCCCAGAGTCCGGACGCTTTGACGCAGGCCAATACGAAAGCCTAGTTATCCGAATCGGCGACGCTGGAGGCGACAACTGGTGGTGCTTCGTGAACCCTGGAATCTGCTTAACACCAGGTGAGGAAACCGACGTCAACCATGTACAATACAACCAACAGACCAACTTGAGAGGCTTTTTTAGCAACCTATTTGGCAGTGGACATGGACGCATGCAAGACACATCCATTGATTGGTATGTATTTGATGACGAAAAGTAAATGGTGGGGCGGGGATGACGCAGAATAGATGTGTCAAAAAGTAATGAAAAAAGTAGAAGAGGCTGTCATGTGAAAGATAAGTAAAAAAACGAAATAGACTACTATCTGTCATTAAGACAAGGTAGTGTTTGAAAACGTGTTTTTCCACATCAAAGTGTATCAAAAATGATAGTTTCCATACTTAAAAGTCCACCAAATAAGACATTTTAAATGAGATTTATACACTATTAAAAACTATAATTTGAGTTTTCAAACAGTACCAAGCGAAAAACAAAAAAGAATCCGTTTTCCACAATTGATTTGAATCAATTGTGTTTTTTTTGCGTTATGTGAAAACTACGTGTTATGCGGGTGGTTCCAGAGAGCATTCAGAGAGGTAATAAAAAAATCTCTATGTGATAAGGTGTATCATCAACAATAAAATCAATACCTGATAATGATTCAAATGTTCGAGTGTTACGACTTTCACGACGAATAATGCGTCCCTTTCAGCTCATCGGGATGAAGAAGGTGTCTAGACCAACACATAGAAGCACAAGGAGGACATCCAATGAAGGAAATAGTTTAACAAATACAACATGGAATTGTGGATTGTCAACAATTAATTTTGATAAAACCTAAGAGAAATGCTTTTGTTTGTAGGAGATAGGACTTTCGTAACCTAGAGACCCATGAATTCCAATATTGTTATACCAATTCACATAATCAAATAATCTAATTGGGGGTGTATAATAAAGTGTGTAAGTAGGAAAATTCTACTGCAGACTTTATTATACACTCCCAGATTGGAAACCAATTTCACAGTCTTGAGGCGTCGGTGGTGTTTGAATTATTGCACTTTCGCGGTAATTTTTGGGAGTTGTTTTATATTTATTTCTGAATACTTTGCAAAAATAGCTAGTATGAGAGAATCCAAGGTTATTAGAAATAATATCTACAGATAAAGAAGTATTAACTAACATTTCTTTAGCAAGTTCCATTTTTTTCTCGTTGATATAATGAATAAAATTTTTGCCCGTCTCCTTCTTGAAGAGCTTACTAAAATAAAAAGAACTAAGGTGAACATGACTAGCAACTTCTTCTAAAGTTAGTGATTTATTTAAGTTGTTATGTATGTATGTTAATGCTTTTTCGACTTCTTTATTTTTTAAAAATTCTTTGGCTACTTGCTCATTGGCTTGGTTATCTGTCCTTTCAGCAATTGGTACATTTGCTTTTATGATTTTAGTTTTTAAATAGTAGTTGGAAAGGATCCGTAGTAATTCGGCACTATCAATAATTTGTTTAGCGGAGAGAATTGGAACAGCATTATACGCTGCAACTAATTCAAGATCTTTTCGCCAATTGCTCTTAGGTATTATATAATCGAAAGCGTTTTCATCTTCGCACCGAACTTGACCACTTACGAAAAAGGCGACAAGTTGATCTTCAATAATAATTGGAACAGAAAAATCAATTAACTCAGCATGACATTTATAAATATGCGCAGTACCAGCGAACTTTGTCGATTCTAATCCACCGAATAAATCACATTTTTGACACAAAAGATGAGTTTTGGGGTCTTCACGCATTCTTTTACAAAAGGGTGTAAAATTACAAAAATCGGTGACTTCTATGCCTTGAATATTAACAAAAATAGAGGCAAGTCCAGTAGCATTTGAAAACTCCTGCATAACTTTCTTTATCACTCGTTGATTCTCTTTTGATTGTAGGATCATGTATACATCCACCTCCTGAAATAGTGCTTACTTCAATTTTAGCTATTTTAGAACCTGGGACTATGTCAAGTATTCAATAAAATAATAGAAAAAAGAGTAGAAGATGATATGTGATGTTTGATAATAGGCTATGAAATAAGCAAGAACGAAAATCCCTGCTCCGAACCCAGCGGACACCTTTCAGCGCACTCCATTTCTAAAGTGATTTTCGTAGTTGTTTGAAGAAATTTGATAATTGATTGTATTCAAGTTCGTTGTCAATTACTTGAGTAAAGCAAGTGTCACATAAACAGATTTAGCTTTGATTAATTTTAAACATTTCTTCGACAATGTGAATATAAGGAGTTTGTAAGAAGAATTTTTCTCTTGCAATAGAATAGACTTGATAGTTCAAAAAGCTAGAGAAGACGTTGGGAGGAAGTCAAATAAGTTACAAAAGTCCTTTCACTTTCAGACAATCCAAGTATTCCTCTTAATTTTTGTCTAAATTAAGTTAAATGTTTTAAATTCATTATGACTAGAATAATTTTAGCATAAAAAAGGCAATAGCAACAATTTGTTTTTCCGAACAATCGAAAAACTTTAAGATATTATTGCTTTATTGAGAGCAATAATGTTTAATTTTAAAACTTAAATGTTAGAGGACGTCTACACAAATTCAATCCATTGAGCAATAGAAGTTAGAACAACGGCACCATGAAAAGCACATGTTGTCTTAGCATAGCGTGTAGCAATCCCATGAAACCTCTTGAGTTTCAGACAGGTATTTTCAACTAGATGCTTTAACTTATAAATGTGCTGATCATAATCCTTTTTTTACGATTTCGTCTAGATGAGATAACAGGTATCATTCCTTGTTCGGTAGCAAATTTAACAATTTTATCTGAATCATACCCTTTATCGGCGACTAAATGCTCTGCTTTCAATCCTGTAATTAAATTAGCAACCTCTGTGTAATCAGACACTGTACCACCAGTAATGATAAATTTTACAAGATTGCCATGAGAATCTACTGCTAGATGGATCTTCTTGTTTACCCCCTTTTTGTGCGTCCCATACCTTGGTTACCACCGACTGCACCAGCAGCGTGTGGATGAACCTTACAATGAGACCTATCAATCATTAGCCATTCCATGTTTGGTTCATCCGTTAGTGGTACCCGTATTCCATCCCAAATTCCTTTGTCACACCAACGTTTGTACCGACGATGAATAGCGTTAAAATTGCCATATTGTTTTGGTAAATCACACCACGGACCACCCGTTCGTATAATCAGGAAACAGGCGTTGGCAAAAACACGGTTATCATTGGTATTTGATTCTTCTCAATTTTTTAAAAGTTTATTAATAATTGGCGCAATTTTATTCCAGTGATTGTCGCTTAAATCATGTTTATGTTGTAAGTTTTCCATTGGATTTCATTTCACTCCAGTTACTTTTTTCTTGTAGATGAAATTTAACATTATTTGACACTATTTCCAATATGTTCTGTGACCTAAATGTTTTTTGGAAAAAATGCTGGAACTGATTGGAACTGATTTTTCCACTGTGATTATTTAAGATTTAAACAAAGGGTTTTCAAAATCAGATTTTAAAACTATTGCAATTATGTTGCAACAAAATAATTTGTATTTCGCCAAAAAAATATAAAAAAGAAATTTTTGCTGTAATTCAAAAAATCATAAAAATAGAAGAGCAATTATTTTTTCAGAGCTTGCTATATAATTAAATTGAAAGAAATGAATGTGGAGTGTGAGGAAAATGATGATTAAGGTTATGGATGGTAATGAAGCGACTGCCTATATCTCTTATGCTTTCACAGAAGCAGCTGTTCTTTTTCCAATCACGCCATCAACGCTAATGTGTGAAAAGGTGGAAGGGTGGGTAGCAAAAAAAAGAAAAAATGTTTTCGGATACTCAGCCGTTGTTCAGACTATGGAATCAGAAATCGGGGTAGCTGGTGCTATGCATGGATTGTTGAAGTCTGGTGTATTAACAAGCACCTACACATGCTCGCAAGGTTTATTACTCATGATGCCGACCCTTTATAAAATGGTGGGTGAGCTTTTACCAGCTGTGATTCATGTTTCCGCGCGCGCGGTAGCTACCAGTGGATTGAATATTTATGGTGACCACAGCGATGTCATGTCACTGAGACCAACAGGTGTAGTGATGTTAGCATCTGGAAGTGTTCAA
>JGI990J12352_1000088_pt1 | contig 19604 bp, 16 predicted proteins | sample Intmic4MA4BA4MSA_FD_12352 | JGI IMG/M metagenome (IMG submission 12352) | reverse complement strand
ATTTTCATTAGCACCAAGATTTTAAAGATTTTTCTCACGGTTGACTTCACCATCCTTTAGAAGTATACAACACCACTTCTTGTAATTACTGATTCATGTAATCTTACATTGTTTTGGTTACTATTTCCCCAATTAGCCCACCCATAATGTACATAGAAGAAATAATTACTACGAGTGGTTACAAATAAAACGGTATTCAATGTTCTTTGTGCTCTATAAACTACAACATTTCGGCTTGCCAATCCCAAGAAAGTGTAACACTGTCAATAGCTAAAAGCGAGATAGCAAGCTCAAGCTTTACAATCAATATTGTACCACAAATTCTGTTTTTTGACAACGTTTTTACGTGTAGTTCTTTTTCTATATAGTAAGCTCGTGCCTTAATTTAATAGAGTATGAGCGACAGGCATTGCAATTTCTTAAAACAATTTCCCTAGCTACCGTCTTTTTATTTGGCGATTCGCCATTTTAATGGTTGAATTAAAAAAAAGCAACTTTCTTTTGTAATTTTAAGCAACATCTGCTATAATATTATCTATGATGAAAAATAAAATTTTACTACTAGAAGATGACCTCATAATCGCCAGCGGGCTAGTTTACGCATTAGAACAAGAAAAATATGAAATAACACATGCTAAGACGATTGAAGAAGGGAGAAAAGCAATTAAAAATAACACTTTCGACTTAGCAATCCTTGATATGCAACTACCTGACGGCATGGGTACGGAAATTCAAGCAATTTTAAAAGGCACACCAACAGCAATAATATTTTTAACAATCATCGATGATGAAGGCAACATTGTCAAAGCGTTTGAAGATGGCGCGGTTGACTACATTACCAAACCGTTTAGATTAAAAGAGCTCCTAGCACGCGTTAAACGGTCATTTTTGCAACTAGCGGGCGAGCCTAACAGCTTCTTAAAGCTCGGTAATGCTAAAATCGATGTTGACGCTGCTAAAGTATTCATTGCAAAAGAATTAATCGACTTAACCGCCTTAGAATACAAATTATTACTAACTTTTGCAAATAATCAAGGACGCGTGATGACTAGAGAACAAATCCTCAGCAATCTATGGGATACTGCTGGTAATTTTGTTGAAGACAATACTTTAACTGTCTACATAAAAAGACTCCGCACTAAACTAGGCGAGGCGATTGAGATTAAAACCGTGAGAGGAATTGGCTACCGTGTGGATTAAAAAATCAGTCATTAAACAACTTACAAACGACGTGAAAAAACTAATCGCCGGCAACGATCTTGACATTCGCGACAACCGTGAAGGACCACTAAGAATTTTAAAAAACGACATTCATACCTTAACAACCTACAAAAAAGAACAGATGGAAACCCTTCAAAAAGAACGCGATATTTTAAAAGATACCCTGGCAGACATTTCACACCAACTGAAAACGCCACTAACCTCCATGATGATTATGTCCGACTTGCTAGCAGACGCCCCACCTGAAAAACAAATAGAATTTATCGAAAATATCAAATTCTCGCTCCACAAAACCGAGTGGCTAGTTTCAACCCTGCTTAAAATGGCAAAACTCGACGCCAAAACGGTTAATCTCAAAAAAGATCAAATTAATTCTCAAGAATTAATCGATGCCGCGCTTGCACCTTTGAAAATCCAGTTGGAACTTAAAAATCAAGAAATTAACGTTAGCGGCGAGCAAGTAATTAGTTGCGACAAAAGATGGACAGCAGAAGCGCTTAGTAATGTGATTAAAAATGCCTCTGAACACTCGCCCGCGCGATCAGTCATTAAAATCGTTGTCGGCAATAACCCTATCAACACTTGGATTAGCGTAACTGATGCTGGAGCCGGTTTAAAACAAGCGCAAATCGCCAAAATCTTCAAGCGCTTTGAGACAACTGATGATGCGAAGGGTTATGGAATTGGTCTTCCGTTAGCATTAACGATTATGAAAAACCAATTTGGCGACATTGACGTTGACGGCGGTCGTCAAGGATTTGGGGCAACTTTTACATTAAAATTCTACCAAAAAATCCGCCAACACGACGAACCAGACTAAAAAACTTCGACAAAATGTTTTACCGAAGTTTTTTCTGATTGCCAAAATAAAGTTTATCCCGCTTGCGAGTCAATGTAGCTTTTAATTTTTCCGTATCCATTGCGAAGGCGTTTTGTGACCACGGTAATCGACAACAAAAAAGCGAGCAGCAATCTTAGTATTGAAGGTGCTTTTCCCAGTACCATTAATCACAAATTTTATCCCACCAAGCGGTGAAATACAAACATTACACGCATGATGAACTTGCACTCCTGCTGATTCTGGAACTTCAATCGAGTTCTCAATGGCAATTTCGGCGCCGTTAGTTTTAGTAAATACATCATACACGCCAAGCATCGACGCTTCGTGATACTGCACATGATCAGCAACTTTATAAGCTGCATACCCGTTTCGCGTCCCGTTATGACTAAGATAATCAGCCTGATTTGGCGGGTCGTAAGGCGTTTCGCATTGGTAAAAATACAGCCGGCCCTTTTCGCCATTCCAAAGCGTTTGATATTCTTGAAAGTGTTCATTAAATAAGCCGTAAATCGTCACATGATCACCATTAACAATTAGCCCATTTTTCGCGGTATTTAAAAACCAGCCAACCCCTGCCCCATGATCAGCTCGCCAAATCCAAAAATGGTCGCAAATAACATCATCACTATTAATTACAACAGCAGCCTCAACATGAACCGGCTCTTGGCGAAAGCCACCAATTCGAAAAAATAAATCAGCAAATAAACTAGGATTTTGGCAATGATTTTTGTTAGCATCAGCATTACCAATTTTTAACAAGTTTTCCGAACTGTAATGCGCATCAAACAACAAACTCGCAATCGTTACGCCACTAACATCAGCAACAACAATAGCGCCAGTCGAATTTGTCGCACTTGGAATTAAAGTTGCCAGCCCAGTTCCCAAAATAATCGTATTCGCCTGCTCAACTACGAGCGGCTCCGACAATTCATACAGCCCTGGCGTGATAAACAAGTGTTTACCGCGGGCTAACTGCTGATTCATCGTCTTCGCACTTACGCCAGGTTTAACCACAAAAAAGTCATCTAAAAGGTCATATGCCTCACCGTCCCCCATATAATTTGCGCGATAAGAAACACCTTTAGAATCCGCTTCGCGAAGTGCTGGTTTAAACACTTGATAGCGCCCGTTATCGTAGAATAAAAACGGTTTTTCGCGGATAATTGGCGTCGTTTTCACATTACTAGTATTGCTAACCCCACCATTTCGATGCCAGTTATCGGTATGATCAGCCAGATTGACATCCAGACCAAATTCTACACCTTGATAAGCTAAATTCCAACCGCCAACAGCGTAGTTTCCGCGCCCTTCGTTGATAAAAGAATTCCTTGTATACCATTGTTGTTGCGTAAACGAACCCGCGGCGCCTTCAAAATAACAGTCGGCAGTAAAGCCGCCACTGCCCCAACCATCACGCAACCACTGATAATAGCCATGACGCTCAGCATAAATCCGCCTAAGTGGCGCAGCTTGCGAAACGCCCCACATCAACGATGCTAGCGGATCATCACGCTTGGGACCAATAATCGCTAAATTTTCCGCTGAGCGCCAAAAAGTACACGTAGCATTATTATTCGGAAGCGGTGCCGGTGTATGCAGATTATTAATTTTCACATCAGTTGGCAACTTGCCAAGCCCGCCAATATGAACATAATAAGGAATATTAAACACCTTTGCCTGCGTATAATCGCCAGCTTTAAAATAAAACGCATAACGTCCGACGCCAAACTGCTCCTTAAACATCACCTCATGAACATCGTTAATCGCCTTCGCAACTAACTCTAAATCATCTTCTGGTTGATATACGTAAAAATTTGGACCAAATAACGCTTCTTCTAACGACAGCCGGGCAACAAGCGCCCCGTCTGCAGCCACTACCTGATAATAATAATCAAAAGGATTTTTGCCAACCGCTTTGTCGGTAAAACTGCGACTCGTAATCGTTTTAATTACTTCATAATTTCCATACCGTCCTTTTGCTCTTTTAATCGTCATTTCCCCAGCTTGCCAAGTGTTGCAACGCAAAACAACACTACCGGCGACTAACTCAATTCCCCAAGTTTGCTCAATTTGTAAATGCTTTGCACTTGTTTCATTCATTTTAGTTTAGCTCCTCTAGTTTTACGATTTAATGATGGTTAACAGTGGCGCGCCCACGTCGATGGTTTCGCAATTTTCGGCTTCAATGGTTGTGAAATTAGCTGAATTGGTAATAACAATTGGTGTTACGACTAAAAGACCAGCTTTTTTGATTGCCTCAATGTCAAATTCAACCAGCAAATCACCTTGCTTAACACTAGCGCCTTGTTTAACTTTGGCGGTAAATCCCGCGCCGTTTAGTTCGACGGTATCCATACCAATATGCATTAAGATTTCAATGCCGGTATTAGTAGTTAAGCCAACCGCATGTCCGGTTGGAAACAGTGCCGTAATTTTACCAGTTGCTGGTGCAAACAATTTACCAACCGTTGGCTCAATCGCAATACCTTTGCCTAATGCCCCAGCGGCAAAAGCAGGATCAGGAGTGTTTTCTAATTTAACAATCGCTCCTGTTAATGGGCTGACAATTTGTTCAGCTTCGGCGGGTTTGGTTGCGGGGGTGATTTTTTTAACTTCATCAGTTTGTTTAGCATCTGCAGCTTTTTTGTGATTGTTAATGCCAATCACTAGGGTCACGAAAAAGGCAACGACAAAACCAATCGCAGCGGCAGCGACTGCCTCAAAGAAGTTCGCCCCTAAACCGTAGACTGGGTGAACGTAATTGCCAAAACCTAAGATGTTAGCACCACCAAAGCCGAAGGTCACAACATTAAACATCGCATTAACGGCACCACCAACCGCACCACCAATCGAGGCGGCAATAAATGGTTTTTTCAGTGGCAAAGTTACCCCATAAACAGTTGGTTCCGTGATCCCAAAAATCGCGGTAATTGCCCCAGAAGCTGCGAGACCTTTGAGTTTAATATCTTTTGCTTTGAAGTAGACTGCCAGCGATGCTCCCGCTTGCGCCATTATCGAAGGTGCAATGAGTGGACCAATGGCATCAAAACCGTTAGCGCCTAAATTGTTGATAATTAACGGCACAACGCCCCAGTGAAGGCCAAAAACCACCGCAAATTGCCAAGAGCCACCTAAAATTAAACCAGCAATAATGGCGTTAAAATTAAATAGCCATTCAAAGGCGCTACCTAGCAAGTTAGCAATAATTAAGCCAATCGGGCCAATCGCCACAAATGTTAATGGCGCCATAATTAATAAGGTAAACATGGCAACCGCAAAGACGCTAAAAATTGCTGGAATGTGTTTTCGGAAAAACTTTTCCACAAAACTTTGGACATAAACCGCAATGATAATCGGAATCACTGTTGAGTAGTAGCCGAGTCCACTAATAAAAACAATGGGAATCCCAAAGAACTCTAAATTATTTTCCATCGTAAATTCCATAATCTCGGGAAATAACAAAGCGGCAGCGAGCCCCATTGCGATAAATTCATTAGCTTTAAACCTTCTTGCTGCGGTAACCGCTAGCGCCATCGGGATAAATGTTAAAAAACCGTTCGCTACCGCGTTAAAAATTTGATAAGTCCCTTGAGTTTCATCAAGCCACCCCATCACGACCGCGATGTTTAAAAAACCAATCATAATCCCCGTCCCAGCAAGACCACCGACTAGCGGTGTAAAAATGCTAGAGATTGTTTCAATCGCTTTATCCATAAATTTTTGTTTTTCACCTGATTTCGCAGTTAAATCAACATCATGATCAGCTTCGCCGGGATTAATGTTGGCAAGTTCAATCAAGTCGTGATAAACATTCGCGACCCGATTACCAACGATAACTTGATATTGTCCACTAACTAGCATCACGTTAACAACGCCTGGATGCTCTTTTAATTCATCCATTTTGACTTGATGCCCATCTTTTAATTTAAACCTTAACCGCGTTGCACAATGAGTAACACTATTAATATTTTCCTGAGTACCCACCAATTCCAAAATATCAGTTGCTAGTTGCTTACTTGTCATAAAATTTCCTCCTGATGCCGTTTAATCTTTTTGATTAGCGACAAATTTCAGACTTTTCCGCAAAGTCGTGAAAAGATTTCCATGAAGCCACAACTATTTTACCATAAAGTCTTGCAAAATCCAATACCGTTAATCAATAATCTGCAAGATTTTTTAAGATTTCGTGATAATTGGTGCCTAAAAACCCCAAAATTCGCCTTAAACAGTCATTAATTGTCATTTTAATTACTTAACATCCGTAAAATAAGCACAAAGTGGCGGTTTCAAACTTGTGCTTATTTAGCGCTTTAGGCTGATTTAGCAAGTTGAATTAATTTCACCACAACTAGTAGCTACTGCGTACCTCAGGCAAGTTGAAGCGCAATGCCCAACTCATCATCAGTTAAATCATCAACCATTAAATCCTGTACCGATTTAAATTCATAGCCAGCATTTCTAATTGAGGCTACGATGTCGGCCATCGCAGCTGCGTTATCGCTAGAAGTTGAGTGAAGTAAAATAATCGCACCTGGGTGGATTTTATTCATCACCTGCTCGTGGGCGTAATCGCCACCTTTTTGATGATTGACATCCCAATCAACGTACGCTAGTGACCACAAAATCGTGTAATACCCAGCTTCCTTTGCCCAATCAAGGAGCTGTTGATTAAATTTCCCTTCTGGCGGGCGTAAGTATTTAATCATTTCTTGACCGGTTATCGCATAAAATTGCTCCTCAGCGCGAGCTAATTCATCAAAGAAGCGCATCTTTGAAACTGTCGTCAAATCGGGATGATCATAAGTATGATTACCAACTAAATGCCCTTCATTAACCATTCGCAAGACTAATTCCGGTTCAGTTTTCATAAAATGACCTGTGAGGAAAAATAATGCTGGTACTTGCGCGTCTTGGAGCGCGTCTAAAATCATTGGTAAATTGCCATTTTCATACCCACAATCAAATGTTAAGTAAATCGCATTATCATCAGGAGCACCAATGTAATAGGCATCATTATTTCTCACAAGCAAATCATACGCTACTCCTGGATGCGGTTGCACCTGGTCAACAGCTTTTCGAGAAATCCCCCAACTAACATCATCACTCGCTTTGACCATTGTTGTTAAACTAGCCAAAAGTCCGATAACTACCCCAAACAAATTTAAAACTTTTAATCTCTTTTTTACCAAAATAACCAACCCCTTATCGGTATATTGCGACTTTTTTTTACAAAAAATCAGTTTTCTACTAATAATTTTGCCAATTTTGCTGTATAATATACCAATAACGACGATAAATTTAAAAATTATCCTGCGAACTGATTACAAAATTCAAAAATAAAATGCAAAAATCGCAACGGGTGACAAACGTTAGTTTGAAGTTTGTCAGCAGTTTGCCGCAAAGCATTGGAGTGAAAATATTATGTTAATTTTTATCCAGAAACTAGTTTCTCAAATTCAAAAAAAGGAAATCCAAACAATTCCCGAGGTCTTAGCCTTTAATTTTATGATGGCATTAATTCCGCTACTAATCATCTTTTTTCAAATTCTCGCCTTTTTATCAATCGAAACAACCGTCTTTGACGAAACCATTGCTCGATATTTGCCGTCGGAGATTTACACCTTTATTAGAGGCTTTTTAAATACTGCTTATGTCGACTTTAACGACACGCCAATTCTTATTGCGGTAACCATTATCACGCTGAGCTTAACGATTTCTAAAGGCGTTAACGGCATCTTTAAAGCCTTTTTGATTACTTACCGTGAAATTGCTAGCGTGGCTGGTTATAAACACCGAATCCGCGCAACTTTGACCTTCTTTTTATTGCTCGGTTTTTCCACTTTTGCAACCGCCTTTGTTACAACCTCACACCTAATTCTCGCCAGCTTACCCCCGCTATTAATGGTCATTACTCGAACAATCATTCTCCTGCTAACTTGCTTTACGTTCTTCTTCTTACTTTTTAAACTCGCCCCCAATAAAAAAAAAGCTACCAAACAACTGCTGCCTGGCTGCCTGATTACGACTTTTGGCTTTATCATTGCGACAATGGTGTTTACCTACTACGTTGATCGCCTTGCTAACTTTCACCTAATTTACGGTTCACTTGCGATTATTATTATTTTGCTCACTTGGCTGTATCTTGTCGGTTGGGTGATTAATCTCGGAATTCAAGTTAATTATGTTATGCAACAGAATAAAAATGAGTAGCTACATTTGCACAATTTCTCTATTATAGAAATTACAGAAATCGCGACCCAAGTTGTAGCTTTTTCTTCGAATCTTAACTAAAATGCACTAATCAGTTGCGAAGTTATTATTTTAGGAAAAGGTCTAATCTAAGTGCTGATTTAAAAACTCAATCGCCTGCTGGGCAATAAATTCTGGCTCATGTTGAAATATGTAATGGCCAACTGCCATCTTGATCATCAAAGCTTCATTTTCGTTAGCAAAATTAGTTATCGCTGGCACCCAAAAATCGCCAATCGCTTCGCCATTTGACACAAACAGCAACATCGGTTGGGACGGGTTTGTTGCATTTTTAACAGTTTCGGCATTATCAAGTAAAGCGAGGAGTTCATTGTACACTGAGATATTCAAAAAATTTCGATGCGTTAAGCGATTTTGTTGGGCGATCGCCTCTGCATCAAGATCGCGTTGATAGCTATCCCCACCCAAAATTCGCGACAGCCCAAAAAAAGATAATCTCCTTGCTGTTGCAATTTGCGCTTTTTCGGCCTCAAAATCAAGGCTATCGTAGCTTTGGGGCACTGCCATATCAAGACCGATAATTGCTGCCACTTCATCTGGATAAGTTTTCGCCCAGTAAAGAGCTTCCAAGCCACCCATTGAATGGGGCATTAAAATAAACGGCGCCACCTCACCAGCTAAGGCTAACGCCTCTTTCGTGTTTGCTAATACCGAGCTGATATCGCGTGAAGTNTCGACAATATCTGAATAACCGTAACCAAACCTTTCAACCACAACCACACGATAATCAGCTGCTAAAAGTGAATATAATGGTTTGAAATTAAAAATTGGTGCCGGCGTTGCAGCCCCAGCCATTAAAACGATGGTCGGCTGGTCATTTTGGTTGCCAGTTGCATAAACTGACATTTGATTTTCGCCAACCGTGACCAGTTGCCCTACTGGAATTAACCGGCGATTTGCTACTCGTAAGGCAATCTGGTGATAAGCAGTAAAGCCAGCGATGGCAAGGCTTGCGATTACCATCAAGATTATGGCGATTTTTGCGACGATTTTTAAAATTTTCATTTACTTCCTCCAGCTGTTTTAGCTACCCTCGCACCGCAAACGGGCGATTTTTTCAAAGATAATTTGCGCGAAGCCTTTTTATTCATTGTCAGGTAAAATAATTTTGTTACTAATATTTTACCACACATTGGCGCTTTTGGCAAAAGTAATCGCAAAAATAAAAGACTTGGCGACGATTTTAAGTCGCTAAGTCTTTAAATTCAGTGGGCGCTAAATCAAGCTTTATAGTTGCATTCTTTATTCGGGCAGACGATTTTCTCATCTTTGCCTTTTACTACTAAAACTCCGGCGCATTGTGGGCATTGTTTATCAATCGGTTTGTCCCAATAAGCTTGATCGCATTGTGGATATTGGTTACAACCGTAAAAAACCCGGCCACGTTTGGAACGTTTGGAAACAATTTCGCCAGTTTGACATTTCGGACACCCAACACCAGTTCCCGTATTTTGGGTTACGCCTTCAGTTGCATCTTTTTTAATATGTTTGCAAGTTGGATAATTACTACAAGCCACAAATTCACCGTAACGACCACGGCGAACTACCAGCGGATGTGAACATTCAGGGCAAGCTTCGCCGACTTCTTTTGGCGCAATTTTTTCCATTTTATCGTTGGCATTGTCGACTAGCGGGATGAATTTATCGTAAAATTCTTTGAGTTCAAGATGCCAAATTTTCTCGCCACGAGCGATTTCATCTAAGTCATCTTCCATCTTTGCGGTATATTCAACGTTAATGAGGTTAGCAAAAAATTCTTCTAGTTTATCACTCGTTAAGGTTCCTTGCTCTGTTGGTTTAAAACGTTTTTCTTCCAAATTGACATAGCCACGCATTTTTAGCGTTTCCATGGTTTGGGCATACGTTGACGGGCGCCCAATGCCAAGTTCTTCCATTTCGCGAATTAGTCGCGCTTCGGAGTAACGGGCTGGCGGTTGGGTAAAGTGTTGTGTTGGTGTAATGCTTTGATTAGCAACTTCGAGGCCTTCGGTTAAGTCGGCTGGCAGTCGCTCATTTTTAGTATTTTCAAAGCTGTAAACTTTTAGATAGCCATCAAAGATGAGAATTTGACCACTCGCTCTGAAGTTGTAGTCGTTTGATTTGATATCAATCGCGGTGGCTTCAACGGTCGCATCCGCCATTAAGGAAGCAACTGCGCGTTCCCAAATCAGTTTGTAGAGTTTAAATTCGTCTGGTTTTAAGTAGGTTTTAATGTCATCGGGAGTTCGCCTTACTGATGATGGCCGAATTGCTTCATGCGCTTCTTGGGCGTTTTTACTTTTTTTACCCGCACCACTGCTTTTCCCAACAAATTTTGCCCCATGTTGGTCTTTGATAAAGGCTTTGGCTTCGCCAACGAAAACTTCCGATAGTTTGGTTGAGTCGGTTCGCATATAGGTAATTAAGCCGACAGCTTCGCCACCGACGCTAACGCCTTCGTAGAGTTTTTGGGCCGTTGACATGGTTTTTCTCGCATTAAAACCGAGTTTAGAACTCGCTTCTTGTTGGAGGGTTGAGGTGATAAAGGGAGCTTTTGGTGATTTTTTGCGATTTTTTTTATCAATTTTCTCAATTGTGTAAGGCGTCGTTAGCGCAGCGATGTGCCCTAAGGCAGCTTGCTCGTTATTGATTGTTAGCTTTTTGCCTTTAAATTTGTTTAGTTCGGCTTCAATTTGCGAGGTCCCCACTTTAAAAATCCCGTGAATTTGCCAATATTCTTCGCTGATGAATGCTTCGATTTCGCGTTCTTTGTTAACAATTAAGCGAAGCGCCACAGATTGCACCCGCCCAGCACTTTTGCTTTTAATTTTAGCTTGGAGTAGCTTGCTTAGTTTAAAGCCAATTATCCGGTCAAGGATTCGGCGACTTTCTTGCGAGCGCACAAGATCCATATCGATTTTCCGCGGGGATTTAAAGGCATCAACAACCGCATTTTTGGTGATTTCGTTAAAGACGACCCGGTTATTAAGGTCAATATCAACTTCGAGTACGTCAGCTAAATGCCAGCTAATCGCCTCGCCTTCGCGGTCGGGGTCGGTTGCTAGATAAACAAAATCCGCATGTTTGGCCGCGTGTTTTAATTCTTTAATGACCTTTGATTTACCAGTTGCGTTTTTATAATTTGCGGTAAATTCATTTTCAACGTCAACACCTAAACCGCCTGGACCGGTAGTTGCTAAGTCCCGAATATGGCCAACACTTGATAAGACGACATAGTCTTTCCCCAAATAATTTTCAATTGTTTTCGCCTTAGCTGGCGATTCCACAATAACTAATTTTTTTGACATAATCAATCTTCCTTCTCCTACTTAATTTTTAAATTTTCGAATTTTTTAAAAGTAAAATCATTGAAATTGTACCCTAAATGCCGACCTTTGTCAAACATTTTGGCAAATCTTTAGCTTATTTTTTGATTTTTTGCTGGTTTAAAAATATTGCAGCAATGCCCATCAGTACACTAAAAAATCCGAGATACCACCACGCACCAGTGGCATTTGTGTAAAATACCATAAAAATTAGTGCGAGCGCCCCAATGATTGAAAGCGCAGGCATGACAAAGCGGTTAAAAAAGTTCCATTTTGTTTGTTTAATCATTACGGCCAAAAATGCGGGAATGTAAAAGCCCATTAGGGTTACGGGTGCAAGGCTTGAGACGGCAAAGTTTACCTCGCCAAACCATCGCCGGTGGTAGTTGTAAGGGTAGCCTGCCATGTCTTGAGCGTTAGCGAAGACGATAAAGAAGATAATGCCGCAAAATAGTAGTGACATTGCGGCGCTGGTTGGTGGCATATCGGTTTTGGCATCGACTTGTTGAACGTATTCAGGTGCTGGTCCACGGCCTCTAATTGCTAAGGCATAAAATACGCGGCTACCTGCCATCATGGCACTATTCATGGCACCAAGACATGAGATGATGACAAAGACAGTTAAAATGCTCCCAAACGCCACGCCAAATAGGTTTTGAAAAGCGGCGCTAACCCCGCCTGCGGTTGATAAAACGCCGACTTCGATGGCACCAAACACGCCGACTGTGTAGAGGATGTAAATTGCGATAATGATAATTGAGCCAAGGATGATTGCTTTTGGTAAGTTTTTTTCACGATTTTTAATTTCGCTACTCATCATCAGCACTTCTTCGCTCCCAGCGTAGGCAAACACAGTTGATAAGATGGCATGAAATAGTGGATTAGCGGAGGCAATTTCGACCGGAACGGTATAAGCTAGATTATTAACGGTCGTGCCTGTTGCAAGGCCAACAATAATCCCAACAATTCCCATCAAAATTAGTGGCACCACTTTAATAAAGGTTGTGCTTACTTGAAAAAATCCGGCAAGTTTTGGTGAAATCACGTTCATTACGTAGATTCCCACCATGTAAACACCCGCAAGCATCCAAACCGCACCACTGGTGTTGACCATTTCCCAGCCAAGGAGGGTTGCCGTAAATCTGGCTGTAACCCAGGCGAGGACGGCAACAAAGGCTGGGTAGAGGATTGTTCCTAAAAACCAACCGAGAAAGTAGGAGTAGTTTTTGCCAAGCAGGTCGTCGGTATATTCTAATAAGCCACCCATACCCGCTTTGTTGCCGGCAAGTTGTCCCCAGACCCACATCATGACAAACATAATTGCGCCACCGACTAGCCAAGCGATGATTGCATAAGCTAGGTTGCCACCAACTTCGCCGAAAATGGTTTCATTAACAAAGAAAATTCCTGAGCCAATCACCGCGCCGACTACTAAACAGATTGCTGTTAATAAGCCGTATTTTTTTTGCAGATTTTGTTGCATCTTGATCACACCTTTTTATGTTTTGGGATTCATTTTAGCACTTTTTCTTGAAGAATGCAAGTAACAAATGAATTTTTTTGCAGATTTGGCACAATTTCATGACGACCAAGAGGCTAAAAACAGCCGCGAAACGCTTGTGATTTAAGATTTTCGGGAATTTTTTCGCTAATTTCAAATTCGGGTTGCGTGAGAAAGTGTTATTATTTGTTGATAATAACCATAATTGTTTAGATTTTCATCAACGTAGAAATTTCGGCAACAAGTTTTGCATCATTGCCGAATTTGTATAAGTTGCTAAAAAGCGTCCGGGTTGTGCGGATTTTGGCACAAGCAAGCCACGAATTTATTCGCCAAGGAGTTTTTTCATTACCCCTAAGGCATTTTTTTCAAGGCGGGATACTTGTGCTTGACTTATGCCAATTTCTTGGGCAATTTCCATTTGGGTTTTACCAGTAAAGTAACGATCTTGAATAATTTGTTTTTCCCGAGTGTTTAAGCGCTTAAAGCCCTCTTCAAGCATTAACGCCGTGCTCCATTTCGTATCGCTAACATGATGATCTTTAATTTGGTCGACTAAATCAATTGTGTCCCCACCGTCATTATAAACCGGTGTAAAAATTGAAATCGGATCCATAATTGCCTCAACGGATAAGACAACTTCCGTTTTTTCAATTCCCATCGCTTGCGCGACTTCCTCAGTTGTTGGCTCGCGCTGCAAAACACTTGCTAGCTTTTCTTTCATTTGCAAAGCTTTATAAGCGGTATCACGAACAGAACGCGAAACTCGCATTGCATGATTATCACGTAAATAACGCCTAATCTCACCAATAATCATCGGCACTGCATAAGTTGAAAACCGCACTTCGTGCTTCAAATCAAAATGATCAATTGCCTTGATTAACCCGATACAACCAATTTGAAAAAGGTCATCTAAATTTTCACCACGATGGTTGAATTTTTTAATCATACTTAAAACTAGACGCAAATTGCCCTGAATTAAGACATCGCGGGCAGCGACATCGCCAGCTTGAAGTTGCTTAAACAGCTGAACCATTTCTTTATTTCTTAAAACTGTCAACTTTGACGTATCAACGCCGACAATCTCCACTTTATGTTGACTCATCAAACCCCTCCACTTGACTGATACTAAAAGTAATTATGAACAAAACAACAAAAATTTATTCATAATTAGTAGCGGTTGTCATTATTTAGATTTAGTTTGGCGATTTTTGCCAATTGTGCTAACTTTTTTACTTTGGCAAGGTTCAATTTGAGGGGTTTTGTCATAAAATATCCTAAAACCCATCACAGCTTGCAAAATTAAAGTGGCAACTTTTTGCCCAAAACAAGCTTCAATTGAAGCTTGATGATAAATTTGAAGGCTGGATTAATCATAACAATAACAGATAAAGTGAGGTGTTTTTATGGGAGATAACACTTTAGACATTGATAAATTTCGAATTTACTCATCCATTTTTTGGGTGCTCGGCGCGATTTTTAGCTTAATTGTGGCAATTTTGGCCTACCAAAAAGATTTACAAACTAAGGCAAATTAACTAAAAATTGCAATCAGCGCCTCAGCTAAGCGCTTCTGTTGACTTTTTGTACACCATAACAAAACCCCGATAAGTGTTGAGATATCAAACACCTATTGAGGTTTTTAGCAATGGGTTAACCGTTATTTTAGGCAAAATTAAGCGAAATATTTTAAAAGACGAGTAGCATCATTTCTAATCAAACATTACCGCTAGTTTCATCAACAGCGCATCTTCGTCATCACTGTAGTAGCCTTTCCGGAGCCAAACAGTTTTAAATCCTGACTGCTCATACAACTTTATCGCAGCTTTGTTATCAGCGCGAACTTCAAGGGTAAAGGCGTTCACACCATGAAGTTGCATTTGTTGGATAAACGCCTCCATTAAGCGCTTGCCATGGCCAAGCCCGTGTAACTCTGGCACAATCGCCATATAATAAATATCGACAAAATCGCCACATTGGTTATACAAAACGTAGCCAATTAATTTATCAGCAACTCGCAGGACAAACGGCGTGTTGCCAGCGGCATTAAAATCAATCGCAAAGCCGAAAAGTTTTTCGTTTAAGGCGCTCACATCATCCATTAAGCTTTTGCTCCGCTTCCGTTTTTCGCAAATAATTTGGCAACAATCCGTGAATATTTGCGACTTTTGACGCTTTTAAAGCCAGACTAGCTAACACTTCCGCTTTACTCCGTGTAATGGCAGTTGCTTTGGTAATTGTGGCGCTTGGCATGGTTGTGATAATGGTTTCGGCATTAACAACCGCCCCATCGCCAATAAAGGTTACTTGCTGATTGGCTAGTTGTGACAAAAAATCCTTTAAATCGTAATGCCCTTCTGAAATTAATGTTCGACCATCATGCGCAAGGGCACTTGCAAAAACCGTGCCCCGTCTAGCATCAATCACTGGCGCTAAAACGCCATTATCAACAGCGATTGTGTGCGCTAGGCATTTCAAACTCGAAATGCCAATCACCGGGACTCTGAGCGCATACGCCAAACTTTTCGCAGTAACAACACCAACGCGAATGCCTGTATAAGAACCGGGCCCTTGCGCAACTACAATTTGCTCTAAGTTAGCGGGTGTTAAATTAGCTGTCGTTATGAGGTGATTAATCTTTGACATTAAAATCGCCGAATGATTATTTTGGGTCAGCTCATTGACACTCGCAAGGAGCTTGCCCTCACGCCCTAAAGCTAGTGATAAAATGTTAGTACTAGTATCAATCGCTAAGGTTAGCACAATCAAAAACCTCCTTATTAGCAACGATCGTTATTTCCCGGCTATTCTCACTAAGCCGGCTGATTTTTACATCAATTCGCTCAGCAGGTAAGTCCGCTACGATCATTGATGCCCACTCAATAACACAAACCCCGTCGCGATTAAAATATTCTTGAATAAATTCGGCATCGAAATCGCCAGTTAAGCGGTAAACATCCAAATGAAATAGCGGGATTTTTCCGTCGTATTCTTTAACGATGGCAAAAGTTGGGCTGTCAATGATTTCATCAATGCCAAGTCCTAAGGCGAGTCCTTTGGTAAAGGTAGTTTTGCCCGCTGCCAGATCGCCTTCTAAGGTTAAAATGGTTCCAGAGGTGAGTTTTGCGCCTAGCATTTGGGCAAATTTTATTGTTTCTTGTGGTGAGTTAACAATTATTTTCTGCATCTATCCTATCCACCCGACTTTCCAAAATAAGCGCTATCAAACGCAACATCAGCTTTTACATCGTCAAAGCTGGTTGGTTTTTTGGCAACATAACTTTTAAGTTTTGCAATTCTTAGCTGTAAAAGCTCAATAAGCCGACTCCGGCGAGCTTCATCAATATAAAACGCATCAGCAAATAACTGTTGTAAATCATTTTCGATGCCGTCAAGCGCTTCAAGTTTTAGCCAGTCAAAGGATTTCACTAATTTTAACTGGTCATCATGGCGCTTTTTAAACGGTTTGCAATCCAGACTAGCTGTGCGACCCATAATATGAGTGAATTGATCAAACCAAAGTGCCGAACCAGTATCAAAAATCGGCGCAACACCGATAAATTTTAAAGTTTTAACGTCGCGGATTAAGCCGAAATTATTTTGGTGCCGATCTTCGTTAGCCATCAAATAGTCAACTACGATCATTTGATTAATTTCTTGGCGTGCCGATTTTAAGCCACACGCCTCGCAACAAGCAAGATAATGTTCATAAAGCGAAACGTGGTTGGGTCGTTTGACACTTCTCATAACGTACCAAGCGCTAACTAGTTCGGTTTCTTTGGCAACAAAATTAGCGCAAACGCTATAAGGTAAGCCGTTTTCGGTAATGACATGGTAAGGGATATGGTTAATACCAAGGCGCTTCATCAGCAAAGTTGCAATCTCTTCATTGTAAGGCTCTTGATAAGCAGGTGCACTTCCAGCTTTGACTAAATACCTAATACCACCAATAATTTTCCATTTTTTCTTCAGCCAGCCATCAGACGTATTGTCAGGTGATACCAAATCCAAATTACCACTTTGCTGTTTTCCAAAAAGCAAGTTTCCGGCATCCTCAGCAAAATCATTGGTAAAAAAGTTGAGTGCCTCCCAGTTTAGCGGTTTGGCGAGCGGATTTAGCCAGTAATGATCCGACAAACTTAAGCCCCACGACTTAATTTGCAAAACGTCCGGAGTTAAATGTGGCTGCTTCTCTAAGTGGTTTTTTAATCCCGAACGTGACATTGGAATCCGGCGGTTAGACCACCAAGTATTAAGCATTTGTTTGCTCAGTTTCCCATCAGGCGTCTTTGTCCCGATTGGTAGTCGCTCATCGGCAAAAATCTGGACAACTTCGTCAATTGCATGACTACTATTAAGCACAACTTCTGCTACTTTGATATTTTGATGCATTAGTGTGTATTTCAGCAAGTCCTCACCTCCATTTTTAACCGCTAACCTTGCTTAATTTATTGCTTAAACCCAATCATAATCGCAACAAGCTGGGCATTTTACTCACCGCCCTAGCAATCGTGTTAATTTGTCTTAATTCCTAAATCAGCAAGTTGTTCCTGATTGGCGCCACTTGGTGCCCCAGTCATTAAACATGATGCTGAAGCCGTTTTCGGGAAAGCAATAACATCGCGAATACTAGCTGAATTAGTTAAAATCATCGCTAGCCGATCCATACCTAAAGCAATCCCGCCATGCGGTGGCACACCATACTGCAAAGCATTAATCATAAAGCCAAACTGCGAATCAATCTCTGCTTGCGACATCCCTAACGTCTTAAACATTCGTGATTGAACCTCGGGATCATAAATCCGAATTGAGCCACCACCGATTTCGTAACCATTTAACACCACATCATAAGCTTGAGCCAGCGCCGTTTTGGGCTTTGCGTCAAACGTATCCATATCCGCTAAACTTGGACTCGTAAACGGATGATGCGCGGCAAAATAGCGCCCACTTTCCTCATCAAACTCGTATAACGGCCAGTCAACAATCCATAAAAAGTTAAATTTTGATTCATCAATTAAGCCTAATTCCTTCCCTAAATGCCCTCGCAACATCCCTAAACTAGTTTGCGCAATTGCAACCTCATCAGCAACAAATAATAACAAATCGTCAACCTGCGCCTTTGTTGCCTCATTAACCAAAGCTTGCAACTGCTCATCAAAAAATTTAGCAATTGGACCAGCCCAACCAGCTTTGGTGACTTTAACCCACGCCAAGCCTTTTGCCTTGTATTTCTTAACAAAATCAGCCAGCTTATCAATATCCTTACGGGAATAATTAGCTACCGCCCCGTCGACCTTAAGAGCGTTCACCAGCCCACCGTTGTTAACCGCCTCAACAAAAACCGAAAAACCACAATTAGCAACTTGCTGATTTAAATTAATTAACTCCATTCCAAAACGAGTATCTGGCTTGTCCGATCCATAACGGCGCATCGCTTCATCATATGACATAATCGGGAATTTATAATCAATTTCAACCGCTAAAACCTCACGCATCACACCTTTGAGCATTGCTTCGGTAAGTTCCATAATTTCTTCCTGACTTAAAAACGACGTTTCCACATCAAGTTGCGTAAATTCCGGCTGGCGATCGGCTCGCAAATCCTCATCACGAAAACAGCGGGCAATTTGGTAATACCGCTCAAAACCTGCAATCATTAGCAACTGCTTAAAAATTTGTGGCGACTGTGGTAACGCGTAAAACTCACCTGGGTGCACCCGACTTGGAACTAAATAATCGCGGGCTCCTTCTGGCGTTGCCTTTGTTAAACACGGTGTCTCAATATCAATAAAGCCATTTCGATCATAAAAACTGCGAATTGAAGCAATCATTCGATGACGCAACATCAGATTCTTTTGCATAACCGGGCGACGCAAATCTAAATAACGGTACATCAGGCGAGTTTCTTCTAACGCATCCGTCGCATCAGCAATAATTAGCGGTGTCGTTTCGGCTTTTGACAATAAATTAATCGCTTGCACTTCAACTTCAATCGCCCCCGTTGCCATTTGCGCATTCTGGCTTTCACGTTCTAAAACCTTACCACACAACTCCACTACATGCTCATTTTTTAAAGCCTCAGCCACTGCTAAAACCGTCGTGTCAGCGGTTTTTGGGTTAACTACTAACTGAGTAATCCCTTGATGATCTCTTAAATCAATAAAAATTACCCCACCTAAATTGCGCGTCTTCGCCACAAAGCCTTTTAAACAAACTACCTCGCCAACATGAGCAATTCGTAACTCACCATTATTATGTGTCCTTTTCATCGTTAAAACAACCTTTCCTATTTTTTAAAATTCCAAATTTTACTTAATTATACCACAAAAATCGCTGAAATAACAACTAAAAAGCTTAATTTTACGACTTCTTTGGCAAAAAAGTATAAATCGGCAAAATTTGCGCATAATATAGGTAATTCGACATTCAACAAGGAGCGATTTACAAATGATTAACATTTATTACA
>JGI990J12352_1000087_pt1 | contig 20179 bp, 16 predicted proteins | sample Intmic4MA4BA4MSA_FD_12352 | JGI IMG/M metagenome (IMG submission 12352) | reverse complement strand
AAACGTTCTAAATAAAGTTTTCAAAAAAGGCTTGACAGATGCTTTAAAAATTTGTACAATTTTTAAAAGTAATATAAATGGCGCCAGTAATATAAATGGTGTCATTTTTTCTTGTTCATATGAAAAAGCGAGGAAACAATTTGAACAACCTTAAGTTATGCACACACAACGTTTTATAGATGTTTTATGACAAAGGAGAAAAGTGAATTATGAAAAAATTACTACTTTTATTACCGATGATTATGATGTTTATCCTTACACTTAGTGGCTGTGGATCATCATCATCAGTTGTTATTAGAAATATGTCAAACGCAACCCCTACCATGAGAACACAGATATCTCAGTGTGCCGGGGATGAAGCATGCGTATTCTCCGCACTTCGAAGTTTACCGACAGTCGATTCGCGCGCAACATTGTCGCCAGGTGGTGGCGGATTGATGATGGGTGAATTCTATATGAGTCTCGGGAACAGATCAGTAGAGGATTTTGATACTAGATGGGAGCTTACAATAGATGGAGTGCCACAATCACATATGCTAACACCAAGAGAGGCTGAGACTTTTGTGGATGTTAGAATTCCTGCTACTAGCGCCATTGATGGAGAAATTCGATTAACAGCTATTTCTGGCTCATCAAGGAGAACCATTATACTAGATCCACCAGGAAGAGGAATAGGAATAGGATCACAACGTCATTAAGAAGTAGCAAATTTTGTATTACATCGCTTTCAAAAGGGCGCCAAACTTTCACTCAAAATAAAAACTCCGATAGATATTTGCATATCAACATTTATCGGAGTTTTATAATGGACTAAAATCCAGCTATTTAAAGCTCTTAACCGCTTGCCAGCGTGGTTAAATGGCAAGCGAAATCTCGCAGTAGATGTTAATCCAAAGCTAGGAAAGTTGCTAAAGTAAAAAGTTTTAGGATAGAATTTTCGCAAGTTTTATTTGCTAGACGCTATGTATAATCGTCGATGTGTGGTATAATGTAAAAGGATTCCGTAAGCGATAAAAGTTGAGGTGAATAAGATGTTAAAAATACCATATGGTGTCAGCAATTTCGTGCGAATTAGAAAAGAGAATTTTTTATACGTGGATAAAACTCATTTCATTGAAACTATCGAAGCGCAAGATTATTTGATCCATTTAAGGCCGCGAAAGTTTGGAAAGAGCTTGTTTTTAAGTATGCTAGATAGCTATTACGACGTGGCGGGCGCTGATAATTTTGGTGAATTATTTAGCGGGTTGGCTATTTATATTCGGCAGCCAGCAGTTTATCAAATTTACTAGACGGTTTTGCAAAACTGAAACTAGATAAGAAAATTTATATTCTAATTGATGAGTATGATCATTTTACCAACTCAGCGCTAAGTGGTGACGCTGATGAATTTTTAGGAATTCTGAGGCGTGGTGGCTTTGTACGTTCATTTTATGAAATTATAAAAGAAGGTGTCGACGCTGGAATCATCGAACGATTTTTTATAACTGGAGTAATGTTGGCAGCACTTGATAGCATGACAAGCGGGTTCAACATTGCAACAAATATCACAACGAATGAGGATTTTATTTGAAATCCCCAACAAAATTATCGAAAATATCTACTTGAAATATTTGAGCGAACTGCTCCAAAAGCAATCGGCTTACACACTAGATATTGCTAGTCAAAAAAATGCCATTATTCAACTAGGAAGGCACGGCAACATTGAGGCGTTAACAAAATTAGTGAGTGAATTTTTAACTTATACATCGAATCGAAATACAAGAAAATTTGACGAAAAATATATCAAACTCGGATACATGATGATTCTAGCGCACAGTAATCAATTTAATGCCCATGATGAATACCCAGCCTTGCAAGGTGTAGCGATTTATTTATTCAAAAATCTTTAAATTCAACAAAAAAGTAAAAAATTTGTCGAATGGGGGCCCCTTATGACACTCCAACATTTAAAAGAAACCGAATCTTCACGCGAATCTTCAAATTATGCGATTTTTCCCCTGCAAATTTACTCGCACCAAATGGCAGATAACATTTTTTTTGTTTCACACCATTGGCATGATGAAATGGAAATAATTTGGATCGAAAGTGGCGAATTTATGATCCACATTAACGGCATCGCCCACCTTGCCAAACCTGGTGAAATTTACTTTATCAACTCCCAAGAAATTCACCAAATAACCGCAATTACGAGTAAATCTTTGCACCACGCAATTGTTTTCAACCCCAAAATTATCCGCTTTGAATGGCACGACCCGCTAGAACAAAGATACCTCAACCCGCTAATTAGAAGCAAAATCAAATACCCAACCCAAATCAACAAATTCCCAAAAGTTCAAAAAATCATCTTACAAGAATTAAACACCGCTTAGTTGCCCACCATACCACAAGCAATAGCTGGTCAATTATTGTAAAAGCCGCGCTCCTAAAAATTATTGCCATCCTGATTGACCACGAATGCTTGATTCACGCCGACCTTCCAGAAGAGAAAACTGAAGAAAAAGCCATCATGGCCAAAGTAATCATGACCTATATTCACGAAAACTATATGCAAAAAATTACCCTTGACTTTTTGGCAAGCCTCGTTAACTTGAGCATTCCTTACTTTTGCAAATTTTTCAGATCCATGTTTGAAAAAACCGCCATTGAGTACATCAACGAGTATCGCGTCGAAAAAGCTTGCGAATTACTAATCCAAACTGATGATAAAATTATCGACATTGCACTTTCCGTAGGATTTGATAATTTTAGCTACTTTATCCGCAAATTCAAAACACTAAAAGGGATGACGCCTTCTGCATATCGAAGTAACAATCCCAACAATATCGCTTTTTAATTGCCAACAGCATAAAAAAAGCTAGCGAAAGGAATAAGCTAATGTCACTAAATGAAATCTTGGTTGCGACAGTTAAAGGCATAGGTCCACTACTAGTAGAAAAACTCAATGCCATCAACATTTATACAGTTTGCGACTTGTTAGAAAATTATCCCGCCCGTTATGACATTTATGAAGTAATCGATTTACATCGTGCTAAACATCAGGAAGTAATTACCGTTATCGGGAGCATCACCAAACCGGCGACCAACGCGTTTTATGGTCGCAAACAGTCGAAAACTCAATTTTCAATTACCACTTGTGAGCAAGAAATCAAAGTTTTGCTTTTTAACCGCGCTTTCCTCAAAGATAAACTTAGACTAAACGAAGTGGTAACGGTAACCGGAAAATGGGACGCTCGCAAAAACACAATCACGGCACAAACTGTTAAGCTAGGTGCTCACGAAAGCAGCGCTATCACCCCGCATTACGCCCGAACTGGTGAATTAAAAAATCAAGCCTTGCAAAAATTGATTCAGGCTGCCTTTTATCAATATCAAAACCAAATAAACGACGATTTGCCCCGCCACCTTAGCGAAAAATATCACTTAATCGGCGCGGTGGATGCAATAAAATTTGCCCATTTTCCCGAAAATAATGAACAAGCCAGGCAAGCTGGGCGGCGAATAAAATACGAAGAACTCCTCAAATTTCAACTAAAAATTGGCGTCCTTAAAAAGAAAATCAAGCACGGCAGAGGCGGCTTTACGAAAAAAGGTGTTGATGAGGAACTTCAGACTTGCTTAGCAAGCTTACCTTTTGAGCTAACAGACGAGCAAAAGCGGGTATTAGACGAAATTCTCACTGACTTAAAAGCTAAGTCGCGCATGAACCGCCTGCTTCAAGGCGATGTTGGAAGCGGAAAAACCGTTGTCGCCACGCTTGCCATCTTATTTGTCATGAGCGCTGGCTACCAAGCAACTTTGATGGCGCCAACTGAAATTCTCGCTAAACAACACCTAGAATCCTTAGAAAAAATGCTTACTTGTTTGCCACAATATAAAATTGCCTTTTTAAGCAGCAACATCAAAGGTGCGAAGCGCCGGCAAATTCTTGCTGACCTTGCTGATGATAAAATTCAGCTACTAATCGGAACCCACTCGCTGATTCAAGACGAAGTAATCTTTAAAAATCTCGGCATTGCCATCGTTGATGAACAGCATCGTTTTGGCGTTGCACAACGGCGACAATTACGTCAAAAAGGCGATGCCATTGACATCTTGATGATGAGTGCAACCCCGATTCCACGGACTTTAGCGATTTTAGCCTTTGGTGATATGGACTCATCACTAATTAAAGAACTCCCCGCTGGGCGCAAAAAAGTTCAAACTTTCATCATTGATGATTCAAAGTTGGCAGAAGCGCAAAAATTTATTAAAGCAACAATCATCGACAAAAAGCAACAAGCTTACATTATCACCCCGCTAATCGACGAATCAGAAGCGCTTGAAGATGTCCGCAACGCCACCGTTGTTTATGAACTGTGGAAAGAAGCCTTTAAAAATGTTGCGACTATTGGCTTAATGCACGGCAAGCTTAACAAAAACGAAAAAGACGAAATCATGAATGACTTCGCTTTGAATAAAATTCAAATTCTCATTTCCACAACCGTTGTCGAAGTGGGTGTTAATGTGGTAAATGCCAATCTTATTCTCATTTATGATGCTAATCGTTTTGGTTTGTCGCAACTGCATCAGCTCCGCGGTAGAGTTGGGCGTGGCCAAGAGGATGCTTATTGTATTTTACTGTCAAATAGCAAAACGCCACAAGCTCGCGAGCGCCTTAGCGTAATTGCCGGCTCAACTGATGGCTTTGAAATTGCTGAAGCTGATTTAAAATTACGCGGTCCGGGCGATTTTTTCGGTTTAAAACAATCCGGGATTCCGACCTTTAAAATGGCTAATTTGGTTGACGATTACAAAATTCTCATGGTTGCTAGGCAAGATGCTAGCGACATTTTAGCTAGTGATGAATTTGATTACAATCCCGAATTTTTACCACTTCGCGATTATGTCAAGCAAACGATTGCCAACGAAGGGCATCAATTTGACTAGGATGCTAGAGAGTAAGCAATTTTTAGCAACTGTGGATTGAGTTTTTTCGTGTTTTTTGAAATTCGTCACTTTTAGAAAACGCCATCCGAAAATGTTTTCTTTAGCTGTTGACTTATTGCATACTAAGTGTTACAATTTAAGAAACTCAATTTCGCATGGGGTCTGAAAAGAGGGATTTTTCATCAAATGAAAATGCGATTTTGAAAAAAATAATGAGACGGTTTGCATAATGAAGAGATTTACAGCTACAAAAGCCATCATGTTTTTGTTTAATTTGATTATTTTTTCTCTACTCTTCGGATGCCAAGGAACTACTGAAATTAGCTGCGAAAAAAATTTTAGCGAAGATGGTTACACTTACACTTTTTGTTTAGAAATTGTAGCAATTTTGGATGAGCCGTTAGAATTTGCACCAGCGAATTGGTTAGTATATTTTTGCGAATTGGATGAAGAATGCCTAGGATTAATTTCTGGGGATGGTTATAAATACGGTGGCATAGACGCAAGTTTTGGAATAGATCATGAAACGTTAGCAGATATTGATATATATGAAGGAGCACTTGTCTGGGTTAGAGTTGATACTCGAAGAGCCTTGCCAGACCCTAGACCAGCTCCTATTGCGATAATTGATTGGAAGTTAATGGAGTAATATAATACGATAAATTCGAAAAGTAAATTCAGCTAACAAGCGAAAGCAGAATTTACTTTTTTGCCATTTTTTAGAATTTTTTCGCGACTATGTCAAGCAAACGATTGCCAACGAAGGACACCAATTTAACTAAGTTGCTAATTCATTGGTGATAAAAAGTATTCATAAATCATCAAGGCATCCAAGATGTGGGCTGTTTGATTTTCAAGATAATCTGGGGCGCCAAAAGTTATTAAAATAAACTCATCGACACCATTTGTTGCCAAACTTGCTAAACAGCGTCCAGCTGGTGTAGTAAAGCCGGTGCGCCCGCCGATGATTTCGCCACCAGTAAAGGTTGTTTGTTCGGCATTTGCAAATAAGGTTGAATGCATCACACTGCCAAGCGAGTTTGGTGTGGCTAACTCATAAGATTTCGCTGTGAAAATTGCCCGAAATTCGGGGATTTCTAAGGCGTATTCGAGTAAAATGGCAATATCGGTAGCGGTTGTATAGTGTAAATCATCATGAAGGCCTGTTGTTGTTACAAAATTCGTCTCAAGCATCCCGAGAGCGCGAGCTTTTTCGTTCATCAAAGCGACAAAGCCTTCATAACTACCGGCAACATGATTAGCTAGCGCCCAAGTCGCTTCTGCGCCAGAGGGGAGCATAATGGCATGCAAAACTTCTTCCAACGTTCTAACTTCCCCATAGCCAAAACCCGCCTGGATTGCACCAGTTGCAAACAAGGCATTAAAATCAACGTTGATGGTGACCTGCTCGTCCATGTCGCCGTTTTCAATCCCGATTAAAGTAGTCATAATTTTTGTTACCGACGCTGGATATGTCCTAGTATCAGCTTGATGTGCAAACAAAGTCCGCCCATTGGAAATATTGACCAGTAGCGCATACTCACTGTGCATCGCAAAGGTAACTTCATCGTAGGTTAACGGGCGCGTAATTTCGGCAACGATTTCAGCGATGCGCTCTTGATCAAAGGCAGGCATCGCTTTTACTGGAAATTCTTGAAAATAACGTTGTGAAAAAAAATAAATCCCCACACCGATGATTACCCCCGCTAAGGTAACCCTTTTAATCAATCTTATTTTTGCTTTTAATTCGTGGCGCCGCTGTGCTCTTTGCCTTGCAACGCGGTATTCTTTTTGGTTTGGGACTTCTAATAAATTCATTCTATCATCATCACTTTTCATCTTTATCAAATCCTGCACTTTATTTTTAAAATTTGTGTCGCTTATGAGTATAGTATACCAAAAATTGACCAAGATTAAAAGGGGGTGGCATAATTTATTACGGTTGTGCCACAATCATTTCAAAATTTCCCTCAAATTCAAGCGTCCTGCAATTAGCAGGTACAATCAGATGATCCCCAATTTTAACTTGCTGTTTTGCAATTTTCCCCGCGCCGCAAATTACACTAACTAGCGCATAAGTGGGCTTTTTTAACTGGTGGCAACCAGAACCACGAATTTCATATTTAGAAACCGTAAAAAATTCATTAGCAGCCAGCTCAACAACTGCAAGTTGCTCATTTTCGATAACAGTTAACGGAGCCGGGTTAACATCTTGATGCGGGATGGTACTTACTTCAAGGGACTTTTCAACGTGCAATTCCCTTAAATTTCCCGCATCATCTAACCGCTGATAATCGTATAAACGATAAGTAGTATCAGACGATTGTTGAACTTCTAAAACCACCGTACCTTTACATAAAGCGTGAATTGTCCCAGCAGGAACGTAGAAAAAATCACCGCGCTTAACCGGCTCATGTCGCAAAAATTGCTCCCATTTTCCTTGGCTAATCATCGCGGTCGCGGAAGCTTTAGAAGTGGCATGATGACCGAAAATAATCTTAGCATCAGGTTCGCATTCAAGCACATACCAACATTCTGTTTTGCCAAGTTCGCCGCCTTCATGCTTTGCGGCATATTCATCATCTGGATGAACTTGAACCGATAAATTCGCATTCGCATCAAGCACTTTCACTAACAACGGAAAAGCGCCTGCTGGGACGTCGCCGAAAATTTCTGGCGCTTGTTGCCACAACTCACTTAACTTTTTTCCAACATATTTTCCATGCTTAACTGTACTTTCGCCATTAGGATGTGCGGAAATACCCCAACATTCGCCAATATTTCCAGCGGGTATTTTATAACCAAATTTTTCCTCAAGCGCTCGCCCGCCCCAAATTCGCGGTTGAAAAACTGGCTCTAAAAATAATAATTCACAACTCATACAAACACCTACTTTTCAAATTTCTGTTACGACCAAAAGATTTGGCTGCTAACGATTATATCGCTTTTACACGGCAATTTCAAGTGCAAAACCCCAAAATTGCGACTAAAAACTAACTCAAATGCGGGATATAACAAAATTTCACCGATTTAATTGGATTTAACTGCAAGAAAGGCTTGTAAGTTTTGACATTTATATGTATAATTATACTATATAGTTGCGGAGCTTGCCAGTTTGCAAAAATTGAGATTTGCGGAAATTTTGAAAGATAAGCTCTAATCGACAAAAAATATAAGATATAGGTGGGTTTGACATGGAAAAAATTATTGAATTTATCAAGAAATTTTTCGACTCGGGCGAAAACAACGAGCCGAAAACAGGCATTACAATAGCAGAAGCAGAAAAATTAATAGAAGAAGCCGAAGCTGAAAAAATAATTACGTTAGACAAAGAACTCCCATTAAAAATGATTATTGTCAGCGATAATCATGGGAAGGAAGAGCAATTAGAAGAAGTTTTAACTTATTACCCAGATGCGGATTGCTTTTTGCATTGTGGCGATTCGAACTTAGAGCCCGATAATGAGCTGATGAAACAATTTATCGCTGTTAGAGGGAATACCGATTACACCGAAAATTATCCCGACGAACAAAAAATCAAACTGGCATCAGGCGAAATGATTTTTATCGAACACGGGCACAAATCAGCCGTAGAACATGGCCCTGATCGGTTGATCTACAACACAATGAGGGAAGCAAAAGAAGCAAAACACGTGATTGCGCTTTATGGACATACTCATAAGGTTGATGTTGTAACGGTAGAAAACCTCTTAGTCATTAACCCAGGGAGCATTAAATCGCCACGAGATGGTGTCATTAAAACTTATGCTAAACTAGAAATTACCCAAAATGAATATCATGTCCAAATCTTAGACATTAGCAACCATCACGTTGTGAAAGAATTTAATTTTGACCGTGTTGTGGATAACCCTGTGGGTAACTCCAGCGAAAAACCATTATAGGAAAACATGAAAAAAGCAAAGCCAGCGCGTTGGGATACTCCCAATGAGGCATTGCTTTTTTAGTTTAGCTTAAATATTCGCTTTGCAAATCCGCAATCAGGCTCTCGATAATTCCTTCTTGATAGCCAATTCGTCCCACAGCTTCGATTTTAGCGATTAGTTTGTCGAAGCCTAAACCTTGAAGGGCAGCAAATTTATTGCTTCTAGCACCGAGTTGTACAGTTGGGTTCGTGGCAAGATAGTCGTCAATTTCCATTCGCCAAAAACAGCAATTTTTTGGATATCGTTCGGCTAATCGAAGCGCCATACTAAGCCCTTCTGGATCGAAATCGCCACTGTAGCAAATGAGGTAGCCAGCACTTACTAGCAAATCAAGCAAGCGCAAACCAGCCAATTTAAATTGACCATGCGTACAGACCAAAGTAGCATTTGGAGCCGCATCAACTAAGCTTGAGAAAACACCGGAATTTTCAACAACAAAGACTCGCTTGGAAGTTGGCGATAGTTGTACTTCATCAATTAATAGCAATTCTCGAAGCGGTACATTTAAAACGCTATGTTGCTGGTGGGCTGCTTGCCAAACTGGATGATAGTTGCCGGCTTTTAACCCTAAAATATTAACGAGCGTGACAAAGTTGCTAATGTCATCACGTAATAAATTAACTGCTAGCAGCTGTTCGTTAACCGCTTCGGTAAGTTTTGACGGTGCTGTTTGATTGCCGAGCATGATATGCAACAGATGTAAAAATAATCGCCCAGTAACGCTTGCTAAATCAAATCGGTGCGGGTCGCCGGTAATTCTTTGACTAAACAGGGGATAACGCTCAAGCGTGGTTGGCAAATTCTGATAAGCTTGGTAAATAATGGCGACTTCTAAAGCAAAATTACCTTCATTGATCAGCCCCCAAATCCAAAAGGTATCAGCGCTTCGATTTTCTAGGTAAGTAAGCCAAGGCGTTATTTCGGGATAGCTAGCTTTGTAATGGTTAATTGTTGCTTGTTCACGGTTTTTCTTTTCAATTAGGAGATCCTTGTTAGCGCGGATTGCGCATTCAAAGTAATGCTCTAGTAGTTGGTGCAAGGTAATGTCAGGGAATTTTCTGCCGATGAGTTTTTGTTCGAAAAGTTGAAGGGAAAGTTTTTGCTTTTTGCTTAATTCTTCTGGCGTCATGCCGAGGAATAAGGCAAATTCTTGAATTTCGGCTTGTTCAAATGGTTTCAACGAAACGCTACCACGACTTTTGCCAAGCGATTGATATTTCTTTTTAAAATCTGTGAACAACTTCTGATAAGCGGGGCGTTCCTTGAAGTAGGTAATCCAATCTGTTGGCATTTTTATTCTTCCAATCGGGTCATTTTTTCACCATTCCAGTGGTAGTTGATAACGGTTACGAAGTCGGCGTTTTTGGGGCGGAGTAATTCGCTGACGGTTAGGGCGCTAACAGTTTGGTAATCGCCCCATAAAACTTGTGAGTTCATGATGTAGTTAAAACCTAGTTGTTCGACGATTTTAAACATTGTTTGGATATTGTTTTCATCAACGCCAGCAAAGGCTTCGTCAAGCGAGATGATATGAGGAGCGCTACTTGAGGCTTCTTGGTAGCGTGAAAAGCAAGCTGTTAGTAAGGGGATATACATTGCTAGCGCTTTTTCGCCACCACTAAACTTGAAAAATTGGTTGTTGGTTAGTTCGCGCTTCGGTTCGTTTTTGCGCTCATAATGTAGAACAAAAGTAAACCATTTACGATAATCAAGGGCATTTTTTAGCGCTTGTAATAAGGTGTAGCCTTCCGCAGTTTCGTTTAATTGTTGCCTAGCAGTTTGGATTTTCGAGCGAAAATGATTGGTAATTCGTTCAACGTCGCCATCACTGAGGAGGGTGGCATCTTGTTTTAGTAAGTCAACTAGGTCTTTGGTGTCGAGCTCATTTTCTGTTTGGGCGGTGATTGGGCGCCACTTGATTGAGAAGGTAATTCCTGAAGAAATGTCGCCTTCTTCCATGATTTTTTTCATTTTTTTGGTCCAGATTTCGGCTCGACGAATGCGGGCACGCAAGGTGTTGCCAACTGAGTGCAACAAAATTTCTTCATACAGGCTTTTGTCTAGCTCATTTAGGCGATTTTCTTGATGTTCCCATTCGCTAAGGATTTCGTGATAAAGGCTGGTTGGTGATAATTTGATGCCTCTTTGGTCGAATTCAACTGTTAGTCGCATACTTTGGTTGCGCCATTGTTCGATGTATGGTTGCCATTGATTATTAACAGTTTTCATCCAGTCCTCCAAAACGACGTTTTCAGTGAAGTTCGCCATTTTATGATCAATTAGATCGGTTTGTAATTCATAGTACAGGCTGTTAAGGTTACGTTCTAGCAGGCTTTTATTTTTTTTGCTCTCAAATTTTCCGCTGAAGATTTGAGCGGTGAAGACATCGCCTTCGTGTCCGCTTAAACGCCAGGTTTTTTCTAAGGTTTGGTGCCAAGCACTAGCCATTAAATTCCAGAAATCAACAGTTTTAGCCTGCTCGGAAATTTGTTGTTTAAGCTGCGTGTCCATTGTTTGATTTCGTGGTAATTGGTCGAGGACTACTTCTAAGTTAGCTAACGTTTCGGTCAACATTTGCGAATTTTTTTGAATTTCTTGCTGAACTTCCGCCATGCCTTTTAACTGCATTTCTTGCTCTAAGTGATGAATGCTCTCAACGATGCGCGCTAATTCAGCTTGTTGGATATTTAACTCACCTTTTAATTCATCAACTTCAACTTGAAGCTCCGTTAAAATTTCTTGCTCGCGTGTCGCTTCGTTTAGTAGTTGATGAAAAATTTGGTGGCTTCGGTGGAAATTTTCCAAGTGGGTCGCGTACTCTCTTGCCGAGGTTAGTCCGTCAAGATAAGCATTGGTTGTCGGCTTTAAATTAATCCCAACAGTCACTTTCGTTAAGCTGGCTTTAATTGCTTGAATTTTCTCATCCAGCTCGCGAACTTGTGTAGATAATTGACCGATTTGCGCTCTTTGGAGTTGCTCTTTTTGGAGTGTTTTGCTGAGCTCATCATAACTTGTTTGCGCGTCATTATTGCTCGGGAAATTATGCCACGCAACTTGTGATTGAGCTTTTTGTTCTTCTAATTGGCTGGTTTCATTTTTAATTTTTGCTAACGCTTCACGACTTTCNAGCATCAGTTTTTCTAACTCGCGAAGTTCTTGCAATCGAAAGCGCTCNCGTGCTTCACGTCCAATCAAGCGTACCGTTTCATAAGGCAAGGCATGTCCAGCAAAGGCGCCAGCTTGGTAAGCGCCATCTGGGGTAATGTAGACTAAGGCATCTTCATTCATCTGGACGCTTTGTAAAATATTTTCAATCCGCCCCGCTGAAATAATTTTTTGGACTTTATCGGGTTGTAAATAATCAGCGAGTGTTTGTGTTAAAAATACCGGATTGGCGCGTAAAATTCGATCATGTTCGATATCAACATCGACTTCAGTTACGAGCGCGTCAATTAACCCAAGGTCAATCATGGCGCTTTCAATTCGCTTTTGAATTTTCTCGCTGACGCCATCTTTAAATTCGATTAATTTGTAGAGGGGCGAAAATTCAACTTTTTTAGCAGTCAACTGGTTCCGAAAGGCAAGCGTTGCTTCGTGGCGATCAGGCTCGGGGTCAACTTGGCTTTTTTTCTGCTGATATTTCGCGTTTAGTTGTTGCAAGTTGGCGTCAACTTGTTGATAATGGCTTTGATTGTTAGCGATTTCGACATGCAATTTATTTTGAAATAGTTGCACATAGGTTTCAATTTTAGCTTTAATTTCGCTGTAGTCGTGCTTTTCAAAGAGATTGTCAATTAGGCGAGCAATTTCTTGTAAGCTTAAGCTATCAATTTCATAGTGCGGATGCTCTTCTACCCAGGCGTGAATTAGCGACAGCAATGTTTGTTTTTCTTCGTCAAGCGTTGTTTGCCACTTGCTCGCCTCCAGCAGAATTTCGTCAAGCGCTCGCTCACTTTCGCCGAGTTCACGATCTTTTTCTTGGAATAATTCTAAGCGCAATTCGGATTCTTTTAGCAAGTCAAACGCTTGGTTAAGTTTGTTGATATGTTCTTTAATTTCAGTTTTCCACAGCTCAAAGGAAACTGTTTCTGATTTTTGCTTTTGCCACTCTAAAATGTTTTGCTCATGCCCCGCAAAGGCACTTTCTTCTGCTAGGAAGACTAGCTCATTTTCGACTTCTTTTAGCAGTTTTTCTTGCTCATGTTGCCGATTTTCAAGTGCTAGCAGCTGGGTTTTGGTTTTTAGTTCTTTTTCTGATTTATTGTCAATTTTTTGCTTGATGTCGCCGAGCGCGTTTTGCATTTTTTCATGGGCAAGTTCTTTTTCTTGGCGTTGCTCTTCTAACTTAAAGATTTCATGATGCTTTAAGCGATCAAGCGCTTCGCGAAGAACGCCTTCATCGCTTGTTAGACGTGTTTTTTGGGTGGTGAGTTCTTCGATTTCGCTTTCTAATTTTTGCGCTTGCTTTTGGGAGCCGGCAAGTTCGGCAGTTGCTTTTTTTCGGGTTTGTTCGGTTTGTTTGTAAGTAGCGATTTGCTCATGGAGGACTTGCTCGTTGTATTGCGTGTAGGTGTCGTTTAGCTTTTTTAAGGCTGAGACTTCGCGGTCAAGTTGTTCCATTTGTTGCCTTGTTTGCTCCATTTGATCAATTGATTCGGATAAATGGCGCAAATCATCGTCAGTTAGCGGTGGTAAGGCTTCTTCGAGAATTTCATAAATAACCGTTGGTTTAAATTCTTTGGAGAGCTTCGGGCTTCTTAGTTGAATTAAAAGTTTGATCAAGTCTTCGTAGGCTTCTAGTGATTCAAAGCCAAAGATGTGCTTGTTTACTAGCATCATGTATTCCTTGTTCGAGTTTGCAATTTCACCGCCATCACCGATTACGGTTTCAAGTTCGGTTTTTGAACGCGGAAATTTTTGCTTTTTACCATCGCTAGTTACCCACTTATACAACTCAAAATCTTCGCCAATCCGGCGGTTATCAGTAATGATAAAACCCCATGATTTTAGCGGTTGTGTTCTGCGGGCTTGCATCCCCATCCCAGTGGTTATGTATTGATTGGTGTTGGCTTTTTTGTACTCGAGGAAAAGGTAGCCGGTACGTTCATCAATGTTAGATACTTCTTTTTCGCCAAGTAAGTAATCTTCCATGCGGCGGGCTTTGGAACCGAAGGGATCCAAGCGATCAGGCGATTTTTTGCCATCTAAGAGGACCGGTAAAAAACTTTGCATTGTTACCGACTTTCCTGAACCGTTACCACCTCTTAGAAGGAGTTTACCGTCTGAAAATTCAAAGATTTGTTCATCATAATACCAAAAATTTAATATTCCTGCACGATGCAGGATCCATTTATCTGCCATCTTGTCACGCTCATTTCTTAGTCTAAATAATGTGAAATCATTCTGGCGGCGCCTGGTAAGATTGTTACCATCCGCCCGCCATCTTCTACCTGGGCCATGCGCCACTCGCACCACATGTTAATGAGTTGTTCGGCGGTTTCTTCGGTGCTTTCATCGCGGTGCTTTTTGGTCCACTTGTCGCTGTTAAATTTTTTTGCTTGTTCGATAAATCCAGTGAGCTCGGCTTTTGGAAGGCGGATTTTGCCAAATTCGCAGATGTTTAGTGTGGCTTTAGCATCTCTAATGATTGCCATTGTTTGCAAGGCGACGTCGATAATGCCTCGCCGATCGGGAAACAGGGTGTATTTTTGCAAGGCTTCTGGTGTTGTTAACATGGCAACATTTTTAAAGACTTCGAGTCTAAACGGGGTATGTTCTTCGAAGTCGTCGCGCAATCTGTTGCGAAATTTGCGAATGTAGTCAAAGTCTGGGTCAAGGTCAACTTCACGATAAACAAATGGTTCCATCATCAGCTGTCGATAAACGCGTCGGCGCCTTGTGTCAACTGTTTGACGTGCCCATTCTTGTTCTAGCAAGTCGTCAACGGAGAAAAATTCTAGCAGGCTGTCAGGGTAAGAGCGCATGAAGTACCGAGTGTAAGGGGTTAACTCGTATAAAACTTCATCGTCTTTATCGTTTTGAAATGATTCAACATCGCCTTCGACGGTGTTTATGAGGGAGCGGGCAATCATTTCTTTTAGCACGCGAACTAGCGAGCGACGATGTTGATAGTTTGTCCATTCTAGCGGATATTCGCCAGGATAGAGGAGTTGGATTTGTTTGATTAAATCCGTGAGGAGGAATTGTTCTTCTTGATTTTTTTGTTCTGTATAGGCGAGTACTGTGCAAAAGAGGGCATAGTCCATCGGTTTTGTAAAAGCGGAAATGCCCATCCAAGCTCTTGGGTAAACTGGAATTTTTTCGAGTTTGATGAAGTGTTGGTGAATGATTAGTTCTAAGCCAAATTTGTCTTGGATGTAACGTTTTAATAGTTGTTCTTGTTGCCTAACTAGTTGGTATTTTTCGGGTTCTTCATGCCTAAGAATCCAAAATTGTTCAAATAGTAGTCGTAAGGCTTCGACGTTTTTTTCGCTAAATTTGTCTGCTGTATCTTCCACTTACGATACCTCGTTTCTTACGTATTTAAAGGTGACGGCGGGCATGATCATTTCGCCATCATGAGCTTTTAGGGTGATTTGGCGAGCATTGTCAAATTCGACTTCAACAATGTCGCCATATTCGGTTTTAATTATGTTGCTGTCTTGAATCATGGCTTTGCCAATCCAAGTTAGAAATAGTTTTCTAATGAATGGTTCAACAACTGGTAATGCTTCGACGACGATGATATCGTTATCTAGGTAGGTTTCGATAATGTTTCGTTCATGTTTTTGTCCTTTGAGGTAGTCGGCTTTATATTGTTCTTTTTGGGCTTTGCGGTCAATTAGCGCTGAGGCTTTCATGGCGGTGCGTTTGGCGGTGTCGCGGTAATTGCGCCCATAGTCCATCGGTGCTTCGTCCCAACTGTCGACATAGATATCATCAGTTGGTGAGTAGTCTGAGTAGATATGTAAGGTATGCGTTAGTCCGAAGACAACTGCTGATAGTTTGTGAGCTTCATCAACGTCCGCGGACCTTAAAAACCATGAGGCTAAGTGTAGATAATCGTCTTTGCGGCTTGCACCACTGCGATTGCGTTCGCCAAGTCTTTGCACAATGTTTGTTAAGCGGGTGATGGCTTCGTTAGTTTGGGCTAGGACATTTTCGTATTGGCTGTTTCCGTGGGTGTCGCCTAAAAACCATGCACGAATGTTTTCCCACGTTAGCAGACATTCTTTGGTAAAGAGGTCATCGTCCCAAGTTTCAAAGCGAAAAATGGTCGCTTCGTGGGTGGCTACCAGCATGAAAAACTGCGTCAAGTCGGTTGTTAATAAGTCGGTCATGACGGATTGAATTGAGGCAACGGTTCGGTATAAGGCTTTGATAAATTCGCGTAAGTAGTTGGTAAATCGGTCTTTGTAAAGTAAAAAAGCCTCTGATTGCATGTATTCGGTAGCATTTTCGTTTCTTAGGTAGGCAAAGTAGTCTGATGTGTTCTGGGTAATTTTTTTGAAGTAAGTTACAATGTCATCCCAAACTTGGTGGGCTTCTTCGGGGGCATTGTGGGCGGGAGCCGTGATTATTTGTCTAATTTTTCTGATTACTTGGGCAAAGCGTTCAAATTGGTTGCGCTCAAGCGAGCCTTTAAATGTTTCGCTATCTTGTTCAAAGCGCATCAGCATTCTTTCAAATTCCACTGTGTAGGGGGTAATGCTGTAACGAAAGCGTTTGTTGTTGAATTCTTCAATTGATTTAACGCGCCCACTTTCTTGTTGGGCATAAAGGTTACCCCATTTTACCAACGTTGTCAAGTCAAGTTTCAGTTCATCAAGAGGATAAACTGAAAAATGCGGTGATTCTTTTAGGTAGGTCAAGATTTCTTCTGGAACTAAATCTTCTTTGAGGCGCTCGTGTTGGATATAAAAATAACGCAAAATTGCCCGATATTTTTCCGTTTTTTCCGTTGATAGGTAAGTTGATTCAGGTACTTTTTTTAAATGAATATCCATGCTCCCATCCTTTCGAATTTAACTAGTAGCAATATTTTCTGTAATACCGCAATCGGCCGCCAATTTCAAAAGCGATTGCAGTGCTTCGCTATTGGCTCTAGTTGGCTGTTAAAATTAGTGCTTGCTTTGGCGGATATACTCTATTATACCAAAAATCGATAAAAATCGGAAGAAAATTGAAGCTTATTTTAGAAATATAATTTTTGATTTTCCATAAATCGGCCCATTTATTATCGAATTTTCTAGAAACCGCTTTTAAAGACGATTTCCTTGCCACAAACCTGACCTAGTTTAGTAACAAAATTTATTACCTGACTGGAAAATAAAACTAGTAAAGCTGTAGTTGCGCACAATATGTCAATGTGTGCAACTACAGCTGAGGATGAAATACTAGACGCATCTGCTTTAAGTCGCATGTTTCGCTACTCAACAGGTTTTACCCAGAAATTTCAGTTCTTTTTCAATTTTTTTTATTTTGAGCGCGAGTTCTTCATTTATTATTTTGCCAGGATCTCCAACATCTACTTCTGGGTGTGCTTGTATCGGTTTGAAAATTGCTTTAATGATAACGTCTTCTGGTGAGGTCTTAAATGTTGTAACTGTCGCTTGATAGTCGGCAAACTCTAGCTTAGTATCTGCTGTCCAATGGCTAAATTCATAACCTTCATCGGGATGGTTAGCGATGATTTTTATTATAGTGCCGACGTTAACTTCTATTGTCCAATAATCAATGGTACAATCGTTAGCGCAGTTTTGGGTTTTGATGTTAGTATCAACATTCATCTGGCTTTTTCGGCTATCTAGAGTGCAATCGTTAGCGCAGTTTTCTAATTCGAAATTAGCTATACCTGTTCCAGAAATAACTGTGATTGTCGATTTCTGCAGTGGCTTAAAAATTGCTTCAATTGTGAGGTTGCTTGTTGGCATTTCAAAAGTTGTCAGCTTGGCTTTGTGGTCGGTAAATTCTATTTCAGCGCTTGCTTTCCAATGGCTAAATTCATAACCTTCACCAGGAGTATTGGCGACGATTTCTACAATGGTTTGTGCCTCGATTTCTATCATCCATGCTTTCGGATTATTATTTTCATTAATTACTGTTGCTTGTGCCAAATTGAAATTTCCAGTGCCATTAATAATTGTTAATGTGTATGGTTGTTTGGATATCTCCTTAAAAGCCGCCTCGACTGTGATATCGCTAGCTGGCATTTTAAATGTTGTCGTCTTCGTCTTAGGGTTGGCAAATTCAATTGCAACATCTGTTTTCCAGTGACTAAATTCATAGCCTATAGCTGGGATATTAGCTGTAATTTTTACAACTGTGTCTGATTCGAAATTGCCACTGCCTGTTCCATTAATAACTGCTACAGCATGTGTTTGATTTTGTTTAGCGGTTGACCTTCGAGTTGATTCTTGAGAAGTAACGCCTAACCAATCATCCATCCAACTAGCACGTTCAATTAGCCACCAATGTAAAAATTCAGCATTTTCTAAAGCGGTTCTAAGTCCTCTAACGACTGGAGAATTACGAACATGATTTCCATGACGGGGCCATCTGTTTATGTCTCTTTGGAACTCAGTTTCAAAGGTTAAAGCCATATATGCGACTCTATCTAATAGTTGCTGTACTTCAGTATCTCTAACTTCTAGCCAGCGATTTTTAACTTCATCTCTAAACCAAGGTGTGTGGTTTAGTAGCTGATTAAACCAATTATGGTGAACGGCGACATAGGGGCCTCTGGTAACATCAACGGCACCACCGTCAGGATACGATCCACTTCCAGCAGAAAAGTCAAAATCCCAAAGCGGTCCGGCATAAAGTCGTCGATTTTCATTTTGCCCTCTAATCTGGTAGAAAACTGATGAGAAACTAATATCTATAGTTCGCATTAGTTCGTTTACTATGTAAAAATCAACAAATGTTTCGACATCGATGATTGATTCGATTTGTTCTTGATTGCCTCTTAAAATAGCGCTGTCTACGTTGTTTAAAAATCTTTCGACATAAAGAGCGTGTGGGTTGTTCGGGATGCTCATCCAGTCGCTTGTACTTGGATAGCGAATACCGAAAGAACCTGTTCGATTCCGAACCCAGTGTGTATTTACGGGGCTAGCACTATTTTGAACCCTAAAATCAAACTCAATCATATATTCAGAGATGGTTGGGTCTATGTTAAGCGCTAGATTTGCGCGTCCTTCAATTGCTTCACGCTCGTCAGCTAGTAAGTAAACTCCACGATATCTGTTATCAAGGTATAAATTAACAAACCACATATCTGGAACAAAATGCATGCTATCTAGTAGTTGACCAAAGTAAAACGCGCTAAAATTCCTTAGATGAGAAGGATCTATTGTGTTGGCAAACAAAACCCAATCACGACCAACATGGTCAGAATCAAACATAGATTGCCACTGATTGTTGGGAAATCTAAACCTTATTGGTCGCTTAGTTCCGCCAAAAGCACGCCAGGTGCTATTTCCGCGGCCACGTGCTGATATGGTAACGTTATTCATTGCAAATTGCGAGCTTGTGTTGGTAACGTTTAATGTTGCGCCATGCCAATTGTCCCTAAATGACTGCAATGATGCTGTTGAGCTATCCCAATTAATTGGGACATTCATATTTATGGCTAGATTTGGAAACCCATTTGTGTAAACTTCTGTTCTATGCGGATTAATATTTTCTGGCATAGTTAGCGGGGGGAAAGTTTTTCTGAAGCCGCCGTTACATGCGGTGAGCAATAATAAGCTCATAACCACAATTATTAATAATAAACTGCCCTTTTTTTTCATACTTCTACCCTCATTTTTGTAAAATTCTAATGCGCGTTTATCGGAATTCTTGTTGCTACATGCCCTCGAAAATTTCTTCATGCTTCAAACATATTTCACGGAGGATGTAAGTTTTCCGGTTTTCACAGCCCTTGCCAAGCAGGTTAAACGCTGATTACTTCATGCACTAATTGGCACGCTTTTTTATGATGCGCGATGCCGATTAGCATGATTTCGCCTGTTAAGCCGGCGTAATATTGGTTAGCTTTAATCTGCTCAAGCGCTTCATATTTCAACTTTTCAACAGCTTCGCCTTGTTTAAACTCGATAACGAGGTGCGGTTTGTCGGGGCTTTTCGATTTTAAAATCAAATCGCTACGCCCGTGACCGGCTTCAATATTGCTAGAAATTTCGTACAAATCGCGTAAATTCATTACCATGCCCAGCATCAGCATATGATAGGCGTTTTCCTTCGAATCGTAGTAGCTGGTTGACTCCAAAACCAACTTTTGATAAATCGTTAGAAATTTA
>JGI990J12352_1000086_pt1 | contig 20215 bp, 19 predicted proteins | sample Intmic4MA4BA4MSA_FD_12352 | JGI IMG/M metagenome (IMG submission 12352) | reverse complement strand
ATGGCGATCAATCCTTTTTGAAAATGTTTGTTGTGGTGATTAACATTCTATTGGATTTTTCGCCTTTTGTATACCTCAAGTCTCACATCTATTGTAACATTACACTTCATTAATAGATGATACCAAGAAAGTTGTTTAATTTCTCATCTGCTTGTGGTACAATATCTTTATTGATTTATCCTTTGTTTTTTTACTTTAACAATCGCTTGATAATTAAGGATTGTATGATAAATTGGAAATCAAAAGGAACGATTGAAATGATTTTTAAAAGAAAGAAAATTAAATTTTTTCTGGGAAGCTATGGGAAGACTCCAGAGCGGCTTTATTTTGACGAAGATATGCGATTGATTCAGATGCATTATGATTTCCGACTCAAACAAGGTTTGGATGAATTTTTGATTGATGACATTACGTGGCATGACCTGTCGATGGATGATTTGTTTAAGCGAATTAATCCGCGACTGACGACTTCAGGTGAACAGTATTTGTATTATCTATTGCGAAGTCCAGCTCTTCATGAATCTGATTATGAAAAACGCCGATGCTTGATTGAAACGATGGATACAGATGCCAATTTGCGGTTAAAGTTGCAACTAATTTTAATGAAACTTGGTCGTTCGCGTGAGATGGAATTGCATAAAGCGTTTGTGCCAGCTGACGGTCAATATGGAAGATTATCGTGGTATCTCGTGATGGTATTTAGTTTTGTTATCTCATTGATTGGCGGAGTGTTGTTTCAAAATACTGTAATGATGTTACTGTTTGCTGGTTTGGTAATTCTCAATCCGTTGTACCATCATTTGGTCGAGAAGAAGATTCGATATCAGTTACATACGGTTAATTATATTACAAGTATGGTGTCGGCGGCAAAGCGGATTAAGAAATTGAATCCACCTGCAATTACCGAGCATTTGCAAGATTTTTATCGTGATGTTAAAACACTAAAATCACTTAATTTGACTGCTTTCGCAATTGATGACCCGTCGCAAAACACAGATGAATTTACGCAAGTGTTAACTCTTATGTTCAAGAATTTCTTTTTTGCGGATTTGATTGGCTATGAGTTGGTCAAGAATAAGCTTGGGAAATATCATAAAGAAATTCTGAATATTCACGAGATGATCGGGATGTTGGATGCTAGTATTGCGGTGGCTTCATACCGAGCAAGTTTGGAAACTTATGTAATTCCAACAGTTAATTTCCAACAAAAGGTTGAACCAGAAATAAAAATCATTGATGTTATTCATCCATTGGTGAAAAATCCGGTTGCGAATAGTATTGATACGGGTGGTTCGGTATTATTAACTGGGTCAAATGCGTCTGGGAAGTCCACGTTTTTACGGAGTGTGGCGATGAATGTGATTATGGCACAAAGTATTTGTACAGTGCTGGCGTTTGAGTATGAGGCGTCGGCGTTTCACATTTATTCATCAATGGCGATTGCTGATAATTTGTTGGCTGGTGATAGTTATTTTATGGCGGAAATCAAGTCGATGAAGCGGGTTGTAGATGCCGCCGAAGTACAACAACCAGTATTTTGTGTTATTGATGAAATTTTGCGGGGGACGAACACGATTGAACGGATTTCAGCATCGAGTGAAATATTAAAATTACTGGCTGGTAAAGGTGTTTTATGTTTTGCAGCGACCCACGATATTGAGCTATGTGAGTTACTAAAACAAGATTATCAGATGTTACATTTTACGGAAAGTATTACCGAAGATGGTCGGGTTGAATTTGATTATAAGTTACGAACTGGACCAACTCGTACTCGAAATGCGATTAAGCTATTGGCAGCCCTCGGTTTTGAACAGGGGTTAATTGATAAAGCGAATGCGCGGGCGAATTTATATGGGGAAAACGGGAAGTGGAGTTAGCATTTATTGCAGCGACGTTAGTCGAAAGGGGATTTGCAAGATCGAATTTGAATACAGTTTCCCAACGAGATACGAGTTGTTGGAAGTCACTGTCAAAACGAAGTATAAAAGGTGGATATGATTATGGCATTTGATGGATTAATGACCAAAGCATCGGTACAGGAACTTAGAAATGAGTTATTGACAGGGCGAATTACGAAGATTTACCAACTAAGTAAATATGAAATGCTTTTCACCATCCGACAGCAACGTCAAAATAAAAAGGTGCTTTTTTCGGTGCACCCAACTTATGCACGGATTCAATTGACAAACCTCGATTATCCCCAGGCGAGCGAGCCACCGATGTTTTGTATGCTTATGCGAAAACATCTTGAAGGGACGATTATCACTGACATTGAGCAGGTGAATAATGACCGTGTGATTAAGTTTACGATTGTTCAGCGGAATGAATTTGGGGGCGATATGACGAAATATTTGTACCTTGAAATCATGAACAAGCACAGTAACTTTGTTTTGACGACTGCTGATAGCAAGATTATTGATTGTATCAAGCACATTCCACCGCTAATGAACCGCCATCGTACATTACAACCAGCAGCAACTTATATTTTACCACCAGCGATGGCTAAAATTGTTCCAAGCGCTGCAACTTTAACACATTTTGAAAACATTGTAAAAGCAACTGAAGTAACAGTTGCAAACGGGATTTTGCAGACGTTCGGAGGCTTATCTAAACAAATCGTCAATGAGATAATTTTTCTTGCATCATCCGAAGAGCCTATAGCTATTTTCAATGCGTTCAAGTCAGTAATGGAACAAATCAATGATAACCCGAAACCATCAATTATGACTGGTGAGAAAGAGCAGTTTTATTTAATCCCGTTAACACATCTTGGAGAGGAAGTTAAATCGTATGAAAGGATTGCAGCAATGCTTGATGTATTCTACTTTGGCAAGGAAACTCGTGACCGCATTAAAAACCATTTTAGTAATATTGAAGTTTTAGTAAAACAATGGTTAAATAAAAATGTCAACAAGCTCGACAAACTGGCATCGGAATTGGTGAATACGGAAAAAGCCGATGAATATCGGATTAAGGGCGAGTTGATTAATGCGAGCTCATACCAAATTAGTCGTGGCGACAAGATGCTTGTAACTCAAAATTTCTATGATGAAAATCTTGCTGAAATCAAGATTGAATTAGACCCGCTACTAACGGGTAGTGAGAACGCGCAGAAGTACTTCAAGCGTTATAACAAAGCGAAAGCAGCGGTGTCGCACATCGAACAGCAGATGGACAGTGCAAAACGGGAAATTGAATATTTTGAAGGATTGATGACGTATTTAGCATCAGCAGATATTCAGGATGTCGCCGAAATCCAAGATGAGTTACGTGAGCGGGGCTATTTGAAAAAGCGTCAAGAAAAACGGGTTAAAAAACAAACTAAACCAAATGTTGACCGCTATATGACGGAAAATGGGATTGAGCTTGTTGTCGGGAAAAATAATTTGCAAAATGATTACGTGACCCATAAGCTTGGGAAGCGCCATGAATGGTGGTTTCACGCGAAAGAAATGCCAGGGTCACATGTTTTGTTACGAACAACAGCGGATACATTAGCAGAAATTGAACTCCGAGCTGCTGCGAATTTAGCTGCGTATTTCTCAAAGGGAAAAGATTCATCGAGTGTCGCAATTGATTATACCCAGATTAAGAATTTGAAAAAAGTTCCAGGAACAACGCTTGGGTTTGTGACATATGACACATATAAAACGATTTATATCGACCCAGCGGAAGAAGATGTGATGAAATTGAAAAAGATAAAGGGTTAAAACCTTGATATCAAACTTTTCTATTGATTGATCTTCTAATTTTTTTGTTAGATGGCTATACGTGTCTAGGGTAGTACTTATTTTATTGTGCCCTAAATGTTATTGAAGAATTTTGATATTGCAATCAGCTTCTAGCATCATTGTTGCATGGGTATGACGTAAATCATGGAATGAGAAGTTAATACCTAACCTGTTACTTAGATAATTAGTTCTAACGCTTAGAATAGATAGGTATAATGGGAGCGCCATTATTCTCACGACATACAAAGTATTCTGGGTTATAATAATATTCTCCATATTTTTTGTTTTAGTAGGCACTAATTTCAAAATCCGATTAGGCTTTTGTAACTGTAGTTAAATGTTATAGTTACGGATTTTATAAATTTTATTTAGAAAATACCGAAGTCGGTAAAGATTTAGAATCGCAAGGGATATATGATGAAACTTACTAAAACAAAAGGCTAGGAAAAATGAAACCAATTGTTCAAGCTCCTATTAGCAAATTTGTTAGAGACAAAAAAGCGTTGCCTATTGAGTGAGAAAGTACAATTTTTGTCCGCAATGAAATTTGATCGCAAGGAGTTGTGAGACATAACTAGATTAAACCGCAAAAACTGACAAAATTCGCACTCTTGTTTTGATATACTTGTTTTAGTAGAATCAGAACGGGGTGCTTTTTTATGAAAAAAAAACTCGAAGATTTGGGATTTAAAATCATTGTCGGGATTGTCGCGTTGGTGATTTTTATTAGTGCGATTTATTACGCGAATGACGGTTTTCGACGTGATGATACCATCAATGTTCATCATGAAACGGCGCGGATTGTGGATGTGCTGGCGGTCGATGTTACAGCTAATAACGATGGGATTGTTCAAGGTGAAATGCAGGTCATCGTCGAAATCGAAACGGGCGCTTATCGCGATCAGCAAATCGAAATCACGCATTTTATCAACCAGTTAACGATGCAAGAACTCGAAGAGGGAGACCGAGTATCGGTTCGTATAACAATTATTGATCGTGAAATTACCAGTTTACAAATTCAAAATCCTGAACGACGCGGGGTCATATTCGTTTTTTTCGCGGTCTTTTTGCTCGTACTCGGATTACTTGGTGGTAAAAAAGGACTCCTCGCAATCGGTAGTCTCGCTTTTACCCTCATTTGTATTGTTTTCTTGTTGATTCCACTAGTACTCCGTGGTTATCCGGTCATTCTCACGACATTTCTGATTCTTGCTTTAGTGACCATTGTTTCGCTGACTTTACTCGCGGGGTTACGGACGAAAGGAATTGCGGCGATGATTGGTTGTCTTGTCGGATTATTAATTACTGCGCTGTTAACCCATATCGCTGGTAATCTGGCGCATATTTCTGGTTTTCATATGGAAGAAATTGGGTTGATTCTTGCGACGACCAACTTACCAACTTCGCAAGCATCTGGCTTGTTTATCAGTGGGGTACTCATCGCTGCTCTGGGAGCTATTATGGATACTGCTATGACGATTAGCTCGACTATCCACGAATTACGGTCGAACAATAAAAAAATGCCTTTGAGACGACTGTTTCGTTCAGGGCTAAATGTTGGTCGGGATACGATGGGGACGATGACCACCACGTTAATCTTGGCGTTTGCAGGTACATCGCTGAATATGATTATTTTGATTTATAGTGGTGGAACAAATTTGAACCAATTGCTCAATAGTAATTTTATCGTGATTGAGATTATTCGTAGTATCGCAGGAAGTCTTGGGATTATCCTAACAATTCCTGTGGTGGCATTCATTAGTTGTTTGATGGAATAAAAACTAAAACATTCGCCAAAAATGACTTGACCTTTATGTTTTTATTTGATAAAATGGACGTATATAAAATTCTAAAAGGAAGTGTGCGTATGATTACCGAAACAGAAATGATTGAAATTATCAATAACAAAACATACAGCCGACAGGAGCTAACCCAGCATCAGCGGTTTGTTGATTTTAAACTTTGGATGACGTTTATGAATAAAATAAACCGTGATGACTTAGTGATGCAATTATTTCCACACGAGTTGAAACTTGATAATGAAACGATAGTAAAACCGAATATCTCTATTTGTGCAAACAATATACCAATATTGATTGTCGAAGCTAATCATTGTGAAAAGAAATTTGCGAAATACCAGGTCTGTGGTGTACCTGAATACTGGATTGTTGATCAGAGTACAAACCTTGTAACAGTTCATGTTCTGGTAGGTGGTAAATATTTTACAACTATTTATCAAAGCGGTGATGCAGTACCAGTGGGTCTGGATGATAAACTGGCCATCAACGTTGACAAACTTTTCAAAATCGACTATTCCACCCAAAAAAACTAGAATAATCTAGTTTTTTTTGACGTTTTGGTGTATAATTGTTAAGTTAAAAATAATGAGGTTTTATGATGTAGTAAAAATTGCTTTGCAATCTTCACTACAGTTAAGGAGAAAAGTAGGATGCAGCGTTATTTTATTAAAACAAGTCAGATGACGGGTGATATTGTGACAATCACTGGTGCAGATGTTCACCATATTACGAATGTGATGCGCGCCAGTAGTGGTAGCCAATTTTTACTATGTAGTGATGCGCGTGAGACGTTTTTAGTTGAAATTACAACCATTACCAAAACGGAAGTTATTGTACGGGTAGTCGAAAAAAGAGGAGAAAATGTTGAAATGCCAGTTTTGGTGACTGTTGCCCAGGGAATAACGAAAGGGGATAAGTTTGATTTGGTTGTGCAAAAGACCACAGAATGTGGTGTGTGTGCGTTGCTACCAGTAGCGATGAAGCGCTCAGTGGCGAAGATTGAGGCGGGGAAAATGGTTAAAAAGGTTGAGCGTTGGCAAAAGATTGCGCTCGAAGCAGCGCGACAAGCACATCGCCAAGTTGTCCCGTTGGTGATGAAACCAGTTGAGATAAAGGGTTTATTGGCACTGGCAAGTGAGTACGATGTGTGCTTATTTGCCTATGAGGCAATTGAAGAAGTCAGTAAAAACCGTTTAGTGACCATTACCCAGGGGTTATCAGCGGGACAGCGGGTACTAGTTTTAATTGGACCGGAAGGCGGCATTGATCAGTCGGAAGTTTTACTATTAGAGGAAGTCGGGTTCAAGGCAATCGGGTTGGGTCCAAGGATTTTACGAACGGAAACCGCCCCGATTTATGTGATGTCGGCGTTGTCGTATGCGTTAGAGCTTAGTAATTAGTTTAAAGAGGTGTTTTGGTAGTGAATAATAAAACGGTAGCATTTCACACATTGGGGTGTAAAGTTAATTATTTTGAATCCGAAGGTGTTTGGGCCAAATTTGAGGAAGTTGGTTATGAGAGAGTTGATTTTACGGAGCATGCTGATGTTTACGTGATTAATACATGCTCAGTAACCAACGGTGGCGATAAGAAAAGTCGGCAGTATATTCGTCGCGCAATTAGGCAAAATCCCGATGCAATTATCTGTGTTATGGGGTGTTTTTCGCAAACCCAACCAGAAGTTGCCATGGGGATTGATGGCGTCGATATCGTGCTTGGTACGAGTGGTCGTGATCAATTAGTTGTTTTAGTAGAACAATTTTTAACGGGTCGTCAACCAATCAATATTGTTGGTGATATTGGAAAAGAGTCAAGATTTGAAAGCTTGACCGTGACAAAGTTTGAAAACCGCAAACGGGGCGTGTTAAAGATTCAAGACGGGTGTAACAATTTCTGTACCTTCTGCATTATCCCGTGGGCTCGTGGTCGCATTCGCTCTGAAAATCCTGAAGTCGTTATTGCCAACGCACAAGAACTCGTTGCAAACGGTCATATCGAATTGGTATTAACAGGAATTCACACAGGATCTTATGGTGAAGATTTAGAAAATTATTCTCTTGCCGACCTGTTGCGCGAATTAGTAAAAATCGATGGTCTTACGAGATTGCGGATTTCCTCAATCGAAGCAACCCAGTTAACCGATGAAGTCCTTGCAGTGCTGGCAAGTTCGGATAAAATCGCCCATCATCTTCATATTCCGATTCAAAGTGGAACCGATGAAATCCTAAAAGCGATGAATCGTAAATATAACCTCGCCGAATTCGAGGCTAATACCCGGCGGATTCGTCAAGCTTTACCAGGAATTTCAATTACAACTGATATCATCGTTGGTTTCCCTGGTGAAACAGACGAATATTTTACTGAAAGTCTTGAAACAGTAAAAAGAATTAATTTTACGGAATTACATGTATTTCCATACTCAGTACGAAACGGGACGGTTGCCGCCAAAATGTCGAACCAAATCCCCGAAATCACTAAAACAATGCGCGTAGCAGCGATGATTACACTCGGTGAACAATTAGCAGAACAATTTGCTAAAAATCATGAAAATAAAGTGCTAGATGTGATTGTTGAACGAACGGGTAATGGATTTGCAATTGGTCATGCGAGTAATTATCTGAAAGTGAAATTCCCTATTCCGACCGATTTTAGCGATAATCTGGTACAGGTTAAAATTACCAAAGCAGGATATCCAGCATGTTTTGGTGAAATTGTAAAATAGAAACCAAAATGATTCCTTGACTAACAAAGGAAGAAGACTATATCAAGTACCGGCTTACCCATGAGCTGGATTTCAATTTATAATTTTGGATATTAAGCTAAAGCATATTTAGATTATTCTCATCTAACTATAGAAGATGAACCTAGAATTATTATGGCATCTATAATAACTCAAAAACAAAACAAGAAAAGTTTTCTAAAATTAGAATGGTAGAATATAAGTATCAAATAAGTATTGACACGAAGTGGAGGTCTTGATATGATTAGAATAGAATAGTAGTTTTTTTGGGGTATAATAGAAGAAAATGAAAATATTGAAAATTCGAGGTTATAAAAATGCAATATATTAAACAATTTGCCATCATTGTTGCGATTTGCTTGGTCGGTGAGTTTGTCGTCTCGTTTTTACCATTTGCATTCCCTGGCAATGTGGCAGCCATGATTATCTTGGCAGGATTACTGGTTATACGGGTTGTCAAAGAAGAGCATATTAAGGAAACAAGTGATTTTCTGTTGCAGATTATCGCGCTTTTTATCGTACCGCCGTCGGTTGCGGTGATCCAGTATTTTGATTTGATTGGTGCGATTTGGTGGCAATTAATTATCATTTCACTAATTACGCTGTTTTTAACCTTTGCAGCGTGTACTTTCACGATTCGACTGACGATGAAGTTGATGAACCGCAAAAAAAGAAGCAACGAGTTCGGTGAAATGTAGTGAGCCGTTTACGATTGCTTTGTCAACAGGAACTTCACGAGTTTATGAGTGATTAGTTCCCACTGACTCAAGTTAACTTGGAAGGAGAACTATTATATGGATCTTTTCTATTCACCATTTTTGGGAATCTTATTATGCTGTGTGACCTATGCGTTCGGAGTTTGGCTTAACAAGAAAACTGGTTGGGTTGTGTTAAACCCATTCTTGATTTCAATGACACTTTGTATTGTATTTTTACAAGTTACTGGGGTAACTCTTGAGCAATTTAATCGTGGAGCATCGGTTATACAGTTATTCTTAGCACCTGCGACCGCGGCGATTGCTTTGTCAATTTACCGCCAACGTAAAGTGTTAGGTCAGAATTTCTTACCAGTTTTACTTGGATGTATTGCGAGTGCGCTTGTTTCAATTGGCGCTTCATTCGGATTAGGATTTTTATTTGGATTGGATCAAATAATTATCTATTCGACTATTCCAAGCGCAGTTACATCACCGATTGCAATGGATATTGCTTATGGAATTGGTGGGATCGTACCAATCGCAATTCTCGGTGTTGTTATTACTGGTGTGTCAGGAGCGATTTTAGCGCCATATTTAGTGAAATTATTAAGGATTACTGACCCAGTTGAAGCAGGGGTGGCAATCGGTTCATCATCCCACGTGGTCGGAACTGCCAAAGCCCTCGAAATGGGTGAAATTCAAGGAGCGATGAGTGGGGTCGCAATTGGAATCGCGGGTTTAATAACCGTATTCTTAACGTTGTTTATCTAAAATTAAAAAACATGAGATTATACCAACCAGAAATTCCGTCCAATACAGGAAACATCGCCTAAACTTGTGTCATAACTAATACTTGCTTACACCTGATTTATCCACTTGGCTTTGAACATTGATACCAAAAATGCGCGCCACGCTGTAATGGATTAATGGGAACATACTGTTATCCTATGATCATTTGAAACATTGTTTGCTAAATATCCAGCAGCAACTTTTAACTTGATTGAAACAGGTGGCAACAAAATTCCAAATGTTAATGAAGATATTTTCTTTGTCTTTGGGAAAACAATAAAACCCTGACACTACTACAAGGCCAGGGTTTAAAGATTTTTATACTTTTATTAATACTTTTAATACCAATGATTACTCACCAAATGGTACACTTGAATGATGTAATTGAAGTCTAAGATTTCCATCCGTTCCTCTAAACCATGCCATTGATTTTTGAACTGTAACTGGATTTCCATCACCATCTGTAATCACAACTGTTCCCATTCCAATGGCAGTTTCTCCATTGATTATAAATGTCCAATCATCTTCAAAATTAACTGCAGTCCAAACATTTGTTGCAAACCCAGCTTCATCTTCATCAATTGTTTCAGGAGCCGATATTCCAATGAAGTAACTTGCTGCGCCATTCCAATCAAAGCGGAAAGGAACATCACTTGCAATTGTTGGCTTAAACAAGACTGGTCCATACGCATATCCGTATAGATCTTCAAGAACTGCAACGGCAATTGTTACATAATCATCACCATTTGCAAATGCAGTACTAATTGAAACTAACCCTTCTCCCCATGCTACTTGTGCCGCTTCAATTTCTGCTACTGTAATTGGATTGATTTCTATTTCTGAACTTGAACCAGTTGGCGTATAATCAGCATTGTCATTTGAACATGCAGTCAATAATAGCATTGGTAACATTAAAACTAATATCCCTAATTTAATTTTAAAACTTGTTTTCTTTTTCATTTTAAAACACCTCATCTTTATAGTCATGTGTTTGCTATTTTTCAAACACATTTGATTATTATAAATTAGTTTCTGACAAAAGTCAACAAGAATGTGTTTGATTTTCACACCAAACATATGAATGAAAAAAGGTATAATATCATCAGGAGTGATGATAATGATAAATATAACATAAGCTAAAAGACATAGTATTATTCTTTGTATTATTGTCAAATGCAAATGAATGGTTGGAAATGGAACTATTTGGGAAAGAATACGAAAAATTCTTAAAAAACACTTGAAATTGTCCAATGGGATGCCATCACCATTAGGAAAAAATACCTATATTTTGCTGAGATGATTTGCATGTTTTGGTAAAAATTTCACCTTTTCAACCCTTTTGGGCACGAAAATGTCGTTAACTTTTACAGCATCTAGGTTAATTTTCGGCATAAATTTCTCGCCCGTTGTGGTATTGTTTCGGTACGACAATTTCTACGGGGGTAGGTCAGATTGAAGAAATTAATTGTTTTAGTAGTTTTCACATCTTTATTTTTAATGACCGGTTGCAATAGGCGGACACATTCAGAAGAAGCGCTGAATTTAGCGCGGACAGCCATTGCTGAGGGTAATTTTGAACGGGGTAGTCTTTTGTTAGTACGAGGTGGTTGCGAAGCATTACATGCACAGAGCGTTTATCTGATTCATATGGCTAATTATCTTGCTAATCACGATTTAATGGGGATGGTGCGTTCATGGAAAGGTATTTATAACATTGACGCAGGAGAAGACTTTGTGCAAGTTGCTGCCTATGAATTATTGAATACGACCTTTAATAATGTGATAATTCAAGATTAAATTTTACTAAAACAAAATCGTATCTTTACCAAAAATTGACCTTTATTCATTATACTTTTTATCATGAAAGGAGGTTTTTTGATGAGATTTTTTAAGCAATCATTTACGAGTCTCAAGCGAAAAAAGGGTAAAACACTATTGCTACTGGTTTTGAGTTTCACTTTGACAATACTAGTCATTACAGGTGTTTCAATCAGGAGGTGGTGAACTTGTTGCATAAAACAATTCGATAATATTTGAAAGTAGAAGGTAATGATATGAAAAAAAATTTAAGTGTTTTAGTAATTTTAAGTACTGTTTTGTTAACCGCTTGTAATGGAGTGTCTGACTACCCAATGGATACGAATTATCAAGATAACCCGACGAATGAAAATGTAAATGTTTCACACGAAAATAATCACTCATCACAGGTTAACATTGGTAATATTATCAGCTTTGGTGACATCGAATGGCGTATTTTAGATATTGAGAGTGATCGTAAATTAGTTATCAGTGAATATATTTTAGAATTGCGACCGTTTAATAATACGCAGCAAACTACTTCATGGGAAAACAGCGATATCAGAACGTATTTGAATAACGAATTTATCAACAATAATTTCACCGATACCGAGCAAGCAAGAATTCATGAAACACCATTAATAACTAATAATAACCCGTGGTTTAATACCGATGGCGGTAATAATACTGTTGACCGTGTATTTCTATTAAGTCTTGATGAAATTGTCCATCATTTCGGCGATAGTGGTGAATTATTAAGTCCGAGATACGCTCATGCATGGGGATTCCAAGATCAATATGGCGAGAATCGTGTTGCGTATTCGCTGCCAAGTGTGGTTTTTACTGACGCATCGCTTGAATGGCGCAACTTACCAGTAGGTTCAAGTTTTGCATGGTGGCTTCGTTCACCTGGAAGCCCTAATGTTGACATGATTTCGGACGACGTACCTAACCCTTTACACGGACAAATTGGTATGACTTACGTTATGCGAGGGGGGACTATTGGTGATTTCGAGACAATGCAAGAATTACATAATATGACTTTTGAAGAATGGGAACACTTAGAACAGAATTCCGAATCCGAAGGTGGGGGCATTGATATGAGAGGTGTTTATGTAACCAAAATACTAGGAGTACGACCAGCAATGTGGATCAATAAATAATAATCAACCGAGTCGCCCGAGTGGCTACTCTTTTTCAGGTTTTACCAAAACAAAATTCTAATTTTATCAAATCTTTGCCAAATTTTGTTATAATACCAATTAAGAGACAAGAGATTCTTTTGTAAAGCGTACAAAATGTGATATACTAGTATTAAGAATTACCAAAACGAGGTGAACTTAATGAGCCATAAAATTCTCATCGTCGAAGACGAAATTGCAATTCAAAATATTCTCAAAAACTACTTAGAAGATGCTGGTTATTTTGTTACGACTGCTGATGACGGGATGGATGGTTTTGCATTGTGGCAAAGTGGCGATTTCGATCTTGTTTTGCTCGATGTTATGATGCCGAAAATCGATGGTTTTGCGGTACTGGAGCTAATCCGTAAAGAATCGAATGTCCCAGTGGCAATGATTACCGCGATGAGCGATGTTGTTGATCAGGTGAAGGCCTTTGAGTTGCAAGTCGATGATTATATCACTAAACCATTCGATATCAAGTTGGTTTTAGTACGGATTGCTGCCTTGTTACGACGTAGCGTTGCCAACGACAAAGGGTCGCAAAAAGAGCATTTAATCAAATACCAAAATATTGTGATAGATGTTGATGGTTTTGAGGCGTTTCAAGATGGAGCGAAACTGGAACTTACGACCAAGGAGTTTGAGATTCTGCGGTTGTTGCTTGAAAATCAAAATCGAGTTTACACACGGGAAATGTTGCTTGAGCAGTTGTGGGGGTACAATTTTTTTGGGAACTCGCGGGTTGTTAATGTGCATATTCAAAATTTACGAAAGAAGCTAAGTACAGATTACATTGAGACGGTGCGAGGGGTAGGTTATAAAGTTGCGAAAGCGGATTAAAGTGCGGCTTAGTTTGAAAATTTTCCTGATGACGTTTACGGTTTTAATACTAACGTTCGTTGGGATTTTTGCTGTGATTGAACGCGTTTTGCCCGTTTTATATCGACGCCAAATTGTTGCTGAATACGATGAATTAATGGATGAACTTCAGCGTGAACTGGTGACCCAGTTAGCGGCTCAATTTGATTACCTGCAAAATCGCCCGATGCCTGACCGTACTAATGTGTTAATGAAAATTGAGTGGTATGAAAATTACTGCTTGGATTATGACGTTGTTTCTGATCAGCAGATATCAACGTTTTGGCGGTACTCGTTTTGGTCGACACCACAAGCAGAACACGAAGAATGTTTTGAAATCCTCATGGAGATTAATGAATTTATGCAAGAGATTCATGGTCATGGACAATGGTGGGAGAACTCATCTTTAACTGCCATTCAATGGTTTAACTTGCGGCAAATGCGTGACCATCACGAAACGTACGGTTCCAATGCTTATCTAGTTGCGCGACAAATCATCGAAAATTTTGCGATGAGCAATAATGTTCGTGTGATTGTTTGGGAAATTCCGTCAGGTACAACACACGAACTTGGCGAAGTTCTAATTGAAGTAGAAGGTCGTTCAGCCGAACTCGACTTCATGACGGCAATGGGCAATACGGAAGCCGCTGTTCGTCAACAAAACTATTTTGATATTGATACTGGCGGTTTTGCGATTGCGATTTCTGGGACGTTCCAACCAGTTTGCCGTGTTTTAAACATTATTAATGATTTGGGACGACCGCTAATCTTAGGACTTTCCGTGATCGCACTTGGGATTGCCTTTTTCTTCTCCTTTTATCTGGCCAGACCAATCGTCAAAGTTTCCAATCAATCGCAGAAATTGCGAGAACTAGACTTCAATAATAAATTAAGGCTTAACCGACGTGATGAAATTGGTGATTTATCAGGGAATTTGAATTATATGTCGTATAAGCTCAAAAATGCCCTCGATGACCTCCAAGATGCGAACGAGAAACTAAAAGATGAGATGGAACGAGAACGCGAACAAGAACTTAAGCGTCGCAACATGTTTACTTCGATTTCGCATGAATTAAAAACACCAATTACAATTTTAAAAGGGGAAATTGGTGGAATGATTGACGGGGTTGGCGATTATCATAACCGTGATAAATATCTTGCTAGCACTTATGGCTGGATTGAAAATCTTGAAAAACTGGTCGGGGAAATTTTAACGATTACGCGACTCGAGGGTGAACAGATGCGCCTTGATTTACAATCGGTCAACCTAGCTGAAATGTTATTTGAAATTATCAAAACGTATCAACCAATCGCTGATAAACAGGGGATTGATGTTTTAGTAACATTAAATGAAGATTTAATTACCAAAGCTGATCGAACACAATTGCAACTGGCATTTTCGAACGTAATTAACAACGCGATTTTCTATACACCAACTGGTGAACAAGTCACAATAACAATCAGACAAGTAGGAAATTATTTAGTCGCCGAAATCACGAACGCTGGGGCAAATATTCCCAACGAAGCATTGAAAAATATCTTCAACCCGTTTTACCGAGTTGATAAATCACGCAACCGTCATACGGGTGGGAGTGGACTCGGGTTATTTATCGTCAAAAACATCCTTGAATTACACGAATTTGGCTATATGATAGAGAATACCGATGGGGGCGTCAAATTTACGATTAAAATGCCTAGGTATCTCTAAATACTCCATTCATTCCATTTTATCCTAACGTGGTGTGGATAAATCTTGCAGATTATAAAGTAGGAGCGATCAAAATGCATCTAATTAATGAATTCTACCGTCGTGTTTTTGGCAGTTTTGGTGGGTTGAGACCAACGATTTTTCTGTTTCTTTGTGTTGCCATCCTTAGTGAATTGTTGTACTTTTTCGTGATTGCAAAAAAACGACGTGAGCTGGGATTGCCAGTTGGGATGAAATATCTCGTACTGAGGTATCTATTTTATGTATATTTGATGTTCGTGTACCGTCAAACAGGTATTCGGGGCGTTTTTTGGTCAGGTCGAGCGGTTGATCCATCACGAATTTACTTAATCCCATTTACAACTTCACCCGACCCAACCCCATATTATTTAAACATTTTAATGACCATCCCACTTGGATTACTACTCCCGTTTATCTGGTCAGCGATGCGCAAAGGGTGGAAAGTCATTGTCGTTGGTTTTATGTTTTCATTTGGGATTGAATTTACACAACTTTTTACCAACCGCGTCACATCAACCAGTGACTTAATTACTAATACGGCAGGAACAATTATCGGCTATCTTATCTTTCTGATCTTCTTTAGTTGGACGATGCATTCTAGTAGTGATTTGGCTACTACAAAAACTGAATCAAAACTTCTTAACAACGAAGCCATCTTGTACTTAATTTTATCCTTTAGTGGAGCAGTTGTCCTCAACCATCCGCTCATCCGTACAGTATTATCGTAGCTAAAATGCTAACTTTCACCTTGATCTTTATCAAAAATTATCATAACTGGCGCCTCAACTTTGTTTTAGTAGTCTAAAATAGACATATTAAAACAGAAAGTAGGAATAGCAAATGAATATGGATGCTAAAACACGAAAAAGATACAAAGAATGGCGGCGGCGAAAAATTATAAAGCGACTAGCTACTCTGATGATTCTGCTTGGAATTTTAATCGGTGGTCATCTAATCTTTGAATACGTACATGATTGGAACAATCACCTTGAGTCGACAAATGAGATTTATTACGAGTTTCCGCCCCTTGTAACTAAACCATTGACCTATGATGAAGTCAGTTTCAGGGTGGATAGCCAAAATGCACTTTTGTTCAACCGAACAACGGGGCAAATCCTGTTTACACACGGAGCAGATGAACGAGTATATCCTGCTTCGCTCACGAAAATCATGACCGTTTTACTCGGGGTTGAATTGGCACCAGCACAAACGATGACTGTCAATGCTGATTTTAATCAACTGCTGATTGCAGGGGCAACTGTTGCTGGTTTCTCACCTGGCGAAACCAGAACTTTGTCAGAAATCCTTCACGGTGCAATGTTGCCATCAGGAGCTGATGCCACTGCGACCATTGCTTACAATATTGCTGGTTCATATGAAGAATTTGTTTTACTAATGAATCAAAGAGCAGCTGAACTCGGAATGGATAACACAAATTTCACCAATGCATCAGGGCTTCACCATCCAAACCATTATACAACCGCAAATGACATGTTAATTTTACTAGAATATGCACTTAATAACCAACAATTCCGCACGGTATTCACCGCTCAAACTTACTCATTTACCTACCGCACAGGCGAGCTACGAAACATGATTTCAACGATGTTCGCCAATCTGGACAATTATCATTTTAACGGTGGCCAATTTCTCGGTGGTCGCACTGGATTTACCAACGAAGCAGGGCGGTGCTTAGCAAGTTTAGCGAACAATGGTACCGATGAATTTCTATTGATTACCTTTGGAGCCAATCCTGAATCAGGCGGTTATCGCAGTCATATCGACGATGCCAGAACAATTTTTGAATATTTTTTACGACCCACTAATTCAGGAGGCGAGTGATGAATTTATTAAATAGAGCTTTGATAAGTATTAAGCGTCAACCGATTAAAAATGGAATGCTACTCATTTTAATTTTCACCTTGGGAATTGTTATGTCCGTTGCAATTTCAGCACAAACTGCAATCGTTGCGATGGAGGAACAGGTCATGATGCGTGTTCCAGCAGTATCTACGATTCAGTTAGACAATGTTGCTATTGCAAGTGAGATGGGTGTTCATATACGGGATTCACGTATTTGGGATGAAACAGAGCTACCGACTATTAATGAAATCTTAGCTGTTGCTAACTTACCTTATGTTAGAGCTTATGATTTTTATTTACACATAGGTCTTTTTAGTCGTGATTTAGATTGGGCGGTGTTAGAGCTTGATGAAAGTAGGTTAACAGGAATAAGTCTTAGAGACGCGGAACAAGCGATGAGCGGTCTACGTTTTTGGAATGATGATAATGCGGAAATATTCAATTTCAGGGGGGTAAGTAACCCTGAGATAACAGATATTAAAGCTGGCTTGTTATCGCTTGTCAGTGGACGCACCTTTTATGAAAATGAAATTGACAACGAAGCAATGGTTGCAATAATTTCACAGACTTTCGCACAGGCTAACAACCTCTCTATTGGTTCTGTTTTTCCCATTCACTCAGCGGTTCATGACCAAATTGAAATGGTCAATGAAGGTATTTATAGTTTTGCACAAGCTTGGTTAGATGAACGCTTTATGGTTCATCATGAAATTTTAGAGTTTGAAGTTATTGGTATTTTTGATGTCGAACGTGAATGGGATTATCAAAATTATCAAGGACAGGATGTTTTTACTACTTTAAATGATTTAGCTACTCTTCATAATCGTATTTATATACCAGTTACCGTTGCTGATCGGGTTTTACGAACAGAGCATGAAGCAGGCTTAGAATTACTTATCCAAATGCGTGGATTGTGGTCGCATGAGGCTTGGCCAGAACTTGACCAGGAGCCAGAGCTACAAGCTATTTTTCTATTATACGACCCTCGCAATCTGACAACCTTTACTGAGCAAGCGAATGAGCTATTACCAGATTTTTGGCAAGTTGTCGATTTATCTGATTCATTTCGGCAAGTTATTGCTTCAATGGATACAGTACTGGAAATAGCCGACTTGATTCTGTGGTTAGCGTTAGCGGCAACCATAACTGTATTAACATTGACACTTGTGATGTTGTTTCGCGAGCGAAGGCAAGAAGTGGGGATTTATATGGCGTTAGGTGCTAAAAAATCCAGTATTTTAAGACAATTTTTAATTGAGATTTTTTTTATCACGACAGTTGGAATTGTGTTAGCATTATTTACAGGGGATTTCGTAGCGGGGCAAGTATCCAGAAATATGTTTGAACAAGCCCTAATTGAACGTGAAAATGAACCACCTGCTGAAATACCACACGAGCTTAGAATTTTCAATCCAAACGACATTCCTTTTGAAGAACTTATCGAGATGTATGACACATCATTAACTATTCAAGCAAGTGTAATATTTATCGGAATTAGTATGGCTGTTGTTTTAGTTTCTACGAGTGTACCAGTCATCTTGATTCTCAAAACGAGTCCCAAAAAAGTTTTATAAAGCAACAAATGGTTTCAAAAAATTAGTATTTAATAGGACGGTGTTTAAAAATGAAGAAAAAAAACTGGTTGATTTTATTATTAAGTGTTATATTAATTGCTTGCCAAGGAGCAGGTGAAAGTCAGGTATATCCTGTTGAAGCAGAAACGATCAATAATGAGCCAGAAGTAGAAGTGAGGTTAAATGGTGACTCCCTTGAAAATAAGATTCAGCTTCCTGATGAAATCCCACATATAATTTCTAGGGGAGATGTCCCATGGTTACCAGATTCTATTGTACTCATTGACTTACTAACAGGTGATGATATTGTAACCCTTAATTTAGCAGATGATGTGATAACTATAGATGTTTTTGACTTTAATGATGGTTATTTTGGAGCATTAGTAGGTAATTATGATTCTGTTCTAACACACAGCTTCATAAATGGACGCTTTTTGATTTTAGACGAACAACTTAATGTACTACAAGATTTGTCTCTTACAAGTGAGAGTTTCCAAAATCACTTTGAACGCGTAGCTATTCATGTTAGTTATCAAAATGATGAACTAATCATCTATCACGCTCCAAATTACTTATTTCATACCGAAAATCTATCTTCAATTTATCGCTATAATGTCCATACAGGAATTGAAGAACGTTTAGTTGACTTAGATTTAAATAATCAAATTGTTATCCATGAACTTTTACCTATTGGAGAAAGTTTGATTGCATTTATGGGTGGGCGATTGGGAAATGAAGAATCATTAATGTATCATGGAATTGTCGATTTGGAAACAGGAAGAGTTTCATATTATACTGAACCAGCTTTCAGAGCTTCACGACTAATGGGGAGTAGCGTACATATTGTTATTAGTGAAGAACTTGATTTGAGCGGTCGTATGAGAGAGTCTTATCAATCTTTAAATCGTAACGAAATCATTCTAACAAACACCCAAACCATGCAACGCAATTTCATCAGTTTAGACGAAATGGAAAGTGGTCATGTTAGGCTTTTACAAGATGGTCGCTTTTTTGTCACGATAACAGCGGATCATTCTCGTTTTAGAAAGTATGAGATTATCGATTCGGCATCAGCCCTGCTAATTCAAGAAGTAGCTATTAGTTTAGACGATGTTTTTGGACAAATTGAAATTTTTCCGATTACAGAGACCTTATTTATTATTCATCAACGTGAATTTCATCCAGATCGACCGCTCACCATTGAGATTGTCAGGTTGCCATGAATGATGAAAGATTAAAAGACCCTGATGCGATCGATTATTATGAAGAAATCCAAAATCTCGACCGTAGCAAGCAAATAATACCAGCTAAGTTGAAACTTGGGTGCATAAAATTTTAGTTTTTTTTGTCTTGAATTTATAATGTAAATGCAACACCCGAAAAAAATAAAAGACTCAAGGGGAAAAATCCTGTAAAATAGTGTTTGATAAGACAACTATTAAAGGACTGAAAC
>JGI990J12352_1000085_pt1 | contig 20249 bp, 13 predicted proteins | sample Intmic4MA4BA4MSA_FD_12352 | JGI IMG/M metagenome (IMG submission 12352) | reverse complement strand
TAGATACCGATATTATTATAATCTTTTATGCCCTTGGAAGTATTACAGTTTTGTTATCAACAGTTCTGCCAATGGTGTATATATTAAAATTAAGTCCTAAAAAAGTTTTACTTTAGGAGCGTGTCAATGATGAAAAATCAACGAAAAATATGAGCTTTAGCTTGCTAATTATTCTGCTAGTAATGGTCGGATGTAGCTTTGAAATTTTGAAAATATTATTGAATCTGACAGTGGCGAAAATAGCTCTAATTTATAATCCCAAATAACAGTTTTTGAAATAATGGTAAATACTTATAAAAATAATTTATAGTACGCCGCCTTTAGATTATCAAACTTATTGGACTAGAAATATTGCACAATCCCCCACAGCATTAAATCAAGGTGAAATTTTATATCACTTTAGAATTGATGCTAAGAAAGTATGAAATACCAACTTCAAATGAAGTTGAATTATTTCCGATTGATGATGAGAGTGTAAGACATTATACTATTCTTGCTAGAAACTATATTATTCGTTTTATTTTTATAGCAATCTGGGGAATTAATTTAGTTGAAAATCCTAATCTTTCTGATGATTATTTATTCTTTGTTGCAGATATTGGGATGGGCTATGAAACTGAAATTACGAGAAACTGAAAGATGAGACTTTCTTTAGACAATCAGAGATACCAAGGGGTTGATTTTTTAAATGTTTTATTTTAAAATCAAATAAGATATGCCTATTCTTAGGACTAGTTTAACAACGATAGTCAACCCGCGTTAATTCGTTCTGGAGACTTAAAGAATATTATCATCGCAATAAAAACATACACATTAAGGTGGAATTCACATGGAAAAACAACTTTTCAATGACAATTGGTTTTTTGCAAAATTCAAATTAGGAACGACACTTGAAGAAATTAAACAAGCTGACAATCTTTTCAAAGCTGTCGATGTTCCCCATGATTGGTTAATCTACAATACAAATAATTTATACGAAGCAGGAGAAGGTTGGTATAAAAAACAATTTGAAATCACGAGTTTATCAGATGAAGATTATATTTCATTCAGATTTGACGGTGTTTATCAAGATGTGCGAATATATATCAACGATATTCAAGCATTTGAATGGAAAAATGGATATTCAACTTTTGAATTTGATGCAACAAAATACTTGACTTGCGGTGTGAACGAAATAATCGTACATGTCGTATATGAATCTCCGAATTCAAGATGGTATAGTGGAGCGGGTATTTATCGTAACGTCTGGTTGAACCGTGGCTTAAAAGATCATTTTGTTGCCGATGGTATTTATATTACACCGATTAAAGTCGCAGAGGCTAGATGGAATGTGGAAATTGATTCAGAATTTACTTTGAGCAACGTTGCAAATTATAAAATTGGACATACCATTTTGACTTCAAACAATGAAATCATCACTACTTCTGAACAAGAAGTATCAAAAAACAAAAAAGACTCACAAATATTATCAGTGTCATCGCCATGCCTTTGGGATGTCGGAGCTGGAAATTTATATCTTGTAAAATCCGAATTGTTTAAAGATGGCGAGTTAGTGGATGTTGTTACAAATCGGTTTGGATTTAGAGAAGTTAAAATGAGTCCAAATGGTGGCTTTGTTATTAATGGGCGCCGGATTAAGCTATTCGGTGTTTGTCAGCATCATGATTTGGGGGCATTAGGAGCTGCTTTTAATAAGATAGCTTTAAAACGTCAGTTTGAGTTGTTGTTAAAGATGGGAATGAATGCCATCCGAACAGCTCATAATGTTCCAGCACGGGAATTTATGGAACTCGCCGATGAAATGGGGATTATTGTTTGTTCAGAGATTTTTGATATATGGAAAAATCCGAAGACAACTTATGACTATTCAAGATTTTTTAATGAATGGGCGGAGCGTGATATGGCTGCTTGGATTCGTCGTGATCGAAATTGTCCAAGTATTGTGATGTGGAGTATTGGAAATGAAATTTCTGATACTCATGTGGATGAACGTGGTGTAATAACGACGAAATGGTTAGCTGAATTGGTTAAGGTTCACGATCCTAAAGAACATGCCCGAGCTACCATCGGATCGAACTTTATGCCGTGGGAAAACGCTAGGAAGTGTGCTGATGTCCTGAAGTTAGCAGGTTATAATTATGCTGAGAAATATTATGAAGAGCATCATAAATTATATCCAGATTGGATTATTTATGGTAGTGAAACAGCTTCTACTGTCCAAAGTCGGGGTGTATACCGATTCCCACTTGCACAGTCAATTTTAGCTGATGACGATGAACAATGTTCATCACTTGGAAATAGCTCTACGAGCTGGGGGGCTAAAAGTACAGAAGCTTGTATTATCGCAGATCGTGATGCGACATTCTCCTTAGGACAATTTATTTGGACAGGAACTGATTATATCGGGGAACCGACTCCTTATCACACGAAAAATTCTTATTTAGGACAAATTGATACAGCTGGATTTTTTAAAGATTCTGCTTATATTTGGCAAGCTGCATGGACTGATTATAAAACTAAACCGATGGTGCATATATTCCCATACTGGGATTTCTCTAACGGACAATTAATTGATATACGTGTGACTTCAAATGCACCGAAAGTTGAGCTATTCTTTAATGACAATTCGCTCGGTACATTTGATATTGATCATGATAAGGGCATGAAGCTCGTTGGTGATTGGCAACTACCTTACCAGAAAGGAACACTTCGTGCGGTAGCTTATGATGAGTCTGCCAAAATCATCGCTGAAGATATTCAAACATCATTTGGCGATGCAAAAACTGTGGTATTAACACCAGATAAAACCCAAATCAAAGCTGATGGTGAAGATCTCATCTTTGTTGAAATCAAAACAGTTGATGAAAATGGTGTATATGTTGCAAACGCTAATAACCGAGTAGAAGTTACCGTATCAGGTGCTGGACGTTTAATTGGACTTGACAATGGCGACTCAACCGACTACGACTCATACAAGGGGACAAGTAAACGATTGTTTTCTGGTAAATTACTGGCGATTATTTCGGCAAATCATGAACCAGGCAATATAATGATAACAGTTGATTCTATTGGATTAATCCCAGCTACTCAAACGTTCAGTGCTATCAAAGCTGATGTTCTAACCGGTGTCAGCAAGACATTTATTGCGAATAAACCGTCATCGAGCAATTTGGAAATTCCGATCAGAAAAATTGAGTTGATTGCAGAGGATGGAAATTTACTTAACGAGAACTTAGGAGCAGTTGTTGTGAAAGCAAAAATTTATCCTGAGAATGCAACGTATCGTGATTTACAATGGCGTGTTACCAATGAAGCTGGTATTGATTCGACAATTGCTGAATTAGAAATACTTGATAATAGGGAAGTCGTAGTTAAAGCGCTTGGAGATGGGAGATTTTATTTACGATGCATGACGACCAATGGCGCGGATAAACCTCGTTTGATTTCGCAATTAGATTTTAGTATTTCAGGGTTCGGCGAGGCTTATTTAAACCCCTATGACTTTATTTCAGGCGGGCTATATACTGCGAGTAATATTGAATTGACGAACGGAAACGATCGCGGTGTTGCAACTGATCGCGAACTAGAAAGTCACGTTGGTTTTGAAGATGTTAATTTCGGTGAGATTGGCTCTGATACAATCACATTACCATTATTTCCGTTACTACCTAATGAATTTCCGATTGAAATATGGGAAGGTATGCCAAATGATAAAGCCAGCGAAAAAGTATGCGAAGTAATATACGATTTAGGTTCAAAATGGAATACATACCAAGAAAAGACATATCAATTACCAAAGAAATTCAAAGGCTTAACAACCATCTGTTTCGTATTTAAACAAAAAGTTCATATAAAAGGTTTTTCATTCATGAAACCAATAAAAGCATATGAAAAATTACCAGCAATAGATTATAACTTCATCTCTGGCGATTCATACACAGTAACAGATAATGCGGTTGAAGATATTGGCAATAATGTTACCCTCATTTTTGATAATATGGATTTTTCCACACGCAAAATAAGTAAAATTCAAATTTGTGGTTCAACATCCTTGAGTCAAAACACGATTCAAATTAGGTTTAATGATGGAGAAAATGAATCTATCCAAATTGTTGAATTTGCTAAGACAAATACATATGAAGTTCAAGAGTTTGATTTGGAAACTGTGGGTGTTAATCAACAAGTAAGTTTCATCTTCTTACCAGGTTGTCAGTTTAATTTTAAGTGGTTTAGATTTTTATAATTAAGATTAATATTTTGACGACATAAAAATAGGATAATAAAAAAAATTAAATATAGATAAATCTGTATTGAACCGTTTTGGTGAAGTATCTGACTGAAAAGGAAAAGGGATAATATGGAATACATCAAAGCAAAAACACTCATCACACGGACAAAAAACAACTGGTGGTTTGGTACAGACTACGGCATGAATATTTACAGGGGTTGCAATTTCGGCTGTATCTATTGCGATTCACGAAGTGACTGCTACCGTGTAGAAAACTTCAATCAAGTGCGTACAAAAGAAGATGCCTTACGAATTATCAGAGATGATTTACGCCGAAAATCTCAAAAGGGGGTTATTCATACGGGAGCAATGTCAGATCCGTACACACCGGCAGAAAAATCTTTGAAATTAATGAGATATGGATTAGAGCTAATCAATGCCTACCGTTTCGGGGTTGCTATTGCTACTAAAAATACGTTGGTTACCCGAGATATTGATGTTTTACAAGATATTAGTAAGCGAGCACCAGTGATTGTCAGCTTAACCATTACAACGGCAGATGATGACCTAGCTAAGCAAGTGGAACCTGGCTCTCCAAGCAGTAGCCAAAGATTTGAAACTTTAAAAGAACTTTCAGATGCAGGTATTTTTTGTGGTGTGTTGATGATGCCAATTCTACCGTTTATCAATGATACAGAAGAAAATGTATTAGAAATTGTTAGACTTGCACATCAGGCAGGTGCAAAATATGTCTATGCTCATATGGGTTTAACCTTGCGGAATGGACAAAGAGAATTTTTCTACAACCATTTAGACAAAAATTTTCCCACTTTGAAAGAAAAGTATGAGAAACAATACGGTTTAAAATATCAAGCCAACAGTCCCAACTCTCGGCGATTATATCAAGTATTCAAAAAAGAATGCCAACGATTGGGTTTGTTGTATAAAATGGAAGACATTACAGCTGAGTATCAGAAAAACGGATTTTGGGCTGAGCAACTGAACTTATTTTAAACCAAAAGGATTGATATTAATATATCAATGAATAAATAGCTCACGGTAAGCGAATTAGACACATCATTTTGGGCTAATCGTAGGGGGATATTTACTTCAAGCAAGAACCATTAAATGATTTTTTCTTTTTGTGACGCTTTGTGTATGGATTATCAGTTTAATTTTAAGTGGTTTAGATTTGTTGCGAAAGATGCGAATTCTTAGGAATAAAGGAGACGATAATTATGGCAAGAAAAATTTTAGCTAATATTTTTGTAGATGGTGTTGTCTTACAGAGAGAGATGCCGATTAAATTCTGGGGTGAAGTTGACCCAGATGCAACAGTAACTGTGAATTTTGCTAGTGCTAGTTATGAGGTGACTGCTGATGAGAGTGGAAAATGGGAAGTATCTGTACCAGAAATGTCTGCTGGTGCGGGGTATGAATTAAAAGTTTCGTCTTTAGATCTAGTGCAGACGGTCAATGATATTTTAATTGGCGATGTGTGGATTTGTGCGGGACAATCGAATATGGAATTGCCGATGATTCGTGTTCGTCGTCTATTTGCTGATGAGATTAAGAATAGCAATAATTCAAATATCCGACAATATCATTTGCCGTTAACATCTGATTTCGATCGTGAGCAGGAGACGATTCCTGAAAGTTCATGGATTGCAGTTGAACCAAATCAAACAGCGAAATTTTCAGCAACAGGTTTCTTCTTTGCAAGCAAGTTGTATGAGCATCTAAATGTTCCAATTGGAATAGTGATGACTGCAATTGGTGGGACGCCAGTTGAGGCGTGGATGTCAAGGGAAGCATTGTCGGGATATCCAGAAACATTGGTACAAGTAGATGAATGCAGGCAGGTAGGCTTTATAGATAGCATTGTTGCATCTGAACAAAAAGCTCATGCGGATTGGTTCAAAACTTTAGCTAAATTCGATCGTGGTTTAAATGAAGAATGGTTTAAGGAGTCTTTTACCGATGAAAATTGGAAAAAAATTGACTTAAATGTAGCTTGGGATGAAGTAGTCGATTTGAAATCTAGTGGTAGTGTTTGGCTTCGTAAAGAAGTTGAAATATCAGAAGATTTGGCAAATCAATCGGTTGATATTATTTTGGGCTGTGTCGTTGATGCCGATGAAGTTTATGTAAATGGTGTAAAAGTAGGCGAAACCGGCTATCGTTATCCACCACGTGATTACAAAATTCCTAATTTAAAAGCGGGTAAAAATACAATCGCAATCCGTATTGTTGTAACTCACGAAACAGGTGGGTTCACATTTGGGAAAGAGCATAAGTTGCTATTTTCGGATAGAACAGAAATTACACTTACAAATGGTTGGAAATATAAGCGTTCGATTTCATGCCCGCAAGCACCTAACCTAACATTCTTCCAATACAAGCCAACTGGAAATTACAATGGGATGATTCACCCTTTGCATAACTATCCGATTAAAGGTGTTATTTGGTATCAAGGGGAGTCGAATGCAGGAAATCCTGTTGGGTATAGCCAAAAGTTTTCCACAATGATTACTGATTGGCGTAAAAAATGGAATCAAGGCGATTTCCCGTTTATTTTCGCCCAACTGTCAAATTGGAGTCCAAAAGGTCATCTGATGAACTGGCAATTGCTACGAGATGAGCAAACCAAAACACTTTCGACAACACCTAATACCAGAATGATTGTGACTAATGATATTGGTGAATATAACGACCTGCATCCATTAGATAAAAAATCAGTTGGACAAAGATTGGCAAACGAAGCTTTATCACTTGTCTACAAAAAAGATATTGTTTCAACTGGACCGACCTTGACATCTGTAAAAAAATTAAAAAATCAACTTATCCTTGATTTTGAAACGTATGGCGACAAGCTCATCTTAAAATATTCTGACGTTGTTCATAGTCTTTCAGTTTGGATTGATGAAATAGAAATTGCAGTAGAGGGAATCATTAAGGGTACAACTGTTATTATCGAAACAAATCATGCGAGTTATGTTACGGCTGTTTCATATGCATGGATTGATGACCCAGCTGATGCAAATCTGTACAATATTCACGGTTTGCCAACAGTACCCTTTAAACAGGAAATTTAAGAGTTACTAGCCGATTTAAAGGTATGAATTTTTAATTAAATATCAAGGGAGCAAAGTAAGATGACTAATATGAAAACACTAAAAGAAGTATATAAAGATTCATTTCTAATGGGGAACATTTACACACCAAAGATATTAAATAACAAAGCGTTGCAAGAAATGTTAAAAGAGCATTTTAATGTTATTACAGCAGAAAATATTATGAAACCAGCTTTAATCCAGCCGCAGCAGAATGTATTTAATTTTGTTGTAGCTGATGAGATGATGGAATATGCGACTAAGAATGACTTTAAAGTAGTAGGTCACACATTAGCGTGGCATCAACAAACTTTGTCGTGGATTGATGAGGATACTACATCTAGCGAAAAAGCACTCAAATTACTACGTGCGCATATGACGAAAATTATGACCCGTTATAAAGGTCAGATTATTGCTTGGGATGTGTTAAACGAGGCAATTGAAGATGGTGTGCAGGCAGATACGAAAGACTGGCGTAAGCATTTACGCGATACTCCGTGGCTCCGTATGATTGGTGATGATTATATTAGACATGTCTTTGAGATTGCTCATGAACTCGACCCAAACGCAGTGCTTTACTATAATGATTATAATTTGAACTATCAGCAAAAGCGAGAAGTAACTTACTATATGGTAAAAGAGCTAAGAGAAGCAGGTGTACCTATTCATGGGATTGGTATGCAAGGTCATTATCATACGAATACTCCGATAGAAACGGTTGATGCAAGTTTGAAATTATTCTCAAAATTAGATGGGATTGAGATTAGTGTGACTGAGCTTGATGTAACGGTAACAGGTTCGGAGAAGTCAGATGTGCTTTCTAAGGAGCACGAAATCCAGCAAGCGCAGTATTATGCACAGCTATTTCAAATTTATAAGAGCTATGATGAAATTATTGAGCGGATTACATTTTGGGGCACAGATGATGCTACAAGTTGGCGTGGTGAGAGATTTCCGACTATTTTTAACAAGGATTATTCACCGAAAGCGTCATATTATGCGATAATTAACCCTGATGAATTCTTGCAAGAATATCCACTTGTAGAGCGTGACTGCACGCAAACAGCCATCGCAAATCATGGAACACCAGAAATTGGCAATGAATCAACATGGAACAAATCACAGCCTTTATCGGTATCAAGGCAACTTACGGCATGGGAGGGTGCAACGGCTACCGCTCACGTAATTTGGGACACTCAAAATCTGTATATTTTAACCGATGTAAAAGTTGCAACTACGCATCAAAATGACTCGATCGACATCTATCTCAGCCCAGCTCACTCAAAATCATCAAACTACCAAGACGGCGACTATCAAATCACAATAACACTCGAAAATAACGTTAATTTCAACGGAAAATCTAAAATTGAAAGATTCGAATCTTTTACTACAACTACCGAACATGGTTATCAGCTTCAAGTAAAAATTCCTTTCAAGCAAAACCTTATTGCTAATCAAGTATTAGGATTTGATCTGCAAGTTAATGATAGCAACTCACACGGTGTTCGTCAAAGTGTTGCGACCTGGAATGACTTTACAGGTTCTTTACCGCACTCAACGATAGGTTTTGGAAATTTGAAGTTAGTAAAATAGTGCGATAATAGTATTTAAAAAGACTGAAATTTAAAAACCAGAAAATCTTAGCTTTAAGGGGCTAGTATTTCTGGTTTTTGACTTTATTTTGCCCATGGCATGGTTTTGGTTGTTATTATTTTTCTTGTTGTTGCAGCTTTTTCAATCATCATTCCTAAATACATATCCTGTGCACCTTCAGCAAAAGAATAAAATTCTTCATCTGTATGGACATAATGCGCCATTTTCTCAAGACAAACAGCAATCGCAATTTCATCATCTGTGAGGCGTGAATTAAGGTAAGGATTTTGATAGTACCACTGATTACCGACTAAAATGCCCTTAAGTCCAGCACCTTCGATATTTTGATTTTCACCTAAATTGACACGATGCAAGTTTGTTTCAATCGGCGTTTTGTAATCAATCAAATATTTTAAACTCTCATTAAACAATTCCCCACGGGTTCCTTTAATTTGAATAATTGGTGTCCGAATCCATGAACGATGTTGACCCATTTCAAAATTATAGATAGCGGTTTGACCATTATCGAATTTTAATGTTGCAACACTTTGAATAGCTGTTTCAATTTTATCCTCAGTGGGCATACCTTCGCGACTAAAACCACTAGCACCACTTACTGGAAAAGCAGTCGCTGAAATTTCGGTGTTTTCAAAATTGATGCCTAAAAATTTACGAATTAAAGCAATGCCATGATAACCGTGGCTAAAAGAGACTTGTACATGTTGAATATCGCCTAATTTTCCACTCGCAATGAGCGCTTTTTTCGTAAAATGGAGGGGGTGAAAAGGGTATTGCTCAGCAATTTGAATTTTTGCACCATTTGCGACTTCCGCTGCAAGCCAGGTCATAGTTTCAAGATCCTTTCCAGCAGGTGTCTCCATCAAAACAGGAATGCCTTGCCTGATGATTTCCATTGTTATTTCAGCTGAGACCCCTTTATTAACCGACTCGACCATAAAAAGCGGGGTATTTTCTGCGAGGTAATCGGTAAAGTTATGGTAGCTTTTTACCCCAAATTCCGCTTTGAAGTAATCAGCTTTTTCAGAATTTCTAGTAATGACGCCATCTACGCAAAATTTTTCAGGTAATAATTTTGCGATCCGTAAGAAAAATTCACTACGCCAACCACTGCCATATAGGCCAAATTTAATCATATAATTCAATCCTTTCTATTCATGCTTTTTGTCCATTTCAATTAGCATGATGGTGTTCTAGTTAGATTTTGATATTACGTGTATTTTTATACTTACTTGGGGGAACCCCCATTATTTTTTTAAATGTATTACTAAAATAATATACATCTACAAAGCCACATTCTTCAGCTATATCACTAATACTATATTCGCCAGTCTCTAGTAATGTTGTGGCTTTATTAATACGAACACGGGTTAAGAATTCAGTAATTGTGCAATTTTCAATTCTTTTAAATAGAGCACCACAATAAACAGGACTAAGATTAACTTCTTTAGCAATTATTGTGACGGAAAGGTTTTTTTTGTGATTTTCCATAATAAATTTTTTTATTAATTGGACATGACTGTTTTTTACATTTTGCTTTTGTTCATACATCACTTTATGTAAAATTAGCATTAAGCAAGCAACCGATTTTAATTCAAAACCAGATTTTTGTTGAAGCCATTCAAATTTTAAATCCTGAAAATGGATATGAAAGTCTTCAAAGCTCCCCCAAGGAATTAAATTTGGTAAATCAATTTTATATCCTGCTTGCAATGTGAAATCAATACCAATACAAGTCATTCCTTGGGTAGTAGCCCTGCGAGTACTTCCAGGTTTAATGAACAAAATATCTCCTTTTTGGGGTTCATAATTATTTCCATCAATGATGTAATTAGCACTTCCTTCTTCGATGAATAGCATGCTATAAAAGTCCACTTGCTCAGGATGAAGTAACCATTCTTTTGAGCAATTCTTACTTATAAAATAGAAAATTTCAGGATAAATGGATGAGTTCATATTAGCTTAACCTCCTAGTTGTGCTATTTCTTTGGCTGTTTTTTTAGTTAGAATGGTCAGTTAATCCAATTCTTCATATCTAAAATAATCAAAATCAGCATATAACCTAGCCCCACTAGTATCTTGGCAGTGCATACCAACAAAGGCACCTGTAAAGAAACCACCACCAGCAATAAAATCATCAGATAGCTTATAAGTGTCCAATTTTATTGGAATTTCATCCCAAACTTCACCATCAAATGAATAAGAATAAATATAAACTTCGTTAGAAACTTTAACCCTTAGATAAACACTTTCCTGATCTTCAGGAATCATAATTTCATAACCAGTAATTGGTTGATCAAAACTAGCATTTTCTGCTCTCATTAAATCAATGATTCGACCTTTCTTCTCGTGCCATGTTACATGTAAAGAAGTCCAGTTCATCGTGTTATAATAGCAAGCCAATCCAGCCATCTGTTGGAACGTTTTGGGATTAAAATCAATCTTTGTTTCAGCCTCAAAATTTAAACTCTGCCAACGTCTAGCAACAAATGCTTGAGTAAATTGAGAAGTTAATGACTCACGACCATATAAACGTAGATAACCTGGGCGTTTCGCCAACGTTAAAATATCTTCATTTAATGGAATTCGTAATGTTTGAAAATGGATATTCAGCTCATCAGCGTCAAAATTATCTACAACATCATAATTTTGAATACAAGGCACTTCATCTATTTTTGGGGCATCTACATAAAGAGAAGGAGAATTGCCACCGACAACATATGGCCAACCATCATGCCATTCTAATTTTTGGATTGATGTTTCACGACCTAAAGGGCAGTAGCCACGATTCATTAACTCATGTTCTGTTTGTGTGATGGCTGTGTTTCGTCCTTGGGCATTTGCAGAATTGCCATCACCTTTAATTGGTCGACCCATTAAGAAAACCAAATACCATTCATCAGTACTAGTATGAACGATTGAAACATGACCTGCTTTTTGAAGTGGGTTATTCGGTTCATGTCTCGAAGTGATAAGTGGATTTTCTGGATGGACTTCATAAGGTCCTGTTAAGTTCTTCGACCTAGCAATAGACGCAATATGAGCGTATGTAGTTCCACCTTCAGCGGTTAATAGATAATAATACTCGCCAACCTTATAGATATGTGGCGCTTCGGTTAATTTAGCCTCGGTTCCTTTAAAGATGATTTGAGCTTTACCGATTAGCTTTTGTTGTTTAACACAATATTCTTGAAGAGTAATTCCATGGAAACTATGATTGTAGACACGCTGATCCCATACCATATTTAGAAGATATTTTTTACCACTATTCTCATCATGATACATAGACGGATCAAAACCTGAACTATTAAGATAAATCGGTTCACTCCAATCGCCGTTGATGGTTTCGCATGTCACAAGATAATTATGTCCATCTTTCCATGCCCCACTAACGACTTTTAAATCACTATAAATCAGCCAAAATTTTCCATCTGAATAACTCAATGCTGGTGCCCAAACACCACCAGAATTTGGATTACCAAACATATTTAATTGACTTAGGCGATTTAGAGGACGACTTACTAATTGCCAGTTTTTTAAATCTTTTGAGTGGTGGATTTGCACACCTGGAAACCATTCAAAAGTCGATGTTGCAATATAGTAATCTTCGCCAACACGACAAATACATGGATCAGGATTAAATCCTTTTAAAATTGGGTTTTGAATTTTCATTATTTATTAATCCTCCTCTTTAGCAAGTACACGCATACCTGCCTCTAGTACTTTTAAAATCTTTTCTGTATCATAAATACTGCCACGCCAAGTTCCGCCACTAGCCTGTTGTAAAGCTGCCCAAAGGCGTGTATCTTCTGGAAGTTTAGCGTGGGGTTGCAAATCAGGATGAGGTGTCCGTTTTTCTAAAATAGTTGTACCAATGGTTGGTGTAAATGTTTCTTCTTTAGTTCCAATGAAATTTAAACTACCAGATAGATTTTTGCAGTCAATGATAATTTCAATTAAATCGCCATCTCTTAATTTACCAAAAGGTCCGCCAGCTAAGGCCTCAGGACCAATGTGTCCAATGCAAGCACCTGTAGAAACACCTGAAAATCTGGCATCTGTAAGGAGTGAAACTTCTTTACCATAAGGAAGATGTTTAAGTGCCGAAGTTACTTGATAAGTTTCTTCCATTCCAGTACCTAAGGGTCCGCCACCCATGATTACCATGATATCCTTAGGCTTTATTTGATGACTCTTAATTGCAACAATCGCCGCTTTTTCAGAAGTAAAAACTTTTGCAACTCCTGTATGTCGATAAATACCATAGGTATCTATTTTCGAGGGATCAATCGCTGTTGATTTTACAACTGAACCTTCAGGTGCAATATTTCCAATAGGGAAAGTCACTGTTGAAGTCAATCCTCGTTTTTTTGCTTGCTCTGGACTCATAATCACATCATCAGCGTCTACAGCATCATTTTCCCATAATATTTGTTTCATCTTTGTCCTTCGGTTTGAAGATTCCCACCAATCAAGTACTTCTTTTAACGTTTGACCTGTAACGGTCAAAACATCTTCATGAAGAATACCCATTCTGCGTAAATGAAGCATGACTTCTGGCGTTCCACCTGCTAAAAACATTCTTAATGTTGGATGATTAACAGGACCATTAGGTAAAACACTAACTAAACGAGGGACTTTACGGTTAATTCTGACCCAATCCTCAAGTGTTGGCATCTTACATCCAGCAGCATGTGCAATAGCAGGAATATGAAGTAAAAGATTGGTTGAGCCACCAATAGCGGCATGAACCATCATGGCATTTTCGATGGACTTATCAGTTACAATCTCCTTTGTTGTAAGACCTTTTTTGAGTAAAATCGCCATTGCTTTTGCTGATTGACGTCCAATATCTTCCCATACAGGTTGACCTGATGGAGCTAGTGCTGAATGTGGTAAAGCCAGACCTAAAGCTTCTGCGACCACTTGCGAAGTACCAGCTGTTCCTAGAAAATGGCATCCCCCACCAGCAGAAGCACAAGCTTTGCAACCTAATTCTGAAGCCTCATTTACAGTTATTTCACTATGTGCATATCTAGCACCAAGTGTTTGAATTTTTGCTAAGTCCTCACCTTTTTTGGGAGGTAGGGTTACACCACCAGGCACAAGAATAGTCGGTTGATCATGCTGTGAAACTAGTGCCATCATCATAGCTGGCAATCCTTTATCACAGGTTGCAATACCAATAACACCTTTTCTAGTAGGCAATGATCTAATTAAGCGACGCATAACAATTGAGGCATCATTGCGATAAGGCAAAGAATCAAACATACCAACAGTTCCTTGTGAACGCCCATCACATTGATCACTGACATAAGTTGCAAAGGGAATTCCACCAAGACTTTCAATTTGCTCGGCAATAACCTCTGTTTGAATATCCAGCTCATAATGCCCTGAATGAAGACCAAGAGCTGTTGGATTTCCATCTTTACCACGTAAGCCAGCTTTTGTAGAGATAATCATAATTTGGTTACCTAAAAGCTTTGATGAATCCCAACCCATTCCCGTATTCATTGTCATTCCAAATAAATCACCACTTGGTAAATTTAATAACATCTCGGAGGTTAACGGTAATCTTCCTTTAGGTCCATCAGCTTTTGTTTGAATGTTAAAAATATCATTATTATTTTCTAACAATTCTTTTAGTGACATTTACATTGCCTCCACTTCTGCCATTAATTTTTTAATTTTTTTAATTTGCTCTTGAGTAGCAGGCAAGTAAGGTGCTGTACATGTATCTTTCATTTTTATTCCACGTAACATCATTGCTTTTTTTATAATAGGAAAGAAAGGTGTACCAATGTTATAAATATCCATTAATTTATCAATTTTTTGTTGACTTTGATAGATGGCTTGTTGATTACCACTATTGATTGCACTAGTATACTCAGCACATATTTCAGGATATAAGTTTGAAATTCCGCCAATGGCACCAGCACCACCACCAGTCACAACATGATAAAGATTTTCATCAAATCCAGCTAAAATCTTGAAATCTGGAAATTCTGGTAAAATAGTTGTCATTAATTTACGTGTATGACCAACTTCAAAAACTGTATCTTTATAGCCAATAATATTTTGGTGCTTACGCAGTAAAGTTAATGTAACCTCTGGCGTTAAATTATAACCAGTACGTGCAGGGAAATTATATAAATAAATATTGCCATTTACATGTTGAGCAATTTCGCTAAAGAAAGCTTCAATGCTAGCATCTGAAAGCGTAAAATAATAAGGACTAATAATCATAACTGCATCTGCACCAGCAGCAATGGCGTAATTACTTAATTCTATTGTTTCATCAACACGCATACATGCTGTGCCGATAATAACTTCAATTCTATTGGCGATATGACTAATTGATAAATTGATTAAATCCTTTTTTTGCTCGGTTGTCATGGAAAAAAACTCGCCAGTACTTCCCATTATAACAACACCGTCAACACCACCAGCGATTAAATGGTCAAAAACATTCTTATTACCCTCAATATCTAAATTACCATACTCATCAAACGCCGTAATAACAGGCGTGTAAAATTTAACCTTTTTCATAAAAAAACCTCCTGTCTCACTCATGATTTCGCAATATAAATACATTATAACATTTTTCACGACCAACTTACAACAACTTTCAATTAAAAAAAACAAACGCTTTCGCTTAAGAATGAGAATTAGCCCCTCATTGAACAATAAATACATCCAAAGAGGGGCAATTATACCTTAATATTGATTTTTATTCGTAGCATCTGCTAACAACTGCGCTTTAACACTAAGCTCAGCAGCTTTGAATGTATGCTCCTGTGTCATTGCATTTTCAGTTCTATTGATACAGTCCAAAATTAATTGTCCGAAATACGGATACCCAACTTTACCATCAACTTCAAAATGGAATTCGCCATCTTTATTTGCCAAGAACACATGTCCGCCAGACTTATCAGTTGCTAAATTGACGTACTTACGTAATTCGATATAACCTTTAGTTCCAAGGATAAACGTACGACCATCACCCCAAGTTGATAGGCCATCTGGCGTGAACCAGTCAACACGGAAATACCCAGTTGTCCCGTTATCAGCGCGTAATGTACAGTCTCCGAAATCATCAAGACCTGGATATTGTGGATTATCATAGTTTGCTACCTGAGCTGCAACAAGTTCGGCATCTTTTGCTCCAGTATAATATAAGAACTGCTCAATTTGATGAGAACCAATATCACATAAAATTCCGCCATACTGTTCCTTATTAAAGAACCATTCTGGACGACGATCTGCGCTCAAGCGATGTGGTCCCATTCCTATTGTTTGAACAACTTTTCCAATAGCACCTTGTTCAATAAGTTGACCAGCATAAACCGCAGACTCAACATGAAGTCGTTCTGAATAATAAACAGCATACTTTTGTCCTGTTTTTGCAACCATTTCTTTGCAGGCTTCCAGTTGTTCTAAGGTGGTAAGTGGCGCTTTATCAACGAAATAATCTTTTCCAGCTGCCATGACACGCAGACCAAGTGGGGCGCGGTCGGAAGCAATGCAAGCACTTGCGACTAATTTTATTTCTGGGTCATTTAAAACTTCTTCTTCACTACTAGCAGCCTTAGCTTCAGGATAATTTTTTAAATACTGCTCAACTTTCACCGAATCAGGATCATAAATCCACTTTAAAGTAGCTCCAGCTTCAATTAGACCGTTACACATCCCACCGATATGACCATGATCAAGACCGACTGCTGCAAAGATAAATTCACCTTTTTCAACCACCATATTTGGCTTACCTTTTGGTGCATAATTTAAACCCTCTGAACGTGTATTTCCCATTATATATTCCTCCTTATGTATTGTGAAAGTAAACCCTTTCCCAAATATAAAATAAAGTATATCATGAATAATAGTAAATCGTAAATGGGGAAATTATGGCTTATTTATAAAAATTAAAGTATTTAATAATCTGCTTTAATTTTTATAAAAAGAAATTAATTTATCTATTCAAATCCAAAATCGAAAGTGCTATACTAGAATAGAGATAAACGGAATGCGCTTTCTAATGAAAGTATATACAGACATAAATTTAGGAGTAAAACAAAATGAAGAAGAACAAATTATTTACATTAGTTGCAATGCTTGTAACTGTAATGTTATTCTTAGTGGCATGTGGTGGAGAAAGAAATGCTGCTGAAATACTGCTGAATCCTCCCGTGCATGTAAGTGATCCTGATACAGCAGGATTAGATGATAATTTACGTTTCGTAGAACCACGTACGATTTCAGTCACTTTATGGGATCGTGGAGATGAACGTATGCCTGTTTTTGCAGAGAGTTATTGGGCTGAATGGGTTGCAACTGAAATTTATGAGAAGCATAATATTATTATAGAGTGGGTAACTGTTCCTCGATGGGAAGAAGGTGTGCAAATGTCTACGTTGTTAAGTGCTAGTAGTGCACCTGATGTTGGATTGACATTTGATCCAGCAATACCAGAGACGTTTGGTGAAATGGGTGGTCTTCATGATATGCAATCTTTGCTGCAAAGATATGGTAGTTTCCTCCCTCATCTTTATAATTTAATAGGCGAAACGATGTATTGGAACATAGATCCACAAACAAACAATATGTGGAGCATAACAGGGCGATTATTTCAAGATGGGCGCTCGCTTACTTTTATTCGTGAAGACTGGCTAGATATTTTAGGCTTACCAATTCCGACGAATGTTGAAGAATTTGAAACTACTTTAAAAGCTTTTAGAGATAATGCTGCACAATTACCTGGAAATAATAATGGTGAAGTAATCGCTTATTTACTTGGAGCAGATGTTTCTTGGCATGCTTCAACATTATTTGATTCTTTAGTTCCAAGTGATATTACGGAGCGTGAGTGGTTTATTCGTAGCTTACCTGGGAATACAGACCAGAGATTAATGCATCACGAAGATGTAATGCGAGAGGGTACGAGAATTCTTAACCGCTGGTTTCATGAGGGTCTTTTATGGAATGATTTTATTATTGCCTCGGACGCTGATGGAGCAGATCTTATCGCCTTAGGGCAAGTTGGTGCATTCACTGGGAATTGGGATTTTCCAATGAGGGCAAATCCAGGGTTTATAATGTCAATTCGTGAAAATGTTGGACCTGATGCAAATTTCATCCCGATTTTACCATTTGTAAATGATGCCGGTGAAGTAAGAACCTTTTTCCCACCACCAATTGATCGCTTTATGTTTTTTCCAAGTACAAATAACGAGATATTAGCATCCTTACTGTATTTAGACTTTATGAGCAGACCCGATGTCCTTGACTTCTTGCAATTTGGTATTGAGGGGGTGCATCATGAAATTGTAGATGGCGGTTATATTAGAATGTTATTAGAAACAGCTGATGCACCATGGCCGAACAACCAAGTTGTCCCTTCATTACGTAACTTTGATATTGCATTAACTATTAATGGGATTCATTTTTTCGATGAAAATCCTGAGGCTGCGGTTAGAACGCTTGCGTTCGGATATCCTGGTATTGATGCAGATGCAATCATTACGGCTAGAAATTTAGGACTTGATAATGCCTATTGGTTTAGAAATGTTGTAACTCGAAGAATTGAATCAGAATCAGGTATGACACTCCCTTTAATTACTGCCCGAGATGTTTTCTTACACGTCATGGTTGGAGGCACACCTATCGAGGATTTTGACGTTGTATTTGATCAATTGTATGAAGATTATCTGAATTTAGGTGCTCGAGCTATTATGGAAGAACGTGAGCAAGCATGGATTGAAACTTTTGGTGATGTAGATACGATGCCTTAAATCGGACGATAGTTAAGAAATTTAGCAAAAATAAATAAAAAAGAAGGATTTGAAAATTATGACTAAAATAGCAATCATTGGTACAGGAAATATATCAGCACTGCATATCAAAGGAATACTGACCTTTCCAGAAAGAGCAAAAATCGTTGCACTAGTGGATATTTATCCAGAAAAAGCAGAAGCAAAGAAAAAAGAGTATAACCTCATAGATGCTCAAGTTTTTGCAAGTCATGAAGAAATGCTAAAATCAGGAATTGGAATTGACTTAGTACATAACTGTACACCACCATATGTTCATTCATCAATTTCGATTGACTGTATGAACGCTGGAATCAATGTTGTCGTTGAAAAGCCGATGGCAACTTGCTTGCAAGAATGTGATGAAATGATTGCAGCTAGCAAGAAAAATGATGTAATGTTAGCAGCAATTGCTCAAAATAGATTCCAAGATCCAGTGAATAAGCTAAAACAACTGTCTGACAGTGGTATTGCTGGAAAAATTCGTGTTGCTCATGTAGAATCTTTATGGTGGCGTGGACATAGCTATTATGATTTATGGTGGCGTGGACTTTGGGAAAAAGAGGGCGGTGGTCCTACTCTAAATCATGCCGTACATCACATTGATATGATTAATTGGATTCAAAATGATGTCCCGACAGAAGTAACAGCGGTTTTAGCAAATGTGATGCATGATAATTCCGAAGTCGAAGATATTTCCTTTGGAATCTTAAAATATGATGATGGTTCGATTGCCCAAGTAACAAGTTCGGTTGTACACCACGGTGAAGAACAAGGGATTATTTTGCAATGTGAAAACGCGAAAATCGCTTCTCCATTTGATGTTAAAGCAGAAAAGAGCGCAGGCAACGGCTTTCCAGAAGTAAATACAGCATTAATTGAAGAAATTACAGATAAATATTCAAAACTTGAACATTTGAAGTATCATGGTCATACTGGTCAAATTGATAATATACTAACATCGTTTGAAACTGGAGAAAAAACATTAATTACAGGGGAGGATGGACGCAAGACCGTTGAGTTGATTTCAGCTATTTATAAATCAGGATGTAGTAAAAAAACTGTGAGTTTGCCACTCTCTAAAGATGATGATTTCTATACTTTTGAGGGGATCTTAAAAAACGCCATTCATTTCCATGAAAAAACAGGATTTGTTGAGAATTTTAGCGCTGAAAAAATTACAGTTGGTAGGTATGAAAAAGTTGCGAAGTAAAGAAAATAGTATTAACTTTCCTCAAAACGCTGGTGTTATCACGCTTTAAACTTCTTTGCAAAATTATATCAAATTGCTAGATTTAAAAAGTATGTGAATCGTAAAGATATTAAAATTACCTACTATTTGATAGATAGGATTAAATGAGTATTATTGTGTCGAAAACTTTGTCTACTGTGCATTAATCAATGATGTGAGACCAAAAACCGAAAAATAAAATAAGAATATGTTAAAAAGTAATTTAAGCATGTGCAGACTCGATCCTATTCCTCATTTCT
>JGI990J12352_1000084_pt1 | contig 20263 bp, 18 predicted proteins | sample Intmic4MA4BA4MSA_FD_12352 | JGI IMG/M metagenome (IMG submission 12352) | reverse complement strand
GGCGGGGGTAGCCAGCCACATCCAGACATCTGGCAGGGCGCGTATGTACCGATACTTGCGGCATTGGTCAACGGTGAGCAGTGTCACTTTGTCCACACTTGTACCGTAGTCCGTAGTGCCATCCTCTGCCGTGAGGTCTGTAACGGTGTCCATCAACTCGTTTGAGTGTCCTTGCGTCAGCTCTTGAGCAAATGCGCCATTGAGATACTTGCGCAGATCGCTTTCTCGCCAGTCGTTGGTGCATCCAAACTTACGGTGGCTGATGCTTGCGTTCAACTGGACGAATACACCGGTGCCTGTGTGTTCTAGCACAGTGGCCTCCAGGCCACGATAAAAGAACGTGGTGCCTGGGGATAGGGACTTGATTTCTACTTGTCTCATGTGATTTCCTCCTCTGATTTGTCAATGTCGATTAGGTTCTCGGCCTGTGTGATGATCTCGGACACGATTTGACGGATGGGCAACCCTGACCGGCTATGTAGCCGCCGCACCACCTTTTCCGCCTCCGGGGTTAATCTGACTACACCAACATCGGTATTTGGGGGCCGTGCTTTGAGTACAATAGGTTTGATGTCCAGATTCATGTTTAAGCCTCCTTCTTTCAGCCAAATTATTCAACGTTGTCAAAAGGTCGCACCTGATCTATAATAGTTCTCAGATGGAGCAACCTGTCTGTGCGAGAGGACACCAGTGGGGGAGCGGTCGCGTTGGATCGAATAAAACCGATAACCATGTGAGCTACAAGAAGTAGAGCTAATAGCAGAATGACTACCAAAAGAGGTTTTGATCGCTTATTCACCCACCCGCCTCCTTTAGTCGTCCGCGTTTACGCAAATTCTCCTGAAAAACCTCCTGCGCCAGATCGGGGTCATATTTCAGCCGCTTGTTTTCGTCTAGCTCGCCGTCTACGTTGCCACGCCGGATTTCCCGATAGATCGTAGTTGGATCAACCACCAGAGCGCAGGCAATAGTGGCAATAGGCTCATACGTTGCCCACATCGCTGCAATTTTCCGCCTGTCAGTGGGTGAAAAATACCCCCTTTTCAACACAGATCACCTCCTACAATATAAAATACGGATATGGGCACGGCAACCAGCCGTGTCTTTTTCCGTTTCGTGCCTAGCTGGCGCAAAATTCACCTTGCGGCAGTTTGATTTGGTGCGCACAAGTTGCGCTATTAAAAATGTGTCAACTTTTTTCTTTGTGGGGCTTGACTTTTACTTGCAGGACTCCCCAAAATAAAAAATTAAGTGAAAATAAACGCCTTGCGTTATCTTTCACTTAATCTTAGCATTTGGAAAAATCAGAATAATTCTAAAAAAGTGTTGCAATTTCGCTTTGTGTGTGGTAAAATGACCTTCCGCACATGTGTGTGTAGCACAATCGGAGGAGGTGGATAGCGATGCCCAATATTAAATCCGCAGAGAAGAGAGTTAAAATCAGCAGGATTCGCGAGGCCAGAAACAAAGCCAACCGTACATTCCTGAAGACAACTCTGAAAAAGTTCGACACTGCAGTTGCCGAGGGCAACCGTCCAGAGGCTGATAGTGCCTACCAGGTTGCGGTCAAAACTGTAGACAAAGCTGTAGCTAAAGGTCTGTTGCACAAGAACAATGCCGCACGAAAAAAAGGCAACCTGACCAAACGGCTTAACAGCATCGGATAATTGCACTACACAAAGAAGGAAGCTATGGCAATCGCCACAGCTTCCTTCTTTGCTTGTATCTATACACGCACATTTTCTGAAACGTGCAGGTAATCGAACCCGAAAAAATCCGCCCAATCAGGCGGATTTTTTCAGAGCTCCTTCCACTTGGGCGGGCTTACACATCTAACCGCAACCGCCGAAGCCGCAGGACGTTCAGCAACAAGCTGACCGAACTGAAACTCATCGCCAAAGCCGCAATCATCGGACTCATCAATGGCCCGCCGAACAGCAGGTACAGTAGTCCCATCGCAACAGGGATTCCCAGTATGTTATAGCCAAAGGCCCAGAACAGGTTCTGCTTGATATTCCGCAGTGTCTTCTTGCTCAAGAAAATCGCCGCCGCAACGCCTGTGAGGTCTCCACGCATCAAAACTATGTCGGCGGATTCCATGGCGATATCTGTGCCTGTGCCAATGGCAATCCCCACATCCGCCTGCACCAGGGCGACCGCGTCATTGATGCCGTCCCCCACCATTGCTACTTTTTGACCCTCGGCTTGCAGCGTCTTCACGTGTGCGGCTTTGTCCTGCGGCAGAAGCTCTGCCTGTACATGCTCGATTCCTGCCTGCTGTGCGATGGCCTTGGCTGTACTCGGATTGTCCCCTGTGAGCATGACGACGGAGATGCCCATACTGCTCAACTTTTCCACCGCCGCACGGCTGGTTGGACGAATCACATCGGCAACCGCAATCACAGCCTGCAAAACACCGTCTACAGCGAGGTACATGGAGGTCTTCCCCGCAAGCGCAAGTTTATCTGCTTCATTGGCTAAAGCATCCACCCTGATGCCCTCTGCGTCCATCAGGCGGCGGTTTCCGATAAGAATCCGCTTGCCTGCAACGATGGCCGAAACACCTTGGCCTGTGATGGCCGTAAACGATTCCGCCGCGGGCAGACTGCCAAAGGCTTCTATGCCATGCTCGGCAATTGCCTGACCCAACGGATGCTCGGATGGATGCTCGGCAGCGGCGGCAAGGCGCAGAAGTTCGGCTTCTTTGCCCGTTGCAAGGGTTATGATATCGGTCACACGAGGTGCGCCTTCGGTTATTGTGCCGGTTTTGTCTAGGATTACAGTGTTTAACTTATGTGCGGTCTCAAGCGCCTCTCCGCTTTTGATTAGTATCCCGTGTTGTGCGCCCTTGCCTGTTCCTACCATGATCGCCGTCGGCGTGGCAAGGCCTAACGCACAAGGGCAGGCGATGACCAGGACAGCAATGAAAATCCGCAAAGAAAACGCAACACCCGCTCCCGCAATCAGCCAGCCCAGCCCGCTCAGCAGCGCGATGACCATCACAGTGTGGACAAAGTGGCCGGAAATTTGATCTGCCAGCCGCGCAATCGGTGCTTTGGAGGACTGCGCCTGCTCGACAAGCGCGATGATCTGAGACAGAACCGTGTCCGCCCCCACCTTTGTCGCCCGATACTGCATGGCACCGTTTCCGTTGATGGAAGCGCCAATGAGCGAGTCGCCCGGCTTTTTAGATACCGGCATACTCTCCCCGGTGAGCATGGATTCATCTACGGAGCTCTCCCCTCGGGTTACGATGCCGTCCACCGGCATACGCGCGCCGGGCCGCACGATGAGTATATCGCCTACAGCCACATCTTCGATGGGGATTTCTTCCTCGTTGCCGTTTCGTAGAACTTTTGCCGTTTTTGGGGCGAGGTTCATCAGTTTTTCGATTGCCTCCGATGTCTTGCCTCGGGTTTTGGTCTCTAAATACTTCCCGAGTACTACCAGGGTTAGAATCACACCTGCAACCTCGTAATAGGGCATGTAGTCCGCACCGAAGAACACGTTTTGCACGGTGAGATACAGGCTATACACTACCGCCACCAAGGTTCCCTTTGCAATGAGTGAATCCATATTCGGATGCCCCGCAAACAGGGCACGGCCTCCGTCCCGAAACAATTTTCGGTTGATGAACAGTATAGGGAGCGTCATAAGTGTTTGAATCATCATATTCGCTGCGGGATAGTGGAGAGGGTTTAAGTGATAGGGAATCCACTCTAACCCTGCCTCTTTCAAGAACATTGGTATCATAGAAAACACCAAAAGCGGGACCGCAAACACCGCTGACCAGACGAATCTTCTCCAAAGCGCCTGCATCTCATCAGCCTTGCGGACGGCGAGGGCGGCCTTATCCGCTTGCGGCAGGTGGAGCGTGAAGCCTTGCTTTGCAACAAGCTCACTCACCCGCTCACTAGAAATAACAGCGGGGTCAAAGGTGACATGCAACGTTTCTGCGGCGAAGTTGACGCCAACTGTTTCGACGCCTTTCTGTTTTTCTAGCGTGCGTTCGATATTCCGGGCACATGCGGCACAGGACATACCGCTGATATTGCGGGTCATGGATTTCATACCGTTTCCTCCTATCTATAATAAACGACCGATGGTTTTGATTAGTTCATCCACCACCGTATCATCGCCGCGCTGTAGGCGCTCGGTAACGCAGGCGCGGACGTGGCTTGCAAGCAAAATCTTTGCCACAGAATCCATCGCAGACCGAATGGCGGCGATTTGCGTGAGCACATCGTCACAATACACCCCGCGATCAATCATGGATTTGACACCTTTTACCTGCCCTTCAATCCGATTCAGGCGGGTTGCAAGATCTTTTGAAACTTTTTCAGGACGCTTTGAGGCCGTGTTGTTTTCACATTCTTCGCAGGTACGTGTGCATTCTGTCACCATGTATGACCCTCCCTTTTCCTATTTTTCAACCGCAGTATACCATACCCCCCACCCGTATGTCAAGCAGGTGTATTTGTTTGCAAAAAATAAAAAACGCTATTGACAACCTATTAGAATCCTGTTAAAATGAGCATCAGTTAGCTTTGACTAACTCTTATTTACCTGCGGGAGCAGGCTGTTTGGGGCTATTGATGTTATGGAATTTTTGAAGCGACATTGGAAGCGGGCGTTTATCGTTTTGCTTTTTCTTGTTCTGGTACCCGCTTCCCTGATGATCGGCTCAATGAGCGGTGTGACAGTTCAGGCACTTTTAGCGGGAGACGCGGTCGCCTGGCAGGTGATGCTACATAGCAGAATCCCGAGGACGCTTGCGATTATCTTGGCGGCTGCAGGGCTTTCTGTAGCAGGGCTTGTGATGCAGGCGATTAGTCGGAATAAGTTCATGTCGCCCTCTACCAGCGGCGCTATTGATGCGGCGGCACTTGGGATGTTGCTCAGTTTTGTGGTTTTGCATGAGCAATCACCCGCCGTGCAGGTGGTTGCGGCCTTTGCGTTTGCGCTTTTAGGAACTATGTTGTTCACGACCTTGATTAGTCGGCTCAAGTTGCGGGAGGTGGTCTATATCCCCTTGCTCGGCTTGATGTACGGCGGGTTGATTAACGCCATCAGTACCGCCATTGCCTTTCGATTTGAGGCTATGCAACTTATGCAATCGTTTCAGCTGGGTAGCTTTGCGCGGCTTGGTCATTTCACGCTGATTTACATTGTCATTGTGCCGCTGATTTTCACTGTGGCCTATGCCACGAAGTTTAGCATCATCGGCATGGGTTCGGATTTTGCGAAAAATCTCGGCGTGCGCTATAACCGCGTTGTATTTTTAGGGCTTACCGTGGTCTCCTTGGTCAGTGCGGCCACTTTTGTGGCGGTTGGGCCGTTGCCTTTTGTCGGGCTGATTATTCCCAACATGGCGACCTCGTTTTATGGGGATAATCTGAAACGTTCTATCATCGACTTGATGCTGTTCGGGGCTGTGTTTGTTCTGATTTGCGACATTTTCAGCCGCCTTGTGATCTATCCGTTTGAGATGAATGTCAGTCTCACCATCAGCATCGTGGGTGGCGGTATTTTTATGGTATATCTACTAAGAGGGTTATATGGAAAAAATCAATCAGCTGTCTCGTAATCGGGTCAGGCGGCTTGATTTCAGCCGCGTTAATCGGCGCATGGTGATTATTTTCGGGATATTGATCTTTTTGATTCTCGCTTCCGTGGGCCTGTACATATTCTCCCGCACCTATGCCAAGGCATGGCGACTGGGGGTCGAGATGACACCGATGGCGTTTGACTCCATCATGAGCCGCACCATCCCTGCCTTAATCGGCATGTCAGCGGCCGGGGCAACGATCGCTGTGGTGAGCTTGTCCTTCCAGACCATCACCAACAGCCGCATTTTGACCCCATCTATGATCGGGTTTGACGCTGTGTTCATGGCAACGCAGACGCTTTTGGTCTTCGTGTTCGGGAGTACTTCACGCTTGTTCTTAGACCCGCATGTTAACTTTTTGGTCTCTGCCGGGGCTATGGTGCTGATCTCGTTCTTTATGTACGGCTTCATCCTGCGCAGCGGGAAGAACAATGTGATATTCTTGCTCATGTTTGGCCTGGTATTGTCCGGTATTTTGACCAATGGGTCCCGATACTTGCAGGTGATTATGGATACCCATGATTTCTACCAGGTGCAGGGCGCGATTAACGTGAACGTGAACAACATGAACACGGATATTGTTCTGATTGCGTTGCCTATCCTGCTTGTACTTACTGTTTTGATTCTCTTGCGGCATCATCGCTATAATGTGATGAATCTTGGCGCAGATCAAGCTAAGGGGCTTGGCGTGCACTATGAGCGTGAGATGCGTGTGAATCTAATCCTCATCGCTTTGGGTATGAGCGTGGCGACAGCTATGTTGGGGTCGCTGACGTTTTTGGGACTGCTTGTCGTGAACATGGCGCGGGAATTTTTGAAGACGCATCGGCATTTGCCACTGTTCCTCTGCTCGGCGCTGATTGCGATTCTGGCTTTGATTTTAGGCCAGGGTGTGGTAGAGCTTTTGCTCGGCGCAGTTCCTGTTACGGTTATTATTAACCTTGTCGGTTGTTCGTATATGTTTTATCTCATTTTGAGGGAGAATCGGGTATGATCGAAGTCAAAAACATCAGCCAATCCTATACCCGCCATGGTCGGAAGAAGACGCTTTCAGATGTAAGCCTTCAGGTCAAGGAGAAGACAATTACAGCGCTTGTTGGTGCCAATGGTGCGGGGAAATCTACCTTGCTCGGCGTGATGGCGAATATTTTGAAGCCGCTCAGCGGCACAGTAACTCTAGACGGCCAGGATATCCGCCAGATCAAAACAGGCGAGCTGGCGAAAAAAATTGCATTCTTAAAACAGACGCAACAGCTAAGTGTCCGCATTACGGTTCAGGATCTTGTTGAATACGGTCGCTATCCACACTGCGGCGGTCGGTTGGGGGATGACGATCACAAAATTGTGAGCGATGCGCTGTCCTATATGGATCTTATGGAAATTCGCGGCCGATTCCTTAGCGACTTGTCCGGCGGCCAGCGTCAGCGGGCGTTTATTGCCATGATCTTAGCGCAGGATACGCCATATATTTTCCTGGATGAACCACTGAACAACTTGGACATCAAGTACTCGGTGGAGATGATGAAGATCATTGAAAAACTCGTCTCAGAGCTTGGCAAGACTGTTGTTGTGGTGCTACATGACATCAACTTTGCCTCTGCCTATGCAGGGCATATTGTCGCCATGAAAGGCGGTGAAATCCATTGTGAGGGTAGCCCCGATACGGTAATCACGAAACAGGTGCTGGACCCTGTATTCGACCATGACTTCCACATCGCAAACCATGACGGACACGCAGTATGCCTGTACTATGACGATGATGCTGTATCGCAACATTAATCTTAGATAAGACGTGCCGAAAACGGCACCTTATACATACAAAACCTCAAAGGAGAGATTAGAAAATGAAGAAGTTACTATCTGTACTATTGCTTGCACTGGCTCTTGTCGGCCTTGTAGCCTGTGGCAACGAGGCCACTGAAGATCCCGCACCGGAGGTCTCTGCCGAAGAAACACCGTCGCCAGCACCGGAAGCCGATGTTGATGATGAAACCCCTGCCGAAGATGCTTCTGAAGGCTTCGTCACCGTGTTTGACTTTGACGGACCGGTCGAAGTCATGCAAAACCCGACCAGCGTTGCGATCTTTGACTACTCGGTACTAGACCTATTGTACCAAGTCGGGTTTGCACGCACCGGAATTGAGACATTGATCCTGCCAACAGTTGACACTTTGCCTGACCACTTTGCATGGTTCCAAGAACAACAGGATATCACGATCGCCACAGGCGGCACCCTGTTCTACGTGGACTGGGACGTGATGGATCTGCTACAACCTGAGCTTGTCATCCTTGGTGGCCGCTCGTTCGGGATGGACGTTGCGGGCAACCGCTTAAGCCCTGAAGAAGTTGCTGAATTTAGAGACGAAACGGAGGCTCGCTACGACGAAACAGCCTTCCTAAACATGCGGACACAGGTTCAAGTTGCGGCTGTTCTGGAAGACATGACACGCAATGCAGTTGCACTTGCGCAAATCTTCCCTGACCTTGCAGATGACCTGCTAAACCGCGTATCCGCAATCACCGCTGAGGTGGAGAATATCCGCGCCGAGGTAACACAACTTGAGTCCCGCGCGCTGATGGTATCTACGGGTTCTCCGACCAACATGTCTGTGTTCCTCGCAAACAGCCGTTACAGCATGATCTATGACGAATTCGGCTTCCTTCCTGTACAAGATGAGCCAATCGAATGGACCGATCAACACGGCTTTGACGTGCGCGCTGAGTTCGTTCTAGAGACAAACCCTGACGTGATTTTCCTACTAGACCGCAGTGAAGTCGTCGGCACGGGTCCCGGGGCGGATAACTTCCTGAATGACCCCATCATCCAAATGACGGACGCTTACCAAAACGGTAACATTATCATCGTAGGCGGCGAGGCATGGTATACCATCACGACCGGATTCTTCGGGCTAGAGACCATGATTGCTGACGTTCGAAGCTTTTTGGATAATCTCTAAACTCCAATTTTTGAGAGACCCAAAACACCGTGGTGTTTTGGGTCTCTTGTATTTTGAACAAAAATACGCTATACTTATGAGTAGGCAGAATGAAGGAGAGTTCCATGCAACCAGTAGACAACTATTCTAATCACCGCAAACAACGACGAGGGCCCGTTCTCATTGTCTTTTTTGTTGCGGTGATCTCACTTTTGCTTCTTGCACTGCTTGCTTGGCCGCGGGCTCATCGGTGGGGCATGCAACAGATTTATCCGCTGCGGTATGAGGCATTGATCGCACACTATAGCGATGAGCGAGATTTGGACGTGTTTTTAGTCAAAGGCCTCATCCAGGCCGAAAGTAGCTTTAATCCTGACGCCGTTAGTTGGATGGGGGCTGCGGGTCTTATGCAAATTATGCCAAACACAGCCGACTGGCTGGCCGAGCGGATGGGGATCAACATATCGGAGGGCGATCTGTTCAATCCCGCTTTCAACATCCGCATGGGGACTTACTATTTGCGGCTACTTATCGACATGTTTGAGCATATCGACACAGCTCTTGCGGCCTATAATGCGGGCATGGGTAACGTGCGCAACTGGCTGGGGCAGATCAGCTACAGCTATGACGGTGAAACCCTGCACACCATCCCATTTCCCGAGACACGCGAATACGTTGTGCGGGTGAACCGCTACATGGAAATTTATAGGGAGCTATACGGATAATGGCATGGCTTGAGCTTATAATCGACACTGCCGACCACAATCTCGACCTTGTAATCGCCCAGTTGGACGAGCTTGGCGTCACCGATATTGTGATCGAGGATGAAGCGGATTTTACCGCCTTTTTAGAAGAAAATCGCGCCTGTTGGGACTATGTAGACGATGCGCTCCTAGCGGCCATGAAAGGCCGTAGTCGGGTGATCTTTTACTTGGAATCGAACGAAGCAGGCAGGACACGGCTTTCAGAGCTTCAATCCGCCCTTTCCACGCCTGTGACAAGCCGCGAGATTGAGGAAGAGGACTGGGCGCATAACTGGAAAAAATATTACCGCCCCATTCCTGTCGGTACGCGGTTGATTGTGGTTCCTGCGTGGGAAGATATTGAGGCTACAGACCGCATTCCGCTTCGCCTGGACCCCGGCTTGATCTTTGGCACGGGCGCACATCCTACGACGAAGATGTGCTTGGAAATTGTAGAGCGGCTCACTGCACCCGGCCAGCGTGTGCTGGACTTGGGCGCGGGCAGTGGAATTTTGTCAATCGCCTCCCTGTTACTTGGCGCGGGGCATTCTTTGGCCTGCGACATTGATCCTAAGGCACCTGATGTGGTGCTTCGCAATGCGGCACTCAACGGTCTGGGGGCAGACAAGCTCACTGCCGTTCACGGTGATGTGCTGGCTTCGGGCGGGATTTTTGCGCTGACGGGCGGAGACCAATATGACCTGATCCTTGCGAATATTGTGGCGGATGTGCTTATTTGTCTGGCAGATGTTATTGTGCCTTCGCTCGCTTCTGCAGGGCGTTTTGTCTGCTCCGGCATCATTGATGGGCGCGAGCTCGAGGTGGAGCGTGCACTCACAGCGCGCGGCCTTCAAATCATGGAGCGCCACCAAGATGGTGATTGGCACAGCCTCGTATGCGCAAGATGTAGTTGACGAATGCCGAGATATAGTGTAAAATAGTAACAAATTGATACTTTTTGCCTCGAAGCACGTTCGGGCAGAGGGGGAGAATTTAACATGGGACTGATACAGAGAGTGAAATGCAGCCGATGTGATCGGAGCTATTCCGGTCTGAAAAACAGGTGTCCTTATTGCGGCGCTAGCCGTGGCAGGGGCGGCAAACGTGTTGCAGACGCGACCGATGCTACTGCGCGGCGGATGATTAAGGTTCTGCTTCTTTTGGTGCTTGTGGTCACGGTGATCAGTGCAATCATCATCAACCTCGGTAGCGAGGCAGAGGGCGAGCTTTTAAACAATGGCCCCGAAATTATCGGTGACGGTCAGGCTCCGGATTTGGATGATGAGGAGGCGGACGACGTACCCGCAACACCCGCACCCACACCACCTCCGACACCAGCACCTACGCCCACACCGATTCCTGTGACCAGTTTGGGCATTGCTTGGGCTTTCCAACAGGGGAATGTCAACGAGATGACCTTGCGCGTGGGGGATTCTTTGGCTGTCTGGGCTGAAATTTTTCCAACCGATGCAGATATCGATGAAATCCGTTGGGAGACGGGTAACAACACCGTTGCCACTGTCCGTGTTGATGCGGAAGATTTTCAGCGCATCGAACTGATGGCCGTGGGGGTCGGGACAACGACAATTACTGTCACACTGGGCGGACACACTTCCGATTTAATCGTTCGGGTGACAGCATAGACCACCAACGTGACGTTGGATCCAATAATTGGATTCAACGTCTTTTTTATCTCGCACAAACCAAAAAACCATGTCCCTTATGACTACTCGTACCAAAAGCGCCTCACAGATTGTGAGCCGCTTTTTTGTTGCAGGGTGCAGCCTTTTTCTACATCTGCAATACTGCGAGCAGGATCAAAAGCCCGCCGGATATCCATGAAATATCTGTCTGCATTCGCCCTGCCACTCGGACGCCAAGTTTGCATCCCAGCGCCACTGCGGCGATGGTGAACAGGAAGGTTGCACCCACGGTCAGGCCCACTGCAGCTCCTACAAGGCCTGCGCCGAGTCCTGCTGCAATGCCGTCTAGCGAAAGTGCGATGGCAAGAGCCGCCGCCTCACCTGCGGATAGGGTGCGCGAGTGATCCCGATCTGCGGCTTCCGGGTCGACGTAGACTTGCAGGATGAAATTTAGGCGGAAGGCTGAGAATTTAATCTGCCCGCCTGTGCTGCCTCGTTTCCGGAGCCAGTGTTTGAACCAGCTGTCAAATATTCGGAACAGTCCCAGCCCGAACAGGATGGCGAAACTTATCCCCGCCGCTGTGCCCTCTCCCAAAAACCCGCCTATTTGTGTGCCCAGGTGAAGCGTAACACCTAGTATCCCACTGCAAACCAGCCCCAGCACCACTAGCGATCCGGTCGGGATTTTAATGTTCTGACTGCCATAGGCGAAGGCGGCAAGCAGGGCATCCACTGACAATGCGACTGCCAGCAAAATCGCCTCTAAGCTCAAAAAAAATTGCAAGAAAATAACCCCCAAGGAGTTCGGATTTTCTATCATCCTATTCCTTGAGGGTTGTCTCGTTTCCTATTTCCTTAGGCTGAGCGTTGTACTTTGCCAGAACGCATACACCGGGTGCAGGCGTAGACGTGGCGGGAATATCCGTTCACTACCGCCTTGACACGCTTCACGTTGGGCTTCCACATCCGGTTAGACCGACGGTGGGAGTGGCTGACCTTGATCCCAAAAGAAACACCCTTATCGCAATATGCACATTTTGCCATTCTGCTACACCTCCTCACGGGGCAAAGGCCCACTTTGGGCCCCGCGCAATCATATTTAAAAAGTAGCACGAATTGCATTGTATCAGATTCTTTGAAAAATTGCAAGCGATTTCTTTTATTTTTATTGCTTACTTTCCTTGTAATGGGGCTTGGAATTTGATAAAATGGTGTGCTATTAATTTTCGGAGGTATCTTTGAACATGCCTATCAAAATCGGAATTGATATCGGCAGTACCACCGTAAAAGTGGTACTTTTGGACGAGGGGAACAATCTTGTCTATCGAGCCTATGCCCGACACTATGCGAAAGTACGAGAAGAAGCCGCACGCCAATTGCGCCACGTGGCAGACCAACTGCACGGGCAATCTGTTCGTGTCTTGATTACAGGCTCTGCCGGGCTTGGTGTGTCGAAGACTTCGGACATTGGTTTTGTGCAAGAAGTCTACGCCACTGCCGCCGCAGTGGAGGCATACATACCCGACACCGATGCCGTGATTGAGCTGGGCGGTGAGGATGCCAAAATTATTTTCTTCGGCGGCGCGTTGGAGGAGCGGATGAACGGCTCTTGTGCCGGCGGTACGGGCGCATTTATCGACCAGATGGCCACACTTTTAGATGTCACAGTGCCCGAGCTTGACAAGCTTGCGCTACAGCATGAGAAAATTTATCCGATCGCCTCGCGTTGCGGCGTGTTTGCGAAAAGTGATATTCAGCCCATCTTGAACCAAGGCGGGCGGCGGGCGGATATTGCAGCCTCCATCTTCCAAGCTGTGGTGGATCAGACCGTGGGCGGGCTGACGCAGGGACGGGAACTTACCGGAAAAATCGTCTTCCTTGGCGGGCCGCTCACCTTCTTACAAGGTCTGCGGGATCGTTTTGTTGCGACTTTGGCACTGGACGATGAACACGCCATCTTCCCTGAAAACTCGGACACATTCGCCGCTTTGGGTGCGGCACTTTGCGCTGACGATGCTGTCACGATGCCTTTTGAGGAACTACTGCGCCGTTTAGAGGAATCCGTCCAAGAAACCGGATTGACGGATACTTTGCCGCCGCTGTTTTCCTCCCCCGATGAGGTTTCCGCATTTCGGGCGCGCCACGCCGAGGCGACTCCGCAACCTGTGGACATCCAAAACTATCAAGGGGACGCTTACCTTGGCATCGATGCGGGCAGTACTACCACAAAGCTTGCTCTGATTACGCCTGACGGCGGGATTTTATATCGTTACTATGGCTCAAACAAAGGTAACCCTGTTTCGATTGTGCTTGCAGAGCTTAAAAAGCTCTATGCCTTTTGCGGGGATCGGATTCGCATCCGCTCCAGTGCTGTCACAGGGTATGGTGAGGATTTGATCCGCCATGCCTTCCGGCTCGATCTGGGCCTTGTTGAGACGGTTGCCCATTATCGGGCGGCACGGCACTTTGACCCGCAGGTGAACTTCATCATCGACATCGGCGGGCAGGACATGAAGTGCTTCAAAATCCGCGGCGGCGCGGTGGATAGCATTCTGCTCAATGAGGCCTGTTCCTCCGGTTGCGGTAGTTTTATTGAGACGTTTGCCAAGGCCCTGGGGCATGATATTGCGGATTTTGCTACACTTGGCTTGTTGGACCCTACCCCGATTAACCTTGGCAGCCGCTGTACTGTTTTTATGAACTCCAGCGTGAAGCAGGCGCAGAAAGAAGGAGCCTCTGTTGCCAGTATTTCTGCCGGGCTTTCACTCTCTGTTGTGAAGAATGCAATCTATAAGGTCATTCGAGCCGCTTCGGCGGATGATCTTGGTCGGCACATTGTCGTGCAGGGCGGCACGTTTTTGAATGAGGCTGTGCTCCGTGGCTTTGAGCTTGAAATCGGCTGTGAGGTAACCCGCCCTACGATTGCGGGGCTGATGGGTGCCTATGGTGCGGCACTTTCGGCGAAAGATTTTGCAGGGGACACCGGCAATCTGCTTGACCTTGCCGCTTTGGCTACGTTTTCTCACACCGCAAAACCTCGCGTTTGTAAGGCTTGTAACAATCATTGCAGTCTTACGGTAAACACGTTTGATGGCGGCGGGAAATTTATCTCCGGCAACCGCTGTTCTGTCCCGCTTGGCGGTGCGAAGGGTAGTGAGCCGAATTTGATGCAATATAAGTATCAAAAGCTCCGCGCACTATCCGGCAAAGGTCAGGGCACGGGGGCACGGGGGCAGGTTGGCCTCCCGTTTGGGCTTAATATCTATGAAACCCTTCCTTTCTGGCACGAACTATTCACCAGGCTGAATTTTGAGGTCGTATTGTCACCGGAATCTACCCGCTCCCTCTACCAAAAAGGCCAGCGGACAATTCCTTCAGACACGGTTTGTTACCCTGCAAAACTCTTGCATGGACATGTGGAGCATTTGATTGATGCAGGCGTAGACACGATTTTTTACCCCTGTATGCCCTACAACATTGATGAGGGGCGCGGGGATAATCACTACAACTGCCCCGTGGTTGCTTATTATCCGGAGCTATTACAGGCGAACCTGCCGCGTTTGCAGGATGTGCGATACTTAAATGCTTATTTTGGACTGCATCGACCCACCGACCTTATGCGACTGGCTCCTAAATTCTTCCTCGCCGAGTTTGGCGTGCCGAAGAAGGAGACCGTCTCTGCGATTCGGCAGGCTTACAAGGCCTATCATGCGTTCTACCAAGACATTCGGGATGAGGGGGCACGCTACATTGCCTATGCCCGCACGCATGATAAGCAGATTCTTGTCGTCGCGGGGCGGCCATATCATATTGACCCTGAAATCAATCATGGACTGGATGAACTGATCTGCTCGTTCGGTCTGGTACTCATCACTGAGGACAGTGTTGACCATCTGATGCCGCCCGAAAAGCGCCGTGTCCTCAACCAGTGGACTTATCATGCACGCATGTACGATGCCGCTCGTTATGTGACGACACAGCCGGACATGCAACTGATTCAATTGGTCAGCTTTGGCTGTGGAATTGATGCAATTTCCACCGATGAGATGCGGGATATTTTAGAGCCTGCCGGGAAGCTGTACACCCAGTTGAAGATTGACGATATCTCGAACCTTGGCACTGTGAAAATTCGGATCCGTAGCTTGATCGCCGCCACAGAGGCCTTGCGAGGCCAGGCGTTATAAGGAAGGAGGGGAACCATATGGCAAAGCTTGTTTACGATGATACCGGCAGACTTCTGTTCACACAGGAAATGAAGCAGGAATATACCCTGCTCATGCCGCAGATGCTACCTGTGACATTTACGCTCATGCAAAAACTTCTACAGCTTGACGGTTACAATGTCGAGCTTTTGGATACCTCTCACCGTGGAATTATTGATACGGGCTTGAAGTATGTCCACAATGACACCTGCTATCCTGCCCTTTTGGTCATCGGCCAGTTGATTGAGGCTGTGAACAGCGGGCAGTATGATCCGAACAAAGTCGCCCTGATGATTACGCAGACCGGGGGCGGATGCCGTGCCTCGAACTATATCCACTTGTTGCGTAAGGCTTTGGCGAAGGCGGGGCTTGCGCATGTGCCTGTGGTCTCGCTGAACATGTCGGGGCTTGAGCGGAACCCCGGATTTTCGCTCCGTTTGGGGCTACTTCGGCGTTTGGTTCCGGCTGTGATTTACGGCGATTTACTCGTCCACCTTGCCAACCAGTGCCGCCCTTATGAGACCGAGCCCGGCACAACGGATGCACTCATCCACCTTTGGACGGAGCGGCTCATCGGCCTGTTTGCAAAAGGGCGGGGGCTTCGCCTTGGCAAAATGGCTCCGATCATGGCGGAGATTGCCGCCGATTTCGCGGGAATTGAACGCTCCGGCGCTTCGAAAATGCCTGTCGGCGTTGTGGGCGAGATTTATGTAAAATTTGCGCCTCTTGGTAATAATAATTTGGAAGACTTTCTGCTGGCCGAAGGCTGTGAGCCCGTTGTCCCCGGTTTGACGGATTTTCTTCTCTTTAAGATCGACAACCGCATCGAGGATATTGCCCTTTATGGCGGCAGTTTCTTTAAGAAAAAGCTTTGCCAGATATTTCTTTGGTATATTGCACGGCTTCAACTGTGCATGATTGATGCGGTGAAGACCCAGCCTCGCTTTCGGGTCATGGCGCCTTTTTCTGAGCTGAAAGCCAGCGTTGCGGGCTATCTCGGCTACGGGAACAAGATGGGGGAAGGCTGGCTTTTGACCGCTGAGATGCTTGAGCTTATTCACGCCGGCATCCCTAACATCGTTTGTACCCAGCCGTTTGGCTGTTTGCCGAACCATGTGGTTGGCAAGGGTATGTTTCGGCCGCTTAAAGATACGCATCCGCAGTCTAACATTGTGGCCATTGACTATGACCCCGGCGCTACCAAGATTAACCAAGAGAATCGAATTAAGCTGATGCTGTCCAGCGCGAAACGAGCTGCTGACGCTGCCGTAAATTCCAAATAGTAGGAGACATTATGCAAGACACCATCTATATCAAAGGCGCCAGGGAGAATAACCTGCAAAACGTTGACCTCCAGATCCCGCGGGATAAACTAGTGGTTATCACAGGGATTTCCGGCAGTGGCAAAAGCTCGCTTGCGTTTGACACGATTTATGCCGAAGGTCAACGCCGCTACGTTGAGTCGCTTTCCGCCTATGCCAGGCAGTTTTTGGGGCAGATGGAAAAGCCTGACGTTGATTATATTGAGGGGCTATCTCCCGCAATTTCCATCGATCAGAAGACCACCAGCAAAAATCCCCGCTCTACGGTCGGCACTGTGACGGAGATTTATGACTATCTGCGCCTTCTTTGGGCGCGCGTTGGGACTCCGCACTGTCACAAGTGCGGGAAGGAAATTCGTCAGCAGACCATTGACCAGATCATCGACCAGGTTATGACTTTGCCTTCGGACACACGTTTACAAGTCCTCGCCCCTGTTGTGCGGGCACGGAAGGGCGAGCATGTGAAGGTTTTGGACGATGCGCGCCGTGGCGGCTACGTCCGCGTGCGGGTGGATGGCCATATTTATGACCTTTCGGAAGAGATTAAGCTGGAAAAGAACAAGAAGCACAACGTCGAAATCGTCGTAGATCGCTTGGTCATGCGGGACGATGTTGCAAAACGCCTTGCAGACTCGGTTGAGACTGCGCTTTCCCTGTCCGCCGGCCTGATTATTGTTGACGTTCTAGGCGAGGCACCGCAGGAACTTTTGTTTTCCCAGAACTACGCCTGCGAAGACTGCGGCGTTTCGATGGAAGAGCTGACCCCGCGCATGTTCTCTTTCAACAACCCTTATGGCGCTTGCTCGACTTGCACGGGACTTGGCCACATTATGCAGGTGGACCCTGACATTATCATCCCCAACCATGACCTCTCGATTGCGGAGGGGGCTATTGTGGCCTCGGGCTGGGGGAATGTGAGTGGTGACTCTATTTCCCGCATGTATTTTGACGCGCTTTCAAAGGCCTATAAGTTCAAGCTTACCACACCCATTCGCAATCTGCCAAAAGGTGTGCTTGACATCATTCTATACGGCACCCGCGGCGAAAAGCTTGCCTTGAAATACGACCGTGAACGCGGCGCCGGCACGTTGAACCAGGCCTTTGAAGGCATTGTTCACAATCTTGACCGTCGTTATTTAGAAACCCAAAGCCTTTCCATGCGGGGGGAGATTGAGCATTACATGTCCCGCTACCCTTGCCCTGACTGTGACGGGCGGCGTTTGAAGCCGGAATCCCTCGCTGTCACTGTGGGCGGGCTTACCATTGCCGATATGACGGAGAAAAGCGTGACTCACGCACTGGAATTTATTGAGACACTGCAACTTGCCGACACCGATCTCATGATTGCTGAGCGGATTTTGAAAGAGATTCGTGAGCGGCTCGGCTTCCTTGCAAGCGTTGGGCTGACTTATTTGACCCTTTCTCGGCAGTCCGGCAGTTTGTCCGGCGGTGAAAGCCAGCGGATTCGACTTGCGACCCAGATTGGCTCTAGCTTGATGGGTGTGCTTTACATCCTTGACGAGCCCAGTATCGGACTGCATCAGCGGGATAACGAGAAGCTTTTGGCTACGCTTGAGCGTCTGCGTGATCTTGGCAACACGCTCATCGTTGTCGAGCATGATGATGATACCATGCGCGCTGCGGACTATATTATAGATGTCGGCCCCGGTGCGGGCGTACACGGCGGACAGATCGTATTTGCAGGGACGTATGCGGAAATTTTGGAATCTGAGGCTTCGGTCACAGGGCAGTATCTTTCCGGCAGGAAGGCAATCCCTGTGCCGAAGATACGCCGCTCCGGTAATGGACAGTTTGTTGAGGTTTTGGGCGCTTCTGAGAATAATTTGCAAAATGTGGACGCTGTGTTTCCGCTGGGTCTTATGACCTGTGTTACCGGCGTTTCCGGCAGCGGGAAAAGTTCTTTGGTCAACGAAGTCTTATACAAGGGTCTCGCCGGCGCTTTGAACCGTACGCGCGTTAAGCCCGGTGCGCATCGTGCAATCCGCGGCATTGAGCACTTGGACAAAATAATCAACATCGACCAAAGCCCCATCGGGCGCACACCCCGCTCCAACCCTGCCACTTACATGGGGTTGTTCAACGATGTGCGCGATCTATTCGCCGCAACACAGGAGGCTAAGACTCGTGGGTATAGCCCCGGACGTTTCTCCTTCAACGTCAAAGGCGGGCGTTGTGAGTCCTGCTCCGGTGATGGGCTACTGAAAATTGAGATGCACTTTCTGCCTGACATCTATGTCCCTTGCGAGGTCTGCAAAGGCAAGCGGTATAATCGGGAAACTTTGGAGGTCCGCTACAAGGGCAAGAACATCAGTGACGTGCTGGACATGACCGCGGCTGAGGCATTGTCGTTCTTTGAAAACTTGCCGAAACTGCAATCTAAGCTCCAGACCTTGTGTGACGTGGGACTTAGTTATACTCGTTTGGGTCAACCCTCTACCACCCTGTCAGGCGGGGAGGCACAGCGTGTGAAACTTGCGACTGAGCTTACCAAACGTTCGACAGGGCGCACGATCTATGTGCTGGATGAGCCGACTACGGGTCTTCATGTCGCTGATGTGGCAAAGCTTTTGGATGTTTTATCCCGCCTGCTTGACACAGGCAACACTGTGGTCATCATTGAGCATAATCTTGACGTAATCAAAACTGCTGACCACATTCTGGACCTTGGCCCTGAGGGTGGCGATGGTGGCGGTACCCTTCTCTGTACGGGTACGCCTGAGGACATTGCCGCTTGCGATGCCAGCTATACGGGGCATTTCCTAAAGAAAATGCTATCGCCACGAGGATAGCATTTTCCCGCTCCCTTGCATAGAATACTGCAAGGAGGGGATTTATCTTGGTTAGTTTCCTACAAATCTTCATCGCCCTTGCAGCGGTGACGGTTATTTTTGGTGTTATCTGGTCTCTCTTCGGGTCTTTGCGCACCCCGATTCGGTGCGGCCCGGGTATCGGTATTTGCACTGTGATTTCTGTGCAGGGCAGTGCGGAGGGGCTTGAGCAGACTTTGAAAGGTCTCGCCTTTCTTCAAGAAAGCGGCGCGATGCTTGGCCAGATTCTCTTAGTGGATGTCGGCCTGAATGAAGATGGTCAGATTTTATCCCGATTGATTTTGAACAAGTATGCAGGCGTAGTCGTTTGTAAGGCAGAGGATGTGGCAGAGTGGATCATAGCATCGCCCAAGGTTCCGAACACGGTCTCCAAATAACAGGTTCTGTGACGGCGGTTATCTTCCAAAGTGAAGAGACCGGCTATACCGTTTTGCGCTTGGATACGGGTGCTGAAAAGCCGATCACGGCAATCGGCACCCTTCCCTTTCTCGCCCCGGGTGAGGAGCTTTCTGCCACCGGCATTTGGGTCTCGCACCCTAGTTATGGGGAGCAATTTAAAATCCATACGACCGATCGGCGGCTACCTTCGACCGAACAGGCGGTCTATGACTTCTTTGCCAGCGGTGTGATCCACGGCATCGGCCGTGTGACGGCACGCGCGATTGTAGAGCAGTTCGGTGCGTCTGCCCTGACTGTTATTAGCGAACATCCTGAACAGCTTACGAACCTGAAAGGCGTCACGCCCAAGCGCGCGCGGGAGATTGGGGCGGAAGTTCAGCGTCAGGCGGCTTTGCGGCTTTTGATCGCCTTTCTTTCCCAGCATGGTCTTCCTGCGGTCCTTTCGATCAAGCTTTATCAGGCCTTTCAGGACAAGGCTTTGGCTATGGTGCGGGAAGATCCGTATCTGTTGGCCGACCCTATGTTTGGCGGGGATTTCCATCTGGCGGATCGGCTTGCTTT
>JGI990J12352_1000083_pt1 | contig 20344 bp, 18 predicted proteins | sample Intmic4MA4BA4MSA_FD_12352 | JGI IMG/M metagenome (IMG submission 12352) | reverse complement strand
GGAATGATCGACATCAAAGGCACCCCATCCTTCTATGGTGTGAAAGACATCGCGGCGTCCTTAGGGCGGGCGGCACGGGGCGGGATGCTAAATCCGAGCGAACTTTTAGCCATCGCAGGCCTATTAAAATCCGCAAGGACAGCAAAGCTTTACGCCAAAGAAGATCGAGAAAAAGAGACAAAAATCGACTATCTATTCCGAATGCTGGCAGGAGATCGGCATCTGGAAGAGCAGATCACAAAAGCTATTTTAGGCGAGGATGAAATCGCGGACGCCGCAAGCGCCGAACTTGCGGCGATCAGGCGAAAAATCAGGCTGACGGGCGCAAAAATTCAAGAGACATTACGGAAATTCATTACATCCCCGACCCATTCCAAAAGCCTGCAAGATGCGCTGGTCACCCAGCGTTCCGGCCGTTATGTGGTGCCGGTGAAAGCGGAGTACAAGAATGCAGTGCCGGGCATGATCCACGACACCTCGTCATCAGGTCAAACGTTGTTCATCGAACCTGCAAGCGTGGTAGCGGCCAACAACGAAATTCGGGAGCTGGAAGCCAAAGAACAGGCTGAAATTGAGCGCATCCTCATGAACCTCACCATCGCGGCCGCTGAAAGGCGGGAGGAGATGGAAAGCGACTACGAAATCTTAGTGCGCCTAGACACAATCTTCGCCAGAGCAAAGCTTGCCAATAAGCTAAACTGCACAGAGCCGACAGTGCAAAGCGAGGGTGAAGTTCAAATCAAACAAGCAAGACATCCCTTGCTCGACCAGAAAAAAGCGGTTCCAATCGACCTGCGTCTGGGTGGTACGTTCGACACGCTGGTCATCACAGGCCCAAATACAGGCGGTAAGACGGTGAGCATCAAGACATTGGGACTGCTTACCCTAATGACCCAGTGCGGACTGCACATCCCCGCAGAAAATGGCAGTGTGGTGACGATGTACAAAAAGGTTCTGGCCGACATTGGCGACGAACAGAGCATAGAACAGTCACTATCCACGTTTTCCGCGCACATGACCAACATCGTGGATATCATGGAAGATGCAGAGCCAAATGTCCTGCTCATTTTCGATGAATTAGGCTCAGGCACTGACCCGACAGAGGGTGCGGCACTTGCCATCGCAATCATCGAACACGCCCGAAGTTGTGGCGCGATGATTGTAGCAACAACGCACTATGCCGAGCTGAAAGTTTACGCCACCACCGAGCCTGGCGTAGTAAATGCCGCATGCGAGTTTAATGTTGAGACCCTGCGCCCCACATATCGCCTTCTGATCGGCGTACCGGGGAAGTCCAATGCATTTGCAATTGCGGCAAGGCTGGGTCTATCCGAAGCGATAATTACGGACGCAAAGAAGCGAGTAGACGCAGATAGCGCAAACTTTGAAGAAGTTCTCATAAAACTAGATACCCAACGACAGCGGATGGAGCAAGAGCGGACAGAAACCGACCGTCTGTTAAAAAACGCAAAAGAGGACAGAGCCCGCGCCGAAACCCTGCGGCGTGAGGTAGAAGAAGCAAAGGCAAAAGCCAGAGAGCAGGCCAAGCGAGAAGCGCAAGAACTCATCGAAGATGCCAGAAGAGCAAGCGATGAGGTATTCGCGGAGATCAAAGAAATTCGCCGTCAAAAGGCAAAAGAACAAGACTGGCAAGCGGTCAACGATGCCCGCTCAGACCTCCGCCGCAGATTGAACGAAGCCGAAACCGCCCTCGGCGAACAGGGCGAGACAGCATTAGTTGAAGAAGCTCCGTCAAGAGAAATAAAGCCGGGGGATACAGTGGAGCTGCGCAGTCTTGGCACCAAAGCGGAGGTCATCACCGTTTCAGGGGATGGTACGCTTGCGTTGCAGGCGGGGATCATGAAAATAAATGTAAAGCCCAATGAGGTGCGGCTCATAGAAGGAGCCAAGAAGCAGTTCCGGAAACCCGTTACAAAAGGCGAGACCAAGCTCCGCGCCGCAGGAATAACGCCGGAGATCCATGTAAGAGGTATGCTAAGTGACGAGGCCACAGCGGCAGTAGAACAGTTTTTAGACAGTGCAATTCTCTCAAATTTAGAAACCGTTACCATCATCCACGGCAAAGGAACGGGTGTTTTGCGTCAAGCAGTGCACGATATTTTGCGGCGTAACAAGCAAGTGAAAGAGTATCGGCTGGGTCGCTACGGCGAAGGTGAGAGCGGGGTCACGATTGTGACGTTAAAGTAGAGAGCGTGCTCGGTTTGGAGGATGTTCCAATTTATTATAAAAAAGAAAGATATTAGTGACGAAATCGCAAAGATTTTGGGAAAGATAAAAATTTAATTGACGAGGGGGCTAGGGTTTGGTAAAGTATAATTGAAAAGATATAGACAGGCGTAAAAATGAGAGGGATGTGAGTGCGAGATGGTGATAAAGCGTGTAACGATGACCAACCAAGTAGGCCTCCATGCGAGACCTGCTACGTTTTTTATTCAGAAGGCGAACGAGTTTCAAAGCAGAATTTGGATCGAGCGGGATGAACGCAAGGTAAATGCGAAGAGCCTTTTGGGTATTCTTTCCATGGGCATCGTCAAAGGCGGTGAGGTGGACATTATCGCCGATGGGGAAGACGAAGCCGAAGCGATAGAGGCATTAGTCGCACTCGTCAACTCCAAATTCGGAGAAGATGTTCAGGGTTAAAAAGTCGCAAAACCGAGACGAGAACTAGCATGTTCTCGTCTTTTTATAATTGCAAGTGCATGTCGAGGAGGCAAAGGAAAAACCGTGCCCTGTTCGACAGGACAGGTGGAATATATGTCGCACGCACAATATAAGAGAGCAATGGATCTTCCGCAGAAGCCCGGCGTCTATCAGATGCGAGCCGCCGATGGGGAAACGATTTATGTCGGAAAAGCAAAGAGTCTGCGCAATCGGGTCAGCAGCTACTTTACGGGTAGCCATGCGGACAAAACGGCAGCGATGGTAGCGAAGGTTGCCGAATTTTCGGTCATCGTCTGTGCCAGTGAGTTTGAGGCTTTGGTACTTGAAAATTCACTAATCAAGGAATTGACTCCGCGGTACAACATCCTGCTCAAGGATGACAAAGGGTATCCATATATCCGATTAGATTTGGATACACCATATGCAAAGTTCAGCATCGTCTCGAGGCGATTGGAGGATAAGGCGTCCTATTTTGGCCCTTATGGCGGGCGATTTGTGACTAGAGAAGTCATTCGAGCTGTCAGCCATGCCCTGCGGCTACCCACCTGTAGCAGAAAGTTCCCGCGGGACATTGGGAAAGAGCGGCCATGTCTAAACCATCATATGGGTCAGTGCATGGGCTATTGCCGAAAGGACACGCCAAAATCCGAATACGACAAAGCCATGAGAGAGGCCGTCATGCTTCTGGAGGGTAAAAACAAGGATCTCACAGCCGCCTTGCAACAAGAAATGGCGCAGGCGGCAGAAGATATGCGCTTTGAGCTTGCAGCAAGCATAAGGGATCGGATACGGGCGTTGGATAGCCTGGAGACGAAGCAAAACGTCGTTAGCCTTTCCATGGCAGATACGGATGTGATTGGTTTTTACCGCGGGGCGGCTAAGAGTGCCTTTGCGGTGTTACACTACATGGACGGGCGACTAATCGCCAAGGATTACGAATTGCTGGAAAATCCGCTGGAAGACACTGCCTCGGCAGTTTCGGTCATCACAAGACAGTACTACGAACGGCGGGAGCGATATCCAAAGCAAATTTATCTACCTGTAGAGCCTGAAGATTTAGAAGTTTTGAGCGAATTTTTGAGCAAACAAGCAGGAAGGCGGGTAAAAATCCACGCCCCGCAGAGAGGCGAGCGAAAACAGCTGATCGACGCCGCCGCAGAAAATGCTAAGGTAGAGGCCCAGCGTGCCGCAAGCCAAGAAGAAAAGGTGCGAGGCATCCTTCAGTGGCTACAGAAAGCGTTAGGCCTTTCAACCCCGCCGATGCGCATTGAGGCATATGACATTTCAAACCTAGGGTCAGATGACATTGTGGCCGCTATGACGGTTTTTGGGAACGCGCGGCCACTTAAGCGGGCATATCGAAAATTCCGCATCAAATCGACGCAAACGCAAGACGACTACCACAGTATGGAAGAAGTCCTAATAAGAAGGTTTGCACGTTATCAAGAGGGGGACGCCTCCTTTGCAGACCTGCCGGATCTGGTTTTGATCGATGGCGGAGAGACGCATGCCAAGGTGGCAAAGCGTGTGATACAGCAGAAGGGGCTGACCATTCCTGTGTTCGGGATGGTCAAAGACCATCGGCATCGTACCCGTGCGCTGGTGTCCCCCGCGGGGGATGAGATTAGTATGAGTGCCGTGCCGCAGGTGTTTTCCTTCATCGGCACAATTCAGGAGGAGACACACCGCTTCGCCATTACCTATCAGCGGAGCCTGCGAACAAAGCGATATGGTTCCACGCTAGATGACATACCGGGTGTCGGGTCAAAACGGCGAGATGATTTATTAAAGTACTTCAAAACCGTCAAAAACATCCGAAATGCCACGATGGACGAGTTGCAAAAGGCAGTACCAAAGAACACGGCCAAGGCTATTTTAGACTATTTTAGGGCAGAAGAGGAGAGCAAAGAATGCGTGTCATCACAGGACTTGCCAGAGGCAGAAAAATAAAAGAACCGCAAGGCAACAGCATCAGACCCACCACAAGCATGGTGAAGGAGTCTTTGTTTAGTATCATCCAATTCGATATACAGGGGCGCAGGGCGTTAGATCTTTTTGCGGGAACCGGTCAGTTGGGGATTGAGGCACTCAGCCGCGGAGCGGTTTCTTGTGACTTTGTGGATAGCGCAAAAATATCCTGTGCGTTAGTGCGGGAGAATTTGAAATCTACGCAACTTGAGGGTGGACAAGTGTTCCAAAGCGATGCCGCCTCATTTATCCGTCGGGGGCAGAAGTATGATTTGATCTTTGTAGACCCACCATATGACCTGGAAAATCTCGACGAAATTGTCGGGGATATGATGCAATTTGACATATTGAATCAAAATGGTATAATGGTGTGTGAAACGAAGTCGATGAGGGCTGTACCGGATGCCGTAGCACCGTACTGCAAAGGGCGGGAGTATCAATACGGCAAGGTGAAGCTTACCATCTACACCCGTGAGTAAGGAGCTGGAATGAAAATTGCCATCTACCCAGGCAGCTTTGACCCAATTACGCTCGGGCATCTGGATGTTGTGCGGCGTGCGGCTGCCATTTTCGATAAGCTGATTATTTGTGTCATGGTCAATGCCGAGAAAAACCCAATGTTCAGTCTGGATGAGCGGTTGGACATGGTAAAAAGAACCACAAAAAAGTTTGACAATGTAGAAGCCGACACAGCGGACATGTTGCTTGCGGAGTATGCGCGGGAAAAAGGGGTCAACATTGTTGTCAAGGGCTTGCGTGTGATTAGCGACTATGAGCGCGAGTGTCAAATGGCACTTATAAATAAAAAAATCAACCCGGAGCTTGACACACTGTTTCTGCCGGCTACGGAGCAGCACACGTATTTGAGTTCTTCGGTTGTAAAGGACTTAGCCAAATACGGGGGCGAATTAGGCGAATTAGTATCCCGTGAGATAATAGAAGATGTATTTAAAAGAGTGGGGCCACGCCCTGATTTCAGGAGGTTTTAAGACTATGGATAACGGCATCTTAGAATTGGTAGAAATGATGTACCAAATGGTCACAGAGGCCTACGGCGTGCCTCTGGGCAAGGATCGCTGTGTGATTGAGCGGGATCGATTTTTGGATATTTTAGACGAGCTAAAAGCACAGTTGCCGGCGGAAATTGAAGAAAGCCGCAAGCTAATCGCAGCAAGAGCAGAATATATCTCAGGCGCAAAGCGTGAGGCAGAGAGTATTCGCCGTGTAGCGGAAGAGCACGCACGCCAAAAGGTAGATGACCAAGAGGTGGTGCGTGAGGCAAAGAATCAAGCCAATGAACTTTTAAGCAAGACAGAGGTCAAAGCGGCTGAGCTTAAAAAAATGGCTAACATCTATGCGGACGATACATTGAAGCGCACGGAAGAGGCCATCGTCTCAGCATTAGATGAGATACAAGGGTCACGAACCAGATTCCGTTCTGTGGCGGGTGTCCAGATGCGTGAAAACTTTACAGAACAGCCTACGCGGCAAATGCCGTTGGCAGAGGATGACGAGTTATAATAAAAATGGATCAGGCAAGTGGCCTGATCCGTTTTTTTATTTACAGAAGTACAGGCAAAAGTGTTCCAACGACCAAAAGCACAAGACCAAAGAGGACACGTGTAGAGAAGCGTTCCTTTAGGTAAAGATGGGCAAATGCCATGGTGAATACCACGCTGAGCTTGTCAATCGGCACCACCAGACTAGCGTGACCGATCTGGAGTGCATGATAGAAAAAGAGCCAGCTTATACCTGTAGCGATGCCGGATAAGACCAGGAAAAACCAACCTTTCCGATCAATCGAGCCTTGTTTTTTCGTGCTACCTGAGACGAAGACCATCAGCCAGCTGACAGGAACCACTGCAAGAGTCCGAATAGCGGTGCCGAGATTGGCCTCGATTTCTGCGATGCCTATGTGGCCAAGGATTGCGGTCAGGCTGGCAAACACGGCAGCAAGTACTGCAAATAAGAGCCAGCTGCGACTGCCTTTTTCTGGTTGGCGTATGGGCTCAAGCCGTCGTTCGATCATAAGCCAAGTGCCGATCCCGATAAGTGCCATGCCAAAGACGGCAGTGGGGGAGAGTGGTTCGCGCAAGAATAAGAAGGCCAGGATCATGGTGAAGATGGTGCTACTTTTGTCGATTGGTACCACTTGGTTTACGTGACCCAATTGCAGGGCACGGAAGAAGCAAAGCCAAGACCCTCCGGTGGCGAGTCCGGATAAGATTAAGAATATCCATGTGCGTGGCGCAACAGACCAAATATCATGTTGCGATCCTGCAACAAACACCATGAGCCAAGCGAAGGCGAGCACGACCAAGGTCCGTATAGCGGTAGCGAGGTGAGAGTCAATATGTTGCAGGCCGATCTTTGCCAGGATGGTAGTAAGCCCTGCGAAGACAGAAGCTCCAAAGGCATATAGAAGCCAGAGTTCCATAAATGCGATATCCTCCGTGGGGATAAAAATTGAGTAATGGCGTATGTGTTTAAAGCGTCTGGATAGTGGTTGGGTAGGGCCAGTGTATCATGATTAACCGAAGAAGTAAATAAGAGCGAATTGAATAAAAAACGATTGACAGAGGGGGAAATGTGTGTTAAAATAAATCTTGTTCTTGCGGATGTGATGGAATTGGTAGACATGCAAGATTTAGGTTCTTGTGCTTCACGGCGTGGGGGTTCGAGTCCCTTCATCCGCACCAAAGAATAAAAATCCGACCCCTATGCCACTTGGCATAGGGGTCGGATTTGTCATATGGGATGTGCACAGCGTTACCGGCATTTTGGCTTGAGGCAGATTGTGCGGACGAGCTGTAGTAAAATTTTTCGGTGCACCATCGGAGCTCTATGTAGAGTTATGGTGAGTGTTTATGGTTTAAAATGATAGAAAGGAGGTAAGATTGTGGAGAAAATTCTAGTTGTTGAAGATGATATTCACATCAGCGAAATGCTTTCTGAGTTACTAAGACAAAATGGCTATGCACCTGTAGCTGCCTACTCTGGTACGGAAGCCTTGCGCATCTTACCGCAGGGCAACTTTTCGTTGATTCTGCTCGATCTGATACTCCCCGGAAAGAGCGGCGAAGAGGTTTTAGCAGAAATCCGTACCTATTTACCTGTACCTGTCATCGTTCTAACTGCACGGATAGACAAAGAAACCACAACCCATCTGTTGCGATCCGGAGCGGGTGACTACATCGCGAAACCATTTGACAACAATGAATTGCTTGCCAGAATTGATGTGCAGCTACGCCGTGCAGCACCTAAAAAACTGGAAGTGGTCGGCATCCCACCACACATTTCCGGTTGCTACGATGGTTGCGGTCGAGGCCGTCAGGGGTAACATGCTTAGAACTAAGGAAATGACTAGAATTAAGCTGGTCTTTCGTCTGTTCATTAATTTGCACCTCGCACATCATATAATAATTTCCGCAAAAAATGTAACCTTTTGTGGAATGTGTCAAAAATACGTTTACTACAAATTGTTTTGACACCTAGGATTACAGCACATTTTTTGCTGGACATTGAACCTTGTCCATCTGCTTAAAAAATGAGCCGTTTTTTACAGAATTGCCTTTGTAACCCTTGTTATATCTAAAAATACTTGCATTCCAAAACGATATGAAGTATACTTTGTTCACAAAAGGTTACAACCATATGCTCTAACGAACATCAGGAGTCGGCGAAATCGCCGACCCCTGATGTTTTTGTTTTCTATGGCATTCCTAGTACAATTTCACCAACCCCGGCCAAATACCGCTGTAACCTTCCGAAGCATATCCCAATAAGAAAAGGAGTAGCCGCCTGCTACTCCTTGTGTGTCATCAATAATTGAAAAGCGTATTTATCGTGCGCGATCGCAAGCAAATTGCCGAAAATGAATATACTTAATTTTCGGCATCAGGAAGATATTCAATAATGTCAGAAACAGAGCAATCCAAAATTTTGCAAAGTTTGCCGATGGTTTCAACATTAATATTGCCACCATCTCGAATTCTGTAATATGTTGCACTATTTATTCCTGCTTTGAACAATTTGTATGTTGACATATTTTTGAGCTGCATTGTTTTGAAGAATGGATCGTAACTGATTAAATTTTTCATATGAACATCCTAAAACATATTTTGTGAACGTATCTATTATCTCACCATCATTAACTTTTTAGTATTATCAATAAAATTTAACTGCAAATAAAATGATGTTATTAACTTATTGACAATTATAACTAGCTTGTGTATAATGCAGTGCGGGGTGAATAAACGTCTTTTCAAAAAAGGGGAGGGAATATTTGATCTATATATTCCCAATTCTGTGATATCAAAAATTTATCAGATCAGAAATTTCTGACTTGATAAAATATAATAATTATTTTTGGAGGAAGAGAACATGAAGAAGAAACTTTTAGTACTATTGCTTTCCTTGTTCGTAGTGATGGCAGCATTTTCAGGTTGCGCTACGGACACCGAAGCACCCACGCCGGCTGAAACGCCAACCGAAACACCTGCAGAAACAACGGAAGAACCACCCGCAGCAGCTGAGGATAATGAACCGTACAATGTTACAGTTATTATCAAAGCAACTGATTCTGATTACTGGCAAATTCTGGCTTCTGGAGCGTTAGCGGCTGCGGAACAAAGCAACGGAGCAATCAATGTTGTCATTGATGGTCCACCGAGTGAGTTAGATATTGCGCAACAAGTAGCAATTTTTGAAAATACAATCCAAACAGCGCCTGATGCGATCGTTATCGCGGCGACATCTGGAGAAACGGTAGTGAATGCAGTTGAAGAAGCAACTGCGGCAGGAATTCCGGTCGTTGCGCTTGATGAAAGAATTCCATCTGATTATGTGGTTACTTTCTTAGCAACAGATCATGCTCTGGCAGCTGGCGAAACAGCTGACTTGATGGTTGCAGAATGGGAAGAGGCGGGCATTGACCCTTCAGGCATGGATGTGGTAGTTATTTCTGCGGTTGCCGGAGCTGGTGTAAACGTTGCTCGTACAAACGGATTCATTGATAGAATCAGAGAACTGGTTCCCGACATCAATGTGCTTGAGACACAATACGCAGACAACGATATCGCAAGAGCAACTGATATTGCAAACAACTTAATCGTTGCAAACCCAAACCTGATCGGTATTTTCGGTGACAACAATCACATGGGCGTTGGTATTGCTTTGGCGATCGAAGAAACTGGTCGCCAAGACATCATTACTTATGCGTTTGATGCGAACCAACAGCAAGTTGACGCGATCAACGAAGGAAACTTGACCGGGATGGTTGTACAAGACCCTTGGGGAATGGGCTTCAACGGTGTACTAGATGCAATCAGATTTATTCATGGTGAGTCACTGCCGACCGAAGTTGCTGTACCGGTTGTTATCGTGACTAGAGCAAACATCGATGCTGCAGATGTTCAAGAGTTATTGAGTCAACACATCGTTCAATAATCAACTAGCTTTGACCTGTAGCTGGCGAGCTTTTGCCAGCTACAGGCGTTAAAGGAAGATTTTTATGGAAAATCAAACAATCGTAAAAATGTCTGGAATCAGCAAAGAATTCCCGGGTGTTCTGGCACTTAATAATGTGGATATAGATGTTAAGGCTGGCGAAATTCATGCCTTGGTAGGCGAAAACGGTGCAGGAAAATCCACACTGATCAAAACCTTGATGGGCGTACATCAAAAAACAGCAGGAGAAATTTTTATAGAAGGTAAGCAAGTGGAGATAAAAAGCCCTCTCCACGCACAAAGCTTAGGGCTTAGTGCGGTTTATCAGGATGTAAATTTTGCACAACACCTTTCCGTGGCGGAAAATATGTTTATGGGACAATTACCTCACAATAAAATGGGGATAGTGGACCATAAAAAAATGAACAAACAAACAAATGAAATCATGGCGTCCATTAATATTGACGTGAATGCCACAGATATTATGTCCAATTTAACCATTGCCAAGCAAGAAATGGTGGCAATTGGTAAAATCCTTCATCAAAAAGCAAAATTCATCATTTTTGATGAACCGACCGCGCAGCTGACAAATGAAGAAACAGAAGAATTGTTTAGAATTATCCAAATGCTCAAAGAAAAACATGTTGGGATATTATATATTTCACATAGAATGGAAGAAATTTTCCGTATTAGTGACCGCATTACTGTTTTAAAAGATGGCGGACTAGTCGGAACAGTGAACACGGCAGATGTCAACGAAGACAAGCTGATCACCATGATGGTCGGGCGTAAACTTGAAGACATGTACAATATCCAACATGTTCCTCCGGGCGAAACGGTCTTGAAAATAGAGAACTTATCTAGAAAAGGTGAGTTTGAAGATATAAGCTTTGAAGTAAAAAAAGGTGAAATTTTTGGTATGTTCGGACTGGTGGGAAGTGGGCGTTCCGAAATCGTTCATGCCATCTTTGGTGCGACAAAGCGCGATTCGGGAAGCATAACGTACAATGGCGTTGAATTAGAATTTAATAAGCCCAGAGGTGCGATTGCCTCGGGTCTTGCGCTCTTGCCTGAAAATCGGAAAGAACAAGGATTGGCCCTAAATCTTACAATATCAAAAAACACGAATATGGCGTCGCTGAAAAATATTTCTAAGCTGGGAATCGTAGATACGAAAAAAGGGAACCAAGTTGCACAGAAGTATTGTGATATTATGGCAACAAAAACACCGAGCATCCATCAGGCGGCAGGTAACCTCTCGGGCGGAAATCAGCAAAAAGTGGTTATTGGGAAATGGCTGGCGGCCGGCAGTGATTTATTCATTTTTGATGAGCCGACCGTTGGTGTAGATGTTGGGGCGAAAGTTGAAATTTATAAAGTTTTTGAAGAATTGGTAAAACAAGGAAAGACGATCATTATTATTTCTTCCTATCTTCCTGAGATAATGGGTCTTTCAGAAAGATTATTGGTCATGTACGAAGGAAAACAAATGGGGATACTTGATAAGAGTGCGTACAATGAAGAAACCATTCTCCGTCTTGCGTCAGGCGTGAAGGTTGAAAGGGATTAAGTATGAATTCTATGAAAACACAAACAAAAAATTTTAGTTTCAGAGCAGGTAGGACAGAGTTATTTTTGCTCCTAATTTTGACATTGCTATTTGTAGTTTTTGGGGTTTTATCACCGGTATTTTTTAACTTTTCAAACATTATGAACCTGTTGCGGCAAACGGCAATTTACGGGATTGTAGCCCTGGGGATGGTATTCGTTATTATTTCTTCAGGGATCGACTTGTCGGTAGGTTCGGTATTAGGATTTTCCGGAACAGCTACAGCGCTCATGTTGACGAATGGGTTTTCGGTTCCTGTAGCAATTATGCTGGCAATTCTTGCTTGTGCAGTGATTGGTTTGGCGAATGGCGTCCTGATTTATGACGGGAAAGTTCCGCCCTTCATCGCGACTATGGGTATGATGTCCTTAATCCGAGCAACTTTGATGTTGATGACCAATGCGCGGATGATTTCAGGCCTACCCACTGAGTTTTTGGCCATAGCTCGATTTTCTATTTTTGGAGTTCCTTTTTTAGCTGTGGTATGGATTGCGCTAACGGTTATCGCGATATTGATTGCGAAAAAAACAGTCTTTGGACGTAATATTTATGCTTATGGCAGTAATAAAGAAGCGGCAAGACTTTCCGGAATTAACGTTAGATGGACTGTGTATGGTACATATATTTTCTCTGCTGTCATGTGTGCCGTTGCGGGGATATTGATTACTTCCAGACTTTCTAATGCTGCGCCCACCACGGGTTCGGGCTATGAGCTGGATGCCATTGCGGCTGCCGTAGTAGGCGGGGCGTCGCTAAGCGGCGGCAAAGGCTCTGTCATTGGTGCGTTTCTGGGTGCGATCATCATGAGTACGCTACGTCAAGGTGGTACGCTATTGGGGACGAATGCGTTTATTATGGAGATTGTGATTGCATTATTGATTATTACAGCGGTTCTACTTGACCAAATAAGAAAAAAGAGAGGCGGAAAACACGAATGATATACAAAAAAGTTAAAAAAATGGAAGACTCAATTTCTGCTTTGGGTGTTGGATGCTGGAACTTCGGCGGTGATTGGGATAATTTCAACGAGCAAAAGTATATTGATATTGTCCATTCGGCAATAGATTATGGGATTAATTTCTTTGATGTCGCGCCGGTATACGGTTGGGGTGTCAGTGAGCAAATTTTAGGGAAGGCCTTGAAGGGGCGTCGAGATAAGGCGATCATCGCAAGCAAAGGCGGCTTGTTATGGGATGAAAATCGGAATACGCGAAATGACCTTTCTAAAGACAGCCTGTTGAAAGAAGTTGATGAAAGCTTAAAGCGGCTGGACACAGATTACATTGACATTTACCAAATGCATTGGCCTGACCCGAATGTTCCGTTGGAAGAGACAGCCGAAGCGTTGAACATAATCCGAGCCTCTGGCAAAATTCGCTATGTGGGGTTGTCTAATTTTTCGCAGTCTGACGTAGAGAGATTTATGGAAATCACGTCAGTAGAATGCCAACAAAGCCTTTATAATATGTTGGAGAGAAATCCAAAAAGCTATCACGGGATTGACTTGGATTATCGAACAGAGGACGAGGTGTTACCCTGTGCAAAAAAATGGGATCAGGCATTTTTGCCGTATAGCCCTTTGTTCCAGGGCTTGCTTTCGAGAAAATTCAAAAACAAGGATAATTTTAGCGAAAACGACATTCGCAATAATAATCCAAAGCTTGTAGGGGATCAGCTATATCGTTATTTGAAAGCGGCGGAAGAGATAAATCAGGTATCCGATGATATTGGCCGCCCAATCTATCAAGTGGCACTGAATTGGTTGCGCCAAAAACCGGAAGTGACTTCCATTATCAACGGAGTATCCAGCTTAGAACAGTTGCAGAAGAATGTGGAGTCCTGTTCATGGGATATTGATGAAGAAACCATGACAAAGCTCAATCGTATTGTAGAACCTTTCTATCAGGACGAATAAACTTATGAGAGAGTATCTTTTTGTACACGACTTGGGCACAAGCGGGAATAAGGCGGCAATTTTCAACATCAACGGCACCTTGATCGGAAGCGAAGTGTTCCCGTACCCAACCTATTACCCAAAAGATGGCTGGGTAGAGCAAGACCCGGAAGACTGGTGGAGAGCAGTATGTTTATCTACCAAAAACCTCCTCGAAAAAACAAAGATTCGTCCGGAAGAAATCGCCTGCATTAGCTTTAGCGCCCAGATGATGGGTTGTTTGCTGGTAGATAAAAAGGGTAATCCGCTAAGAAACATGCTGATTTGGGCGGATATGAGAAGTAGCAAGCAAGAAGCGGAAATGATTCGCAAGATCGGATTGGAAGAAGGCTATAAAAAGACAGGGCATCGTCTAAGCGCTTCCTATTCTGCGGCAAAACTTCTGTGGATTAAGGAGAATGAGCCGGAAACTTATAAGCGAGCATATAAAATGCTCCATGTAAAAGAATACATCATCCACCGATTGACAGGAAAATTTGTTACAGATTACAGTGACGCTTGCGGAACGAACTTATTAGATATCGAAAAAAAAGAATGGGCAGAGGATATACTGGCAGCGCTCAAGATAGAGCAGGGGTTATTGCCGGATTTAATGTCATCATCATCTGTTTGTGGTTATTTGCTGGAGCGTGCGGCCGAAAATATGAGCTTAATCGGAGGCATCCCTGTGGTTGTCGGCGGTGGCGATGGTGCCTCGGCCTGTGTGGGTGCAGGTGTTGTGCGCGAAGGAAAAGCCTTTGCCGCTTTAGGCTCATCTTCCTGGATATCGACAGCAAGAAAAACGCCATTTTTTGACAAAGAGATGCGGACGTTTAACTGGATTCATCTGGATAAAGACCTATATACGCCAAACGGAACCATGCAGGCGGCAGGCTATTCGTATAGTTGGTATAAAGAGCTTCTTTGCCGCGAGGAAAAAGCACTTGCAAGCGAACAGGGAATAAGCGTTTACGAGTGTATCAATAAAGAGATCAGTAAAAGTCCGCCGGGTGCCAACGGCTTGCTGTATCTCCCCTATATTCTTGGGGAGCGCTCGCCCAGATGGAACCATAAGGCAAGAGGCGCGTTCATCGGGGTGTCAGCCACGACAACGAAGTCGGAGTTATCACGCTCTGTTTTAGAGGGCGTAGGCTTCAATTTAAAGATAATTTTAGATATTCTTGAGCAGGAACTGACAATTGAGGATTTGATTGTAATTGGCGGTGGCGCAAAAGGAAGAATTTGGATGCAGATACTGGCAGATATTTTTCAGAAGAGTCTTCACCTTCCGAGACACTTAGATGAGGCGACCTCCATTGGTGCTGCTATTTGTGGAGGAATCGGGGTAGGTGTTTTTGATGGATTTGATGCGGTCTCTCAATTTAACCAAATCGTAGAAACAGTGGAGCCGAATCCAAAAAATAAAGAGCTGTACGAAAAAATGGCCTGTGCCTTTGAAAGCGGCTACCAGGGATTGCTTCGTACTTATGATGCGCTTTCTGGATTGCAAGAAAACAATTAGGAGGGAACTATGGACAGCGAAACCATTACACGAGAGCAATTATGCAGATTGTTTGACCATACAAATCTAAAAGCCTTTGCGGATGAGAGCATATTTGAACAGTTGTGCCAAGAAGCGCGGGAACATAACTTCGCGATGGTTGCCATTAACTCAGCGCAGGTAATGTTTTGCAAGAAGCAGCTTGAAGGATGCAATGTCCGTGTGGGTGCTGCAATATCATTTCCGCTCGGCCAGACTACATTAGCCGTCAAGCTTTTTGAAACACAAAATGCCATTGAAAACGGTGCAGATGAAATTGATTATGTGATAAACATCGGGGAACTAAAGAATAAAAACTATGCATATATCCAACAAGAGATGGAGCAAATCGTTGCCCTATGCCGAAAACATAAAGTTATATCTAAAGTCATTTTTGAGAATTGCTATTTGACCAAGGAAGAAATCAAAAAAGTGGCCTCCATTGCGAAAGAGGTTATGCCGGACTTTATAAAAACAAGTACAGGGTTCGGTGTTTCAGGCACCAAGGTAGAAGATGTTTTATTGATGAAAGAAGCCGTTGGAGATCGTGTAAAGGTAAAAGCCTCAGGTGGCGTGAAAAGCTGGGAGGATTGTAAGGCTCTGCTTGATGCTGGTGTAGAAAGAATTGGAACCAGCAGTAGTCTCAGAATTTTGGACGAATTTACCAATAAAAATAATTAACTTGGCTACAAGTTCATCACTCGCACAGACAAAGTGACGCCGAATCCAATCATTGGATCCAGCGTCACTTTTTATTTCTGCAAAATCCCCTGAGATTTCATGTTTCAGATTTTTATGTAACATATTACAAAATATGTTACATACGAATTTTCCAAAAATCGTTTAGATGCCTAGGAAACAGCGTATTTTTTTGAAAAAACTGAATCTTGTCCGTTCGCTCAAAAAAAAAGAACAGTTTTTCGGAATTGCCTTGGTAAATCTTAGGATATCTCAAAAAACACTTGTGTTCCAATGAAAAATAGAGTATACTTTGTTTGTAAAAGGTTTCCTTTGCCTGTTTATTTGTTCATTCATTGAGTTTGGAGGTTTAAGCTTATGAGTCGTAGGAATAGTCAAAAATTTAGTTTGATTTTGATGATATTCATGTTTTTGAGCGTTCCAGTAATCATCAGTACATCTGCCCGGCCGGCACAGGCCACACTGGAAAGTACACCTGTTTCAACCGAGCAAGAACTTCGAGAGGCAATTGAACTCGGCGGCACGCAAATCATCACGTTGACGGCTAACATCACGGTCGAGGGCACTGGATTTGTGATTCCTGAAGGTGTGGATATAACATTAGAGGGAGCTTTTACTATAACACATGTGGGTACGCCAGTCACGACAGGCTTTACAGACGTAGTTGGATTTATAGTAGTTTCTGGCTTAGCACCAAACGCCGGACGCTTGACAATTAACGGGGTACACATAGAAAGAGCGTCCGCGTATTACTCTTCAGGCATTGTTCTGCTAAATCATGCAACGTTAACGTTGGCCAGTGGTAGTATTCGCGGTTTTCACGCAACTGAGGGTGGTGGTGTAACCCTCCTGGGGCTTTCCCGCTTCACGATGTATGATGGAGCGATCTATAATAACCGCGCATTCAACGGCGGCGGTGTGAATAGCGCGAGTTCTGTTAGCACCTTCGTGATGCGTGGCGGAGAAATTCGAAACAATCATGCGTACAACAACGGCGGCGGTATTTTTTCCGATGAGATACACTTTGAGATGCATGGCGGGATAATCAGGAACAACGAAGCAACTCATATGGGAGGCGGTCTGTTTTTCGATCCTTATTCTTCAAGCATCCCCATGCATGGAAATATCGAAATACGAGGCGGAAAGATACTTGGTAACAAAGCAGACTACGGCGGCGGTATTTTTGTCTTTGACCCCGAAGCCATCCTTGATATAACTGACGAAACAATCTTCCAGGGCAATATCGCAACAGGTCAAGGCGGTGCTATCTACACACGGGCTATCACATACGATTACTCCACTATCGAGACACTATCCAATATTATAATAGGCAGTGAGGTTGAATTTAGAGACAACACTGCTAATGCATCCATAGACCCAGCAGCAATACACAACCTGCTCGGAATTTTTCCCAATGTTCATGCTATAGTCACCAGCGTCTACGGGCATCCCGTCAACAATTATGACATCAATCATCCCGACTCGTTTCCTATTTATTTTTACCGTATTGCTTATTTTGCAAACAACGGCACCACAAATTATCATATATATTATCTTGTCAGTACCGAGGAGTATTATAATTACATCGTCCACAGTATTGCTATGACAGGCTTTAGTCGAGCAGGGTATGTTTTCACAGGCTGGAATACCGAAGCGGACAGAAGTGGTTACGCTTTTGTAGAGGGTGAGGTAATTACACTCTATGAAGATACTAACCTCTACGCACAATGGGAACCAGTACCCTCACTACCTCCACTGCCACCGCTACCCTCCGAGCTTCACTCGCTTTACATGATTGGGGATCAACACGGTGCATTCCGCCCTACTGCAAACATCACACGAGCAGAAGTCGCTGTGATTCTAGCGCGGACACAGCTTTTAGACTTTGCACAGAACGTCCAAGCCCTGCCGCCTGGTATGGGAAGCTTTGAGGCATTTGCTGATGTCAACTTTGGCGATTGGCACTATTACTACATTGCCTGGGCCTATGGCGCAGGGCTGGTACAGGGGGTTGGCGGTTATTTCAGACCGAATGACCCCATCACACGCGAGGAAGTTGCGGCCATGATGGCACGGATGGGGACAATTCTCCCGGCAGGAGACCTTTCGGGCTTCGGAGACGCAAATGCCATCAGCGGCTGGGCGCGGGACTATGTATACACCGTCCATCGGGCGGGCTTGATGATTGGCGATGGAGGATTATTTAGGCCAAATGCTCGCATCACAAGAGCCGAGATCGCAACCGCTACAAACCGCACCTTAGGTCGGGTAGATAGTCCAGCGGCTCTGGAAGTGGTCACAGTGGTGAACCTTCCAGATGCTAGACGCTTCCCTGACGTATCGGAATCTGCGTGGTATTTCCCCTCTGTGCTGGCCGCGGCGAATGATCACCGTCTGACACGAGGCATGAGTGGCAATATCAATTGGATCGAATTTGCGAGGGATTAGAACAACAGTTTACAGCTAAAATAGGAAAATCATCAGATGCAGCTTATCCTGCGTCTGATGATTTTTGGCTTTGTGTGGCCAAGTGATGATCGGAGACACCCCACTACCTGTGCGACTTTTTATTGACTGACCCGTTGGAAGATGATATAATTTTGGTGTCCCGACGGTGAAAAGCTGAGAGGGATTTTTTGCATATTACTTGCTTTAACGTAGAGGAGAAAATATAGACCATGCGAATGCGTCGGAAAAAGAATTTAGACACCCGACTGGAGCAATGCAACGGGTTTTGGGAGAAAGAGCCGGAAAAGCAAAAAGGCCGGTGGCTAAAAAACAGGGAAGAGACAGCACTGCACCTGGAAATCGGTTGCGGAAAGGGACGCTTCACGCGTGAAACTGCGGCGGAGAATAAAACGGCACTGCTCATAGCCATTGAGCGGGAGCAAAACGTACTATGCATTGCGATGGAGCGTGCCCGCGACCAAGGACTTACAAACCTTCTGTTCGTTGACGGGGACGCAGCAAAGCTACCGGAATTATTCGAGGTAGGGGAGGTTTCGCGAATCTACCTCAACTTCTCAGATCCGTGGCCGGGGCGGCGGCATGAGAAACGGCGGTTGTCGGCACCCGGGTTTTTGGAGCGATATCAGAAAATCCTCGTACCGGGCGGTGAAATTCATATGAAAACGGACAATCGGCCTCTATTTGAGTATTCAATCGCCCAATTTCTGGCTTGTGGGTATGAGCTGGAACAGGTGACGTTTGATCTGCACCACGCAGGGCCCTGTGGCGTGATGACCGATTATGAGCAGAAATTTTACGAGCAGGGCACACCAATTTGTCGGTGCGTGGCCCGCTGGAATGGAGCAACGCATGATTAGGCTAATTTCATGGAACGTGAACGGACTGCGCGCTTGTGTGAAAAAAGGTTTCATGGAGTCATTTGCGGCTCTGGAGGCAGATATAGTCTGTCTGCAAGAGACAAAGTTGCAAGCAGGACAAATTGAACTTACACTACCTGCTGACTATCAAGATTATTGGAACTTTGCCGAAAAGAAGGGCTATTCAGGCACCGCGGTATTCACACGAATCGCGCCCCTGTCTGTCGCCTACGGCATAGGCAACGAAGCGCATGACGGGGAGGGACGAGTGATTACGCTGGAGTTTAGCGAGTTTTATCTGGTCACCGTGTACACGCCAAACTCCGGGCAGGAGCTCAAAAGGCTGGACTATCGCAAAGAATGGGACACTGCTTTTCGGCTATATGCGGCTGGTTTAGATGAGAAGAAACCGGTGGTCATCTTGGGCGACCTGAACGTAGCGCACCAGGAAATTGACCTAAAGAACCCAAGCACAAACCGAAAAAGCGCAGGCTTCACAGACCAGGAACGGACAAGCTTTGGGGAACTGCTGGACCAAGGGTTCATTGACAGTTTCCGAACGTTGTACCCCGATCAAAAAGGGGCGTATTCTTGGTGGTCATACCGCGGCGGCGCGAGAGAGCGAAACGCAGGCTGGCGGATTGACTATGTTCTTTTATCGAAGCGATTGCAAACGAAAATGCAGGCGGCGGCAATCCACCCGGACATCATGGGAGCCGATCACTGCCCCGTAGGAGTTGACTTAGAGTTATGAAAATCGGAAATATCGAAATAAAAGGAAAACTGGCGTTAGCGCCGCTTGCGGGTGTGTCGGACTTGCCGTTTCGCACCATTTGTCGGGAACATGGTGCAGCGCTTTGCTATACAGAGATGGTAAGCGCAAAAGCCTTGGTATATCAAGACGGGAAGACAAAAACTCTGCTCGAAACAAGCGAAGCGGATCATCCGCTGGGCGTACAGATTTTTGGCAGTGACCCTGTTAGTATGGGGGAAGGGGCTGCGCGGGCGCTTGCAATCTCGGGTGCGGATTTTGTCGATATCAACATGGGCTGTCCTGTAGGGAAGATCGTGAAAAGTGGCGACGGTAGCGCCCTGATGAGAACACCGGAGCTTGCGCGGGACGTGATTGAAGCCGTCCG